>Ga0114918_10001487_pt1 | contig 20995 bp, 16 predicted proteins | sample LantaG_FD_87015 | JGI IMG/M metagenome (GOLD analysis project Ga0114918, IMG submission 87015) | Deep subsurface microbial communities from Baltic Sea to uncover new lineages of life (NeLLi) - Landsort_02402 metaG | ecosystem: Environmental > Aquatic > Marine > Oceanic > Sediment | place... | reverse complement strand
GGGACGCGGGTCCCACCCCCCCCCCCCCCCCCCCCCCCCCCCCCCCCCCCCCCTCCCCCCCCCCCCTTTTTTTTTTTTTTTTTTTTTTTTTTTTTTTTTTTTTTATAAAAGAGAAGAAGAAGAGAAGAGGAAGAAATAGAGGAGAAAGAGAAGGAGGTCGAGGTGAGCTGAGAGAGAAAGAAGACAGGAGAACGAAAAAAGGCGGAAAAAAAAAAGGAAACGAGAACCCCCTCTCTCTCACCTGTTGAAGTCGAACCCGGCGCTCGACAGGAAAGACAGAGAGCCCGGTGTGCACTGAAACGAGGCCGAAGAGGAAGCGTCAGGGGAGACGAAGGTCCAGCAGTTGAAGGCGTGAGCCCGGTAGCAGCCCCTCCCGTTTCCTCCATTGCTCCCGCTTCCGCCCTTAACCCACTCGAACACGGCGATCCCGACCTGGGCCACGGCGAAGCGCGAGGCCTGCGAGGCCAGCGCGGGCCAGCGCTCCTCCGGGTCGTCGGTCGCCGTCGCGGGCTGCGCGAGCTCGCACGAGGGGGGCCTGAAGGGAGGGAGAGGGGGGCTAAACTTCCTCTTGTCGCCGCCGCCGCCGTTGCTCTCGAGCCCCGTGAACTCGCAGTCGAGGGCGTAGAAGTCGCCCACGGCCAGGGCCGAGCGGAGGGCCGCGAGGCCCTCGAGGAAGTTGGTGCGGTCGACCTGGGAAGGGAAAGTTTTGAAGAAGGAAAAGAGAGAGTTGAGGTCGAAGGTCGAAGAGGTTGAGGTCGAAGGTCGATGGTCGAAGGTCGAAGAAGAAGAAGAAAAACGAAATTCGCCTTTGGCGCATTCTCCGCCTTCGCCTGGCTTTGTATTCGAACCAATCGCAGAAGCACATTCTTCTCAGTGACAGCTATGCTGTGAGGCCGAGGGGGCGATCGAAGCAGGGCAGAAGAGCGCGGGCGACAAGCGCGGAAAAAAAGACGAGAGCAATCGATCAAGCCGTCGTCGATTCCATCGCTCAAAACTAATTTTCTCTTCTTCTTTCTCTCTTCCTCCTCTCTCGTGAAACTCACGTCCATCTCGCCACGCTCCTAGAGAGCAGAGAAGGCCTCAGGTGCCTCTCAGAGGAAGAAAAGAGAGGCGGAGGGAGAGAGACTGCTCTTTGCGGAGCGATGAGGATAAGCAGTTTTTTTTCGACCTTTTTTCACCTCCTTTTTTCAAAAAAATGGAAAAATTAAATGAAAAAAAAAACTCTTCTTCCTCCACTTTTCACGCGTCCGGCTGCGTGGCGACCATCGCAAGAAGCTCGTCAAAGTCGTCGGCCTCGGGCGAGTCGTCTTCTTCTTCTTCTTGTGCTGCGGCTGGCACCGTTGCTGCTGCTGTTTCGTTTGCTGGCGCGGGAGCAGCAGCGACAGGAGCAGCAGCAGCAGTCGCTTCTGCTGCTGCTTCTGCCGCCTCAGTCGCCCCTCCCGCTTCCCCTCCTCCTCGCTGCTTCTCCGCTCCCTCCTCCTCCTCCTCCTGCGTGCCCTCGTCGTCGCCCACGAGATCGAGCAGGTCATCGAACTCCTCGTCGAACTCGAGCTCCTCCTCGTTGGTGGCGGCGGCGGCGGCGGTCGCTGCTGCTGCTTGCGGTTGCTGAGGTGCTGCCGTTGCGGTTGTCGCCGCTGCTCCTCCTCCTCCTCCCCCCTGCGCCTGCAGCGCCAGCAGCTCGTCCGCCTCGTCGTCGTCGTCGTCGTCCTCGTGGCCAGTGACGATCGCGGCGGCGACCTCCTGTTGCTCCTCGCCCCAAACAGCCCCTCGGTTTCCTTCCTCTCCATTTTCGTCTCCCCCCTTCTCCTCCTCCCCTAGAACTTTAAGAGCGTTGTACCTCACCCCCCGCAGCTCCAGCTTCAGCGCGCTCGCCTTGCCCGCCGCCTCCAGCACGTCGATGCGGGACGCCAGCGACGGCAAACCGGGAAGCAGCCTCCTGCTCCAGTCGCCGTAGAGCTCGACGAGCTTCGCTAAATCCTCGGCGAGCAGCGCAAATGCAGGGACCGCCCTGGGACCCCGGCGCCTCTTGGCCTCGCGGACGCAGCGTCCGATGCCCAGGGCGGAGGCGCGGGAGGGGAGGGAGGCGAAGACCTCCGGGAGGCCGTTGGGGGCCTGGTGTTTTGTTGTTGTTGTTGTTGTTGGTGGTGGTGTTTGAGAGTTTTGAGGTTGAGTTTTTTTCTTCGTTTTCTCGTTCGATGGCCGAATGGAGTTCGCAGCTGTCGCATCGATTGCCTTTTCTTCTTCTTCTTCTTCTTCTTTCTCTACTCGCTTTCTCATCTTCTCTCTCTCTCCCCTAACCTTCAGGTCCTCCAGCGTCAGCTTCTTCTTCTTCCTGTACGCCTGCGCCGCGGCGGCGGCCTCGGCGGCCCTGGACGCGGCCTCGGCGGCCACCGACGCAGCGGCCTCGGCGGCCTCGCGCTCGCGGCGGTGGGCGTCCTGCTCCGCCTTCGACGCCGTGCAGTCTCGGGACCAGTGGCCGCGCACGCCGCACTTGAAGCAGGAGGCCGCAGTCGTGGTGGTGGGAGCTGTTGCTGCCGTGGCTGCTGAGTCGTTGTTGCCCGCGGAGGGGCGAGCGACGGCCGAGGTGGCCATCGTGTTTCGCAATTGAGATGGAGAATTCGACGTTTTGTTTTTTTTGAGCGACGACGACGACTTTTTTTTTTGAATTTTGAGTTTTGGTCGTTTCTTTCTTTTTCTTTTCTAACACTGTGCCCCTCTCTTTCTCTTCTTGTCTCTCTCCACCGCACTTTTTCACCCCTTCAGCATCCCGCCCACGCGGGCCTCCAGCGCCGAAGCCAGCGCCCTCCGCACCGTCGGCCTCCCGTCCGCCGCCCAGGGGGCCAGAGCCGCCAGCGCCGACGCCCCGGCCCCTTTCCGGCGCCAGGCCGAAGCCGGCGCGGCCGCGGCGGCCTCGAGCGCGGCGACGACCCACCCCTCCCTGACCCCTTCGAGCCACGAGAGCGTCGGCGAGGGAGCGGAAGAGGAAGAATTGGAAGAGGAGAGGAGAAGAAGGGCGTCGCGGGCCGCGGTGAGGAGAGCGACGCTGTCGTCGCTTTCGTCCTCGTCGCTTCCGTTTTCTTCTCCGCCTCCTTCGCCTCCCGCCGCTTTCGCCGCCGCCGAAGAAGCTGCTTCCACCCTCGCCCGCAGCGCCGCGAGCAGCAGCGCGCCGCCCTCGGCCTCCTGCCTGGCCAGGGCCGGCTCCGGCGGCGCGGCCCAGCGCGGGTCGGCCGCGGCGGCGAAGCCGGCGGGGAGCGGCGGAGAGGAGGAGTCGTCATCGTTCTCGTCGGAAGGAACAGGAGACGACGACGACAAACCTGCTCGTTTTCCGAGCAGAAGCGCCGCGGCAGCCTCCCTCGCCCTCGAGTCCCTGTTGCACGCCGCCGCCCTCCCCGCCGACTCGCGCAGCGCCTCGAGCATTGAGGAGACGCAGGCGCGGGGAGCACCCTTGAAAGCCGCAGAAGCGGCGGCAGAAGCCAGGCAACGCTGCACGAGGAGCGCTGAGCGGGCGCGGACGCGGGCGAGGCCGCCACTCTCGGACTCCGCCACCTCGGCCGAGGGCGGGAGCGCGCCCAAGGGCGTGCGCTCTCCCGGGAAAGGGAAAGCGGGCGAATTCTCCTCCTGCTTCTCCGTCGTCAGCCTTGCGAGCACGTCCCCACGGGAGGCATCGCGGAGGGCCGGGACGACCTCCTGCTCCCACCAGAGAGGAACATAAAATTTTCCTCCTCCTTCTGTTGCTTTTGTCGCTTTCGCTTTCGCAGCAGCAGCAGCAGCGACGGCCGCCGGGACGAGTGCCGCTTCCAGAACCCTGGCCCCGAGGGCGCAGGCCCTCGCGTCCGGGGCCAGGCAGTACCGCACGCACAGCGACAGCAGCGGCCTCAGGGCCGGTAAAGAGGCAGGCAAGCTGGCGGCGATGAGTCCGGCGGCGAGAGGGAGGTGGGCGCCGGCGTGCCTGAAGAGACGGGCCTCTCCCTCGACCGACCACCCGACCGGCCGCGGAGCCAATGATGAGACAGTCGAATTCGAACCATTCGAATCCATCGAATCGGAAGGACCGCCTCGCCTCTCGTTGTCCCCGGGGCTCGCGGGAAGGTCGAGGGCGTACCTCAGGGCGTGGCCCCCGAAGGCCCTCCAGCCGGAAGAGGAGGAGGAGGAAGAGGAAGAGCTGGGCGAAGAAGAAGAGGAAGAGGTCGAGGTCGAGGAATTCGACCAGCTCTGCGAAACCTCGGAACAGACCTCGAAGAGCGCTGCCGCGGCGGCGTCGGCGACGGCAGGGCGCGGGTCGTGGCGCGCGACGGCGGCGAAGGCCGAGAGCACGTCGTCCCAGGCCGAGGGGAGGTAGAAGGGCGCAGAAGAGGAGGAAGAAGAGCCGGAAGCTTCTCGGGCCGCGGCGACGGCGGTGAGGTATTCCTCGTCGTCGTCGTTGTCGTTTTCGTTTCCGCCGTTAGCGTTTTCACCTCCACTTCCACCTCCGACGCCCGCCTCCGCTAGCCTCCTCGCGACGACCTGCAGCGCAAAACCCGCAGAGATCGACAGCTGCTCGTGCGCCGGGTTGCGCATCGCCGTGGCCAGCGCGGCGACCACGCCACGCGCGGCGGCGCGGCGGCAGCCTCGGTGGCGGAACAGCGCCTCGGCCGCGGGCGCGGCGGCGTCGAGCGCAGCGCCGACGACGGCGGGAGACGCGGCGTCGGCCGCTCCGGCACTCAGCACGCGCGCCGCCGCCCTCCAACCCACCGCCGAGAGCCTCCGCGCGTGGGCCTGGACGACGGCGCCGACCGCCGAGACCGCGGCCTCGCGCACGCGGGCCGAGCCGCCTCCGCGGGCGACGGCCTCTAAGGGGGACAGGGCCTCGTTCTGGCGGATGATGGGGAGAGAGGTGGAAGAGGAAGAAGCGTTGTTATTGTTGTTTCTTCCGCCGCTGCCGACGCGGAGGCCGCCGCCGGCGCCGCTCCCTCTCCCTCCACTTCCACCGCTTCCGCTCCCCTTCGCCAGGGCGACGTCGGCGAGCCCCGCCAGCAGGTCCACGGCCGTCGCGGCGGACACGGCGCTCTCCCCGCAGGCCGCGGCGGCGAGGTGAGCGCCCGCGACGGACCACACGCGGGAGGCGTGCGCTCGCGGGCCGCCCCGGCCAGAGGCGGCGGCGGCCGCGGCGGCCGCGAGCGCGTGCAGCGCCCACAGCCGCGGCGGTTGCGAGTTTTCTTCTCGCCCTCCCCGATGCTGCGAGAGCAGCAGCTCCTCGTTGCCGACGGCCGCGAGGGCTCGAGCGTAGGTCAGGGCCCCGTCCCCTCGCAGGGAGGGGCCCGAGTCCAAGACAAGAGCGACGAGGCGGGCGCCGCCGCGGGAGCAGGCCTCGAAAGGGTCAAGGAGGGCTGAGGCGGCGGCGGCAGCGGAGTTCCCGCCGGCGTCACCCTCGCGGAGAGAAATGGCGTCGTCGTCGTCGTCGAGGTCGTTGTTCCCTTCTCCGCTTCCGTCGTCGTCGTCTCCTCCTCCTCCCGAGGAAGCCCACTCGAGCAGCGCCGCCCCGGGGCCGCTGTAACCTCCTCCCTGCTGCTGCTGCTCGTGGTTCGGAGACACAAGAAGGTCAGAGGCCGAGAAGGTCGACGAAGAGCCCGATGCGCCAAAGAGGCGGGCGAGGAGCGGGCTCGCGGCGGCGGCCGGAGGCAGTGGGCGAGCCGAGCTCGAAGAAGGCAGGGACACCCCCGCGGTCGCCGCTGCTGCTGCTGCGGCGGCCTGCGCGGCCGCTGCCGCGGCTGCCGTCGTGGGACCCCCCGCGAGCCCCCCCCCTGCGACGCGCGTCGGGGAGCCGTCCGTCGGGAGCTGGTCGGGCGTCGCGACCGAGCTCTGGATCTTCGGCGTCGTCGCCGTCGAATGATTCGTCGAGTTCGCCGCGGGCGGCAACGGCGGCAGAGAAGAGGAAGGACCCCTGCTCGCCTCCGCCGCCGCGGCGGCGGTCGCCAGCGCGTCCAGGTGGCTCAGGCAGCTCAGCACCGGGATCCAGCCCCCTCCCAGGGCGGCCGCCGCTGGACCGGCAGCGACGCACAGCAGCGAGCGCAGCGCTGCGATCTCAGCCTTCTCCCTCGCGCTCTTTGCCGTTCCGAGCTTATTGCTCCTCGCCGCCGGCGTCGCCGACAGGCCCGTCGCGGCGGCCAGCGCCGAGCAGCCGGACTCGACCAGCGCGTCGAGGCCCAGGGCGGCCGCGAGGCGCACCGTCGTGGCCAGGGCGCCGGCGGCGGCGTCGGCGGACAGAGAGTTCACGGATTCGGCTTGCGCCGCTCGCTCGAGCGCTGCAGCGAGACCGGAGACGACGTCGCTGCCGCCGACGAGCAGCAGTGGCCTCGCGTGCTCGGCCCTCGTCGCCTCGTGCCACAGGTGCAGGGCGCTTCCGCCGTCGGCCCCCGACGACGAAGACCCCTGCTCGACGGCGGCGCGGGCGGCGGCGAGGGCGCGGTCCCGCTCGGCCGCGGCTAGCGCCGCCTTGTCGAACGAGCTGCCGTGGGAAGAGGAGGACGAGACGCCGCCGCGGAAGAGGCCGAGCGCCGCTGCGAGCCTTGCTGCCGATGAAGAAGCTGCTGCCGCCGCGGCTTGTTTCCGCTCGCCGCCAGCGCCGCCGTCGTCGTACCACCCAGGAGGAGGCGCGATCTCCTCCGTGGCGATGCGGTCGTACATGGCGTCGAGCTCGGCGCGGGGGAGGTGCGTCCTCGGCGTCGAAGAGGAGGAAGAAGTGGAAGCGGCGGCGCGAGGGGTGCTCGCCGCGCTTCCGCCTCCGCCGCCGCCGCTGCTCCCACCGACCGCGGCCTCGCACATCCCGGCGAAGTCCTCCCTCGTCATCGTGCCCGCCGCTGCTGGGTGGTGCGCGTCTGTGTTGAGCATGACGAGGGCGAAGGCCACGAGGTAGGCCGCGTCGGCGTTGCAGAGGGCGGGGCACGGAAGCAGGGGAGCGGAAGAGGAATTACCGCCGCCGCTCCCGTCGCCGCTGTTTGGTTTCCTTGCTCCGCCTCCACCACCGCGGCCATAGCTCCCGTTCTGCGCCGCGTACGCGTCCGCGAACGCCTGCACGATCCTGTCGATCTGCTGCGCCTCCCCTGGCAGTCTGAACGTCGACAAAAAGGAGCGGAGAGCGACGTCCAGGGGCTTTCCCGCGAAATCGCCCGAGGCGGCAAAGGCACGGAGGACGGCGACGTGCGTCGCCGCCGGGGAACCAAAGAGCTCGCCCAGAGCCACGGGCGAAACGCCGACGCCGCTTCCGCCGGAGCTTCCCGCTCCGCGCAGGAACGCGGCGACGGCGGCGGGATCCGGCGGCACGCACCCGGAGCCCACGAGCGCCGCGACGCCGGCGGCGGGGTCGCGGTTGAAGACGAGCACGCCGGCCTCGACAGAGTGCTTCCTCTCCTTCGCGGCCGCGAACGCCGCCGCTTCGTCGTCCGAAGAGTTTCCGTCGCCGCCGCCGCCGTGATCGCTTCCTGCTCCTCCTCCTCCTCCCCCGTCCATCGAGAGCGGGATCCTCCTCCCGGGGGGAGGGGCGACGTCGGCCAGGGCCGCCGAGGCGGCTCCCCCCACCGAGGAGGCGAGCGACGACGCGGAGCCGCCCCGGGAGGCGCGGCCTCCGCTGTTGGCGGAGCTCGCTCTGTTGCCGTTGCTGTTGTTATTTGTCGTCGCTCGCCTGTTGATAGTCGTCGAATTCGTCGCGCCCGCTGACAGGATCGCCCTCGCATCCGCGGCGGCCTCCTCGTCGGCGATGCGCAGCGGGGCGGCCCAGGCGTCGAGCGAGCTGGACGCGGAGCACAGCAGCTGCGACGCCGCGGCCGTGGCGGCGGCGACGGCGGCGGCGAGCGGCGACGACGACGCCGGGGGGAGCGGAGCCAGCGACAGAGGCGCGTTCGACGAAGCGTCCCCCCTCTTTTGGAGCAGCAGCTGCTGGTTCCTCGCCCCCAGGGTCTTGGCGGCGGCCCGCAGCGTCCTCTCGACAAGGTTGGCGGCGCGGAGGTCGCAGTCGTAGTTGACGAAGAGCTCCACGAGGCACCGCGGGTCCGCCGCCAGCGACGCGGCGGCCTTGAGAGAGGCGGCGGCGCCGGCGACGGCCGCCGCGTCCGCCGACGACCACCATTGATGGGAAGCGTCGTTTCCGCCACTTCCGATCCCCGCCCCTGCTCCTCCGACGACGGCCTCCACGGGCCGCAGCAGCAGCAGAGGGTAGAACGCTCCGACCTCCGCCTTCAAGGCAGCGCGCAGGGGGCGAACCCGGAGCGCCGCGGCGAGCAGGGCGGCTCCTCCCGCGGCGGCCTCGGATCCGGCGGGCGCGGCACCGCACCGGAGCAGGGCCGACGCCAACGGCCTCCGCAGCGCCTCGGCGAGCCTTCCACCGGCAGTAGTCGACGACGAAGACGACGAATTGCTGCTGACGACGTCAGCGGTAGTAGCGGCAGCCCACCCGTGCGGGCCCTGCAGCACGCGCACCAGAAGATCGAGCGCCAAGGCTCGAGAGGGGGCCAGCGCGGCCTCGACTGCGGCGGAGGAGGCGGTCTCTCGGCCGGCCATCGCCGCGACGGCGGAGAGGAGCGAGGCGGCGTCTCGCTCCGCCGGGGAGAGCAGGAGCGGAAGCTGCTGCTGCTGAGATCGTCCTTGTTGTCCGTCTCCTCCCGCTCCTCCTCGTCGCGGGGGGTGCCACGGCGGCGGAGCTGAAGAGGAGGAAGAGGACGGAGCAGCAGCAGGAGTGAAGGGCGTCGGCGGCGCCGCGACGGTGGTCGCCTCCGACGCAGCCGTCTCTGACTGAGCAGACGCAGAAGCAGGAGCAGTTGCCGCCGCCGAGGCATCGCCGCTCTCGCTGCTGCCCTCGTCTCCGCCGTCTCCAACGCTGCTCCCCGCGTTTTTGCTGCTCTTTTTCGCGGCAGCCCCTCGGTCGGCGTCCAAGGCGTCGAGCGCCGCCTCGAGGCCCTGGATGTCGGCGGCCTCGGCAAGAGAGGCGAGCTGCGCCGCCCGGGCCGAGCCCATCGCGGCGTCGAGCCCCTGCTCCGAAGGGGGGTGCGGGGCCGAGGGCGTGGGGGCAGGGGAGGGGGCCGCGCGGAGAGGAGGGGGGCGAGAAGAAGAGGTTGATGCTCCGCTTCCTCCAAGGTGCCCTCCGTCGCCGCCGTTTGCGCTGCTCCGATTCAACGCTACCGCTGCAGCTGCCGCCGCTGCCGCAGCAGCAGCCCCAGCCCCGGAAAAGGAACCGTCTCTCGAGATGCTCCCTCCCAAGAAGGACGAAGACGAAGAGGAAAACTGCACAGCCCGCCTCGCCGCCGTCGCCAGCCCCTGCAGCAGCGCGCCCCTCGCCGCCCCTTTCGCCGCGGGCGACCCCCCTTCGAGGGCCGCGGCGAACAGCGAGCGCAGACAGGCCATCAGCGCGTCGCCGTGCGGCACAAAGTGCTCGGCGGTGGCCGCGGTAAGCAGGGCCTGGACGACGCAGAGCTGGGTCGAAGGAGCGGCCAAGGTCACAAACGCCGCCGTCGTTGCCGCCGCTGTCATTGTAGTCGTTGTTTCCTTTCCGACCGGCATCAGCGTCGCTGCGGCCACGAACCTCGCCACGACCGTGCCGTCGGTTAAGGAGGAAGAGCTCCCAGCAGAAGAAGCACAAGATTCGCCCTGCAGGTAGGCGTGCGAGACCAATTTGTGCAGGCAGCCGAGCGCCGGCTCGGCCACTCGGGGGTCGGGCGGCGAGAAGGAGGAGGAAACGCTCGCCGGCGACCCGCCGTTCGGGATAGAGGCCGTGGCCTTCTCGAGGGCAGAGAGCACCGCGTCGGCGTCTTCTTGGGCGAGAGGGGTGGGGACTCCTCCGGGGCGGCGGAGGCGTTCTGCGTGGTTGGTTGGTTGGGGGTTGAGGTTGAAGAAGGGAAGAGGAGGGGAAGCGAAAGGTGAGACCGAGCAAAAGGGAGTTGTTAGATTTCAAGTCCGTCTCTTTCTTCCATGTTCTTTCTCCACTTTCAGGGAGCGAGCGCTGATAAGACTGATGCGCGTGAGCGTGTTGAAGACAGAGGAAAGAGATTCTAGAGATCCCAAGAAGCAGCCAAAGCGAGAAGAAGGCATTGAAAAATTTCGACCCATCGATCGACACCATCGATTCCTCATCTCCTCTCCTCCTCACCGAGCGCCGCCTGGCACGCGGCCTTCACGTCCTTGTAGTGCGCCCCGCGGCAGCTCCCCGCCGCCGTCGACACGTCTGCGAGCGCGGCCTCGACGAAGGCCGAGAAGGGGCTGCGCGGCGCCGCCGCGGCGGGCTGCGTCGTCGATGGATTTTCGACGGCGACGGCATCGTCGCTCAGCGAGGAGGCGCCGCCGCCGCCGCCTCCTTCGGACATCGAGAGAGGGGTGGTGACAGAGAACGAAGGAGAAGAAGCTGTCGCTGTGGAGAGAGAGAGAGAGCTGGAAAAGAAGTAGAAGAAGGAAGGCGCGCCTTCTTCTTCTTCTGTTTTCTTTTTTTGAATAAAAATGAAGAAAAAAAACTCTGTCGTCGCCTATCATTTTTCCTTTTCTTTTTCTTTCTTCGCTCTCTCCCTCTCTTTCCTCCGCTTCTCTCCCCGTCTTCTCTCGAAAATGAGCCAGCAGCAGTCACCGCTCTCCCACGCCGAGCCTTCGACGCCACGCGGGCAGCAGCAGGAGGAGGAGCAGCAACAAAAGCAGAAGCAGCAGCACTCTTCTTCTTTGTCGTCTTCGTCTTCTCTTGCTCCGCCGCCGCCGCTCACGCCAGCGCTCCCTCCCCAAGGCGGCTCTGCTCTCTCTCCTTCTCGTTCTTCCTCCTCCACGACAACGACGACGACAACCTCGCCCTCGCTGCTCGAGCGCTACAAGAGGGCCTTCTTTGGGCTGATCGACACCGCAGAGGAGGAGGAGGAGGAGGAAGAAGAAGGACTGGGAGAAGGAAAAGGAGCAGTCGCAGCAACTTCCTCTTCTTCTCTGCCGCCGCAGCCGCCGCCTCGACCCCCGCGCCCCTCCGCCCCGGTCCCCGCGCTGCAGCCCTCTCCTCCTCCCTCTTCTACTCCCCTTGCTCTCTCTCCTCCGCGCAAGCCCCTGCATGTCCGAGTGCAGCACGAGAAAGAAGAAAAAGAAAAGGAAGAAGCAGAGAGAGAAGCAAAAAAATCTTCTTCTTCCCCCGTGCGAATCAAGGAGCTCGAGGGCGAGGCCGCGGCCGCCGCCTGCTCCTCTGCCGCCCAGAGGCACCGAGCCCTCGCCTCCCGCTCGGCGGCCTCGGCGGCCGAAGACCGCTGCTCCGCTGCCTCGGACACGCTGCGCTCGGCGACGGAGGCGTTCGAGCTGTCCCTGGCCCGCGCCGAGGCGCTGAAAGGAGGAGCTGCTCCCAACGACGACGACGACGACGACGACGCTGTCCACCAGATGCGCGCCGCGGCCACCGCCGCCTCCCTGGACGCAGCCGCGGCCCGCGCCGAGGCAGACGAGACGGCTTCGGCAGCGCTCTCGGCCCTCCGGGAGGCCGAGAATTTCCGCCAAAGTGTTTTGAGCTTGGAAGGAGACAGCGAGCGCGCGACGCTGCGGATGCAAGAGGCAGGGGCAGCGCTGCTCAAGGCCGAGGAGGAAGCGGAGCAGGAGCAGGCTACGGCGCGGGCGAGGGGCGAGGGAGCGCGGGAGGTGGCGGCGGAGGCGCTGCCGCGCTCCGAGCAGGCGGCGGCGACGGCGGCGGCGGAGGCGTCGCTCGCTCGCGCGTCGCTGAACGAAACTTCCAACCACGAAACCGCGTTCGAGGCCGCCGTCGCGGCTCGCAGGGCCGCCGACGCCGCCCTGCGCGAGGCGTCGGCGCTCTCCGAGCGGCTGCACGCGCTTCAGGAGAAGGAGCAGCGCGCGGGGCAGGAGCTGGAGCGCGCAGCGGAGGAGGAGGTGGAAGCCCGCGCGGCGCTGGCGGCAGTAGTGCGAGGCGAAGGATGCGAAGGCGAAAGCGAAAGCGAAGAAGGAACCCATGAGATCGACTTCCTCGCCCTCGCCTCCGAGCGCGCCGCGGCCGGCAAGCGGGCCTCCGAGCGCGCTCACGCCGCCCACTCGCGCGCATTGGAAGCAGCTTCCCGCGCGGAGCTGCTGTGGAGCTCGGCGAGGGCAGCGGGAGAGGAGGCGGCCGAGGAGGCGAGGCAGCGGCTCTCTTCGTCGCTCGCGTTTCCTTCTCAGCAACAAAACCAGCAGCAGTTGCGCGTGGGCTCGTTCTCGTCGTCGTTCTCCGAGTCCTCTGCGGATTCCGCGATCGAAGAGGCGGCGTAGGCGGTGGAGGCCGGGGCTCTGGCGAGCGTTCTGGCGAGCGCGGGGAGCGGCGGAGGCGGCGGCAGTGGAGGGTTTTCGAGCGACGAAAACGACGACGATGACAAAGAAGAATGAGTTTTTGTTTTGTTTCTCTGTTTTTGTTTCTCTCTCTCTCCTGACACACTCCAACTTGTACTTTTCTCTCTCTCTTTACTCAACGATTCACCTGCTCTTGTGCGCTTGTCTCTTGTGTTTTTTCCTAAGATCTCCCAACGATGAAAAGAAAAATGAAAAGGAAAACCACGCTCTTTGTTATTTTTGAAATAAAAGGCAAGCAAAACAAAGGAAAAAAACAAAACTCTCTCTCTCTCTCTTTCTCTTTCTCTCTTTCGCCTTCTCTCCACCTCTCTCCCATCCTCACCTAACAAACGCCGCCGTGGCGCATGCCCCCTTCCGCCAGCGCAGAAGCGGCCGCCTCCGCGGCCTCGGCGCCCTTTTCGGCCGCCTTCGAGGCCAAATCAGCAGCAGACGCCGTCTTCTTCGACGCCGCCGCCTCGGCTTTCGCCCTCAGCTCCTCGGCTTCCTTAGCCGCCTCCTGAGCCTCGTGCCTCCTCTTCGCGCGCGCCTTGTTCTTCGCCGACCTCCAGGCCTGCGTCGCTCGCGCAGCGACGACGTCGGTCTGCTCGCGGTCCTTTGACGCCGCAGCTCTGGCCTCGAGGCGCTCTAGGGCGCGGACGACGTCCGAGGCGAGCGTGGCCGCCAGGCCGAACGAGAGGTCGGCGCGGCAGACGACGCGCAGCACGAGCGGCGCGACGCCCTTGTCGTCTCCTCCGTCTCCCCCTTCCTCGGTCCCGGCGGGCAAGGGGTAGGCGGGAACGATCCACCCGCGCTCGCGGAGGCCGTCGCTCAGGTCGTGCTCGTCGAAGCCTCTGCCGCGGCGAGCAGCAGCAAGCCGGAAGGCCACGAGCGCGACGCCCGGGAGGGGCGCGCGCGGCGAGACGACCTCGAAGGCTCCGGCGGAAGTGAGCAGGTCGCCGAGGGCCGAGGAGACGCGCCAGCAGTCCCCGAGAACCTGCTGGTAGCCGCTGCGTCCCAGGCGGAGGAACATGTAACTGGAGTGTTGTTGGTAGAATTGCAAGAAGAAGAGAAAGAGAGAGGAAAAAGTTAAGTTTTTGTTCTTTCTCGCTCGACTTTTTTCTCCTTCCTTCTCCTCCCTCCTTCCTTCTCCTTACGCTTGGCCCATGATCTGCGACGCCCCCTTGGAGAAGTTGAGGGTGAAGCTGATCTGGTCGTTGCCGAGGTAGCTGTCTGTTAAGTGGGTGAAAGAAGAGAAAGAGAGAAAGAAAGAGAAAGAAGAGAGAAAGAAGAAAGAAAGAAGAGAGAAAGAGAAAAGGTGAGCGAAAAAACGAAGAAAAAAGCAAAAAAAAGAAAAAACCCGAAAAAACTCTCCTGTTTTCTCCTCCTCCTCTCTCTCTCACCGTGAAACACCAGGCTCTCCGGCAGGAACTTGCGCGACCTGAACATCGCCCACCCGACCCCTGCCACCACCTGCCCCTTCTTGTGCCCGCTCAGGTTCATCGAGATCACGGCCGGGGACCGGAAGTCGGCCTTCAAGTGAGGGAACAGCGTCGCGGCGATGAATCCCCCGCTGGCACCGTCGACGTGCAAACCCACGTCGAGCCCGGGGTTCTTCGCGTTGTAGTCCATTAACGCTGCGGAGATGCCCGCCACGTCGTCGAAGTGGCCGGTGTAGGTCGAGCCCAGGATCGCGACCACTCCGATCGTCGAGGCGTCCACCAGGGGCATCAGGTCCTCTGCGACCGAGAAGTAGCGGTCGTTCTTGAGAGGGGCGACTCGCATCTCGATCTCCCAGTAGTTGCAGGCCTTTTCGTGGCAGACGTGGTAACAGGAGGGGACAACCTAGTGGTTGTGGAGTGGTGGTGGTGGTGGTGGTGGGGGGGGTGTTGAATCGGAAAGGCGCGCTGTGAGTTTCGAGTTTTTCTTCTCTTGTTTGTCGCGTGCCGAGGTCTGAAAAAAAACCCGAGTTTCGTGAAAAAAAAGCAAAACAAAAAAAATCTCGCTCTTCTCTCCTCTCCTCTTACCACCGAGCACTGCACGCCGGCGACGGGCAGGCCCGCGGCCTTGCGCCTCTCCTGCCAGCGCCTCTTCATCGCGAGGTAGCACAGCAGGATCGCCTCAGAGCTCCCAACCGTCGACGTGCCGCAGTGCTTTCCCTTGCCGCCTGCTCCGTTCTCTCCTCCAACCTCGTCCTTCTCGGCGGACAACAGGTCGCCGAGCTGCGCGACGCACTGATTGTGGATCTGAGCTGTCGAAGGGTACTCCTCCTCGTCGATGTAGTTGATCGTCAGAGCTTCGGCCATCAGCTCGCGGCACTCCGGTTCCACCTGGGTGGTGACGAAGGACGCTACGTTGAGCGAGGGGCGCGAGTCCAGGGCGCGGAAGTCGCGGAGGAGCTGGGCCGCGGCGTCCGGGCGCATCGGCCCCGCGGGGAAGGTGTCGAGGAGCAGGCGCGGCGGGAGGTGGCAGGAGCCGAAGGCGAGGCCGTTGGCGTTGTTGCCGCCGCCGTTGGAGAAAGCGGAGGTGGAGGACTGCGCTTCCGGTAAAGACTCCAGGAAGGCGTCTGCCGCTCCCAGGGTCTGGCCTGCGTCGGCGAGCGTCGGGAGCTTGAGCTTCTTGGTGGCGGGTTCGGAGGAGGCCATGGTTTGTCTTTTTTTGCTTTTTTTTGGGGGGCGGGGGGGTGGGGGTGGGGGTCGAGGGCGGCGATCGTCGATCTAGGAGCGAAAGAAGCTTCTGATTGGGAGGAGTTTAAAAAGCTGTTTTGGTTCGATTCCTGTTCTCGCACGTGGACTGCGTTTCCAAGAGAGCGCGCACGCTTCTCTCTCTGCGATCGAGCGCGACGACAAGAGCAGAGACGCCACAAGCTCTCTATCAGAGAAACACGCGCGTGTGTGTATGCGCGAGCGAGAGAGAGAGAGGGATTGAATGCAAGAGAGAACAAAAAAAGCGATGACGAATTTGTGTTCGCCTTTTCGACCTCGACCTTGGCTAAAAAAATTCTCCTTTTTTCTTTTCACACTTCCGCCACCACCTTCTCCTTCTCCTTCTCCTTCTCGTCTTCTTCCATTGCTGCTGCAACAACGTCCCCGTCCAGCGCCGCAGAAGCGCTGTACGCGTTCGACTTGTGCTTGGGCTCGAACCTGGATCCCGCCGGAGCCTTCCCCAGGAGCATCTCGCCGACTCGGACCCAGTCTGCCGGATCCGTCGAAGCGAGCAGCGTCTCCAAGTCGTCGCGCCCGGAGAAGCGCGGGGTGCGGAGGCGGAGCATGCGGCGGGCCGAGGGCGAGACCCAGGAGGAGGAGGCGGGGGGAGGAGAGACGGGTGTTGTTGTGGCTTCGCTGCTCGTTGTTGAGGCAACAGCATCAGTAGCAGCGCTCGCAGCAGCAGCACTCGCAGCAGTTGCCCTCGCAGCAGCAGCAGCCCTCTCGGCGTCCCTCTGCAGCGCCTCCTCCTCGAGCAGCCCCACGGGCACGTACCGGTGCGCGAATCCCATCCACTCGAGGAAGAACCTCCTGGTCGTCTCCACACCTCGCGCGTCGGAGCCCCAGTGGGCGAGGCCCAGGGAGACGAAGTTCTTGTAGAGTTCGAGGCGTTCCGAGGACGAGAGGTCGATGTCGCGCCGCTCCTTGATCTCGGTGAAGAGCCAGGGCTTGACCTGGGGGGAGAAGGGGGTGGTTTGGGAAGAGAAAAAGAGAGAGAAGAGAGAGAAGAGAGAGAAGAGAGAGAGAGGGTCAGATCACGAATTCAAAAAAAAAGAGAGGAAAAAAAAACCCGAAAAAGAAAAAAAAAACTCTCAAAACTTTTTTCCCTTTTCACTCACCAGCGCCCCTCGCGCGAGCATCACCCCTGCGACCGCGCCCGCCGTCGCCTCCCTCACCGCCTCGTACTCCCTGAAGCACGACACGTCACCGGAAGAGATTGTCTGAAATGCCGGGTTGACCGCCGAGCAGGCCCTAGCACATTGGCGGACGTAAAGCCAGTCGCTGTCTTTGGAGTAGCGCTGCTGCTTGCTGCGGCCGTGGACAGTCGCCGCGGCGACCGGGCCCCACTCTCCCCTGGCGACGCTGGGAAGCCAGGAGTGGACCGAGTCGGCGCCGTCTTTGACCCCCTTGCGGACCTTGATGGTCAGAGGCAAGTCGCGGAGCCTCCGCGGGTGGGTCAAGACACGGGACACAGCTCTGACAAGGGCTTGGATTTTTTTTGGGCGAGCGAGCAGACCGGCGCCGGCTCCCTTGTGGGCGACCAAATCAATGGGGCAGCCCATGTTGATGTCCAAGAAATCGGCGTCGGTCGCGTCAGACACGAGCTGCGCTGCCCTGGCGAGAGCGTCGGCGTGCCCTCCTGCGATCTGAACGCCCCAAAGCCTTTCGCTGCTGTGCCTTTTCAGCAGAGCCCATTCTTGGCCCTTTCCTTGCAAAAGGTTATTCGCCAGAGCCATCTCCGAGCAGGTGACGTCTGCGCCCAGGCTGACGGCCAGGGCGCGGAAGGGGAGGTTGCCCACTGTGGTGAGCGGGGCCAGATAAAGTTTGTCCCGGAGGTCGAGGGCAAGGGAAGAAGAGGCGGCGGCGCGTTCTCGAGGGTGAAGCCCGGTTTCGCGGTAGAAGAAAGTTCCAATATCTTTTTCTTCTTCTCCCTCTCTGCCGTTGTCGTTGTCGTTGTCGTCCGCGAGGGAGGCAGCAGCGAGAGAGGCAGACGCGGCAGCAGCTTCGTCGTCTTCCGCTTCCTTTTCTTCCGCCGCCGCTTCCGCCGAGGCCGCCTCCTCCTCTTTCTTCCTCCTCCTCCTCCTCCTCTGCGCCCTCGCCCGCGACAGCGCCGCGAACTTGCCCGCCACGCCGTGCGACAGCCCGAGCGAGTCGAGCACGGAGATCGAGGGCGAAAAGTCGTAATTCCCGTCAAAGAGGGCGGTGCGCGTCGCCGGGGGGAGAGCGCTACTGGCGGTCGTCGAAGAGGAAGCGTGCGAAGGAGAGAAGGGAGGAGGGAAGCGACGGCGGAGGGAGCAGAGGAGCTCGACCTTTGTTTCGGTTCCGTTTTCTTCCTCTTCTTCTTGTTCTCCGTGAATCGCCCAGCGGCACCTCTTCCCTCCTTCTTCGCCTTCGACGCCCTTTGCGAACTCGCACGAGCCAGGCCACGCGGCGTCCACGGGGCAGCGGCCCGGCAAGGGAGGGAGAGGGAGAGGTCCTTTCTTCGAAGAAGAAGCTTTCGCCGCCGCCGTCCCCGCCGCCCCCGCCTCCCCTCCGTTCCCGCCGCCGCCGCCGCCGCGGCTCACCTTTCCTGGCTTGTCTCCGTGAGCATAGATGCACTCGTCGCCCCAGGGGCACTCGGCGCTGCGGGCCCACTCGCGGCACTGCTTGAGCGAGCGCGCCTCGCGGAGGCGGAGCCTGGAGGCGAGCTTGCGGCTGTCGTCGGTGGAGGTGGAGGTGGAGGTGCTCGGAGTTTGTTCTTCTGGTTCTTCCTCTTCTGCCGCTGCCGCAGTCGTCGTCGTTATCGTCGTCGCCTTTTCTTCTTTCTCTTCCAAGACAGAAGCGTCGGCGACGGCGGTCCTCGTCTTCGGCGGGGGCAGCCAGAACTCGCGCTTGACGGGGCAGATGACTGTAAAAGTTTCGAGAGAGAGCGTTTTTGTCGAGAGGTTTGAGCTTGAGTTTTTTTCAATCGATCGCCGATCTCTTCTATGTAAAGGAAAAAAAACAAAGAAAAAACGCACACTCCGCGAGGAGCTCTTCGCCTGATTTGCCTTTGAGAGCAAGCCAGGCTTCGGTGGCGTCCATCCTGAATTAAAAAAAGAGGAAAAAAGGCTTGTTGTCGTCCTTAACAAGGCGCGATCGAACGCCAAAAAAAAGATCTAGCCTTTTGCTTCTTTTCGTCGAGAAGTGAGAAGAGAGAGAAGACTACAAAAGAAAATGAAAACGAAACCCCAACTTCCTGTCCTTCTTCTTCTTTCAAAGCCTCGACGCCGCCGCCGCACCAGCCCCGACCTTGGTCATCGCCCTGCTCCCTGCCTCGACCTTCCTGCTCACCTCCGCCACCACCGCCCGAGGGACGGCGGGCGGCCTCCACAGCCACGCAGCTCCGTCGACGACGAGCGTGTCGCCCGAAGTAAAACGGGACCCGGCGCTCGACAGCCAGACGCACGCCATCGCTATGTCCCAGGCCGAGCCCAGCCGACCGAGGGGCACCAGCGCGGCGATGGCCTCGGCGATGCCATCCCCTTTCCCACCGGAACCCGAAAGCTTGCTCAGTCCCGCTGTGCCTGCGATCGGGCCAGGCGCGACGCCGCAGACCCTCACTCCGAACTCGCCCCATTCTAACGCTAAAGAGCGAGTGAGGGCGTCGACGGCGGCCTTGGCGGCGCAGGCGTGGGCCTGCCACCAGGTGGCACCGTAGTGGAGCGTGGCCGAGATGTTGATGATGACCGGCGAGGAAGACGAGGAAGAGGTCGCTGAAGCTCCACCTCCACCTCCACCTCCACCACTCCCGTTCCTCTCCGCTGCCCTTTTCAGTGCCGGAAGAGCCGCCCTGCTCGTGGAGAAGGTCCCCACCGCGTCGATGTCCAGCACGGTACGGAAGCCGTTGGCCGACAGGGCGTCCGCGGCGGCCAGGAAGTTGCCCGCCGCGCAATTTACTAGGACGTCGAGCGCCGAGGAGCTCGCCGGCGCAGTCGCGACGCGGACCCACCTCTCGACGTCCTCTGGCTTCCTGACGTCCCCCTGGATCCCTGCCACGGTGGAGACGCCGCAGGACCTCATGTCGGCGACGGCGGCGTCGAGCACGGCCTGGCGGCGGCCCGTGACGAAGACCGAGGCGCCGTGGAGGCCTGTGGAAAAGAGTCGGGGTTGGAAGAGAGGTTTTGAGGGCGGGAGATTGTTTTTTTTTTTTTTTTTTTTTTTTTTGTGCTCTCAGGCAGGGGGTCCGAGCACAGAGCTAGGTGTTGGTGAAAAAAAGGTCCGTCGGGGTCCGAGAGAGAGAAAGCAGGCTGCGTCTTGAGGAAACTTCTTGGAGGAGGCCACAGGGTTTCTCTCGAAGAAAAAGAACAGGTACTTTTGATCATGCATCTTCCCCGCCCCCCAATTCACGCTCAATACCCTCTGTTCGCGTCCTTTCTTTCGCGTCGCGTCCAAGGCAGATCCGAGCGCGTCCGCTGGCACGTCCAAGAGTGAAAATGCAGGGCCGGAAGGAGCGGCCACGCGGGCGGAAAGAGCGGACACGCGCCTTTCTTCCTCGGTGTACAAGAAACGAAAAGGTAGAAGAGGGGCGAGCAAAAGAAACTCGACGGCTCCTGCATCCCCTGCGGACCTCAACGCATCCCTCTCCGCGCGCCGTCGCACCTGCGAGATTTAAGCGCAATTCCCCTCGCAGGGGCACGCTCACGATCACATCAATTCGAAAACGCACCTGCGAGCATGTTCCTGGAAGCACCAACTGGGTTGCTGAAGAGGCAAAAGAGTCTGGGGGGTGTTGGCGGAGACGAGGGGGTCGAGAATGATCACATCGGCGGAATTCGCTCCCTGTTTTTCAAGGAGGAGCGCGCTTTCCGCGTTTCGCTTGATCGCTCCGTCAACGGAATACGAGTAGAGATCTGAATCGCCCTCGGAGAGCGTGGAGAAGGGAACAAGGGAGAGGCTGCGCCCGAGGTCGCGGAGACAGAGGGAGAAGACACAGAGATGGGGGTAGCTGAAAAAGAACCAGAAGTGTCCTTGATTTTTCGGCTTTGCTCGTCTGGAAAAAAAAGGTTCCTCTCTTTGCTGATTCTCTTTTTCTCTTTTTCTCGTCCTCGTGGGGCAGCCTTCTTTTTTCAGCAGGAAAGAGTTCGGTTGGAACAAAGGGGGAAAAGAAATGCGGGTTTTTTCGCCTTAACATTTTTTTCTTTTTCGTCCCCCCCCCAAAAAAAACTCCCCCTCTCTCCTCTAACTCTCCCCACCTCGAAACACCACCCTAGCGCGCCCCTCCAGGAGGAGGCATCGACCCGGCGACGTCGCCGTACGGCGGCGGCGGCGGCGGCGGGCCGTCGCCGCTGGCGTGGAAGCTCCCGCTCCCCCCGCCGCCCCCGACCTGCTGCGAGATCTTCCCCGTCGCCGCGGTCGCCGCCCCTCTCGCCCAGCGCCACCCTTTGCTGAAGCCCGTGCCCACGGCGGTCGCCGCCGCGGCGACGCGCTCGTCCTCCAAGGCCTTCGCGCCGATCCCCTTGACGGCCCCGGCGGCCGCCCTCGCGCCCGCGGAGACCCGGTACCTGGCGTCGAGCCCCTGGGCGGCGCCCGCCGTCGCCGCGGCGGCCCGCGCCGCGCCGGCCGCGACCCTCTCGCCCGCCCTGGCTCGCGCCAGCGGCTCGCCGACGCCGAGGGCAAAGTCCTCCTGGACCTCGAAGACCTCGTGGGCGCAGTCGGCGTCCGCGGCCTCGTCGAGCCAGGCCTGCAGCGCGGCCGCGGAGTCGACGTCCCAGAGGGAGCAGGACCTGGACCCGGACGAGGGGACGAGCATGCGGCACTTGAGGTTGGGGGGCGGGGACTTGTGTCGGACGAGGTCGAGGAGGGAGATCATGGCGAAGGGGACCTGCGGGGGAGTGTGTATGCGTGGGGTGGGTGGGTGGGTGGGTGAGGGGGGGGGGGGGGGGGAAAGGGGGGGGGGGGGGGGCCCCGGGGGCGGGGGTTTTTTTCCCCGGCCAGGAAAAAGGGGGGGTTTTTTTTTTTTTGTCACCCCCCCCCCCCTCCACCCG
>Ga0114918_10001485_pt1 | contig 21012 bp, 15 predicted proteins | sample LantaG_FD_87015 | JGI IMG/M metagenome (GOLD analysis project Ga0114918, IMG submission 87015) | Deep subsurface microbial communities from Baltic Sea to uncover new lineages of life (NeLLi) - Landsort_02402 metaG | ecosystem: Environmental > Aquatic > Marine > Oceanic > Sediment | place... | reverse complement strand
TGTGTGTGTGTGTGTGTGTGTGTGTGTGTGTGTTTGTGTGTGTGTGTGTGTGTGTGTGTGTGTGTGTGTGTGTGTGGATTGGTTGATCGATTCGAAGTGAGCGAGCGGAATGAAATAGTTGCTTGAGATCGAATCGTCGACGCCATCATCTCAAAATCTTCCCTCCTCACCACCTCGTCGTTGTCGTCGCTGTCGCCGTCCAGCAGGTTGTCGATGTCGAGGGGCTGCTGCGCCATGGTGGAGAGGCCGGCGAGGTCTAGGTCTGTGAGCGAGCGGGAGCGAGCCGCGCCTTCTTGGGCGACGAAGGGGGTGAGCTCACTCGAAAGAGCTCACTCGAAAAAAAAATCGGAAAAAAGTAGGCGATTTCTCGACGAAAAAAACTCAAAACTCTTTTTCGCTTCTTCGAAGAAAGAAGAGCATTCGAAAAGAAGGAGAAGAAGAAGAGCTCTTTCCGTTCTCTTTCTTCTCGAGCTTTCTCTCTCCGACGACGCGGCCATAGATCGCGTCTCTTCAGATCAGAAAGACCGTGAAGAAACGGAAAACTAGCCCCCCGCGATGACGCAACTTCAAGGCCGCATGTCCAAGACGGCCGCCGCCGCTGGCAAAAACTCAGGCCGCCGCCGGAGTTCCAAGAGCGACTTCGACGCGCAGATGCCCTCCGACGACGAGGTCGACGCGTTCCACAAGTCCAAGGACAGGCTGGCGCTCAACGTCAGCGACGATGACGAGGAGAGCGAGTCTGGATCTGACGAGGAGGGCCTCGAAGACGGGGGAGACTTGCTCGGCTTGAGCGATGACGATGACGACGACGAGAGCGACGACGACGATGACGAGAGCGACGAAGATGGAGATGGCCGTCTCGCGCAGCGTGAGTAGCTTTGATTTTCGTTTTGTTTGCTCGTAGATTGAGTTTCTTTTTTCACGTATGCGACTAGCGAAAGAAAGATAACAAAGAAGATCAAGGAGAAGCTTTACTGCGGGTGCAGAAGATGAACGGAAAATTTCCAATGCTTCATTTTTTCCGCCGGCGGCTCATTCGGCGCTAACCTCCTCGACCTCTTTCAAAAAAAAAACAAACTCCCCCCCCCCCAAAAAAACAATAGTCGCCAAGACCGAGAAGATCATGCGCCGCAAGGTCGCCTTGCAGCAGGCCGCCGACAGCAGCGACGAAGGCGGTGAGTTCGACGACGACGAGGACGAAGAGGGCTGGGGCGCCGCGAAGAGGAGCTACTACGCCGACGACGGGACCGCCGCTGACAAGAAGAAGAAAAAGGGCGCGAACAAGAACAAGAAACTCGCCGAGCTCGAGGAAGAGGACGCGAGGGAGCGCGACGAGCGCGAGGCCGCGAGGCTGCAGCGAGAGGCCGCGGGAAGGCTCAGGGACTCGGACTTTGCGCTGGCGGGCGAGGAAGAGGAAGAGGAAGAGGAGGAAAGCGAGGACGAGGACGAAAAAGACGAGGAGGCGACGCTCGGCAAGCAGAAGAAGAAGCAGAAGGGCAAGGCTGCTGCTGCTGCTGCTGCTGTCCAAGCTCTTCCCCGCGCCCGCGCCGCCGGAGACGCCAACGCTTCTGCCGCAGCCGCAGCTGCAGCCGCAGCAGCAGCAGCAGCGGACGCCCCCGCGCTCACAGCGCTCCTCTCCGAGATGCGAGAGTCGCTCGCCTCCGCGTCGCGCGTCGCGGGCCCGCTCCTCGAGGACCTCCGCGAGGGCGAGAGCGGTGGCAACAGCGGCAGCGGCTCCTCCGGCCTCGCCACCAGGGGCGGCATCTCCTTCCTCGAGGCCAAGAACGTGCTCCTGCTGCAGTACTCGAGCCTGCTGGCCTTCTATGTCGCCCTCGTGGCAGAGGGGGGTTGCCCCGCGGACCACCCCGTGGTGCGAAGGCTCGTGCAGGCGAGGGCCTTCCTGGAGAAGACGAGGCCGATCGACAAGAGGCTGCGGTACCAAGTGGAGAGGCTGCTGGCCGCCGCCGCCGCTGCCAGGGGGGCGGCGAGCAGCGGTGGGAGGAGCGGAGGAGGAGGTGCTGCGTCGGCGGGACCTTCTTCTGCTGCCAACGGCGGCGACGACGACGACCTCGCGTTTGCGCCGCGCCCGGGGGCTCTCCTGCCTCGCTCCGGTTCCGCTGCTGCTGGCGCCAAAGCAACCGACGACGACGACGAAAACGACGACGGCGAGGGCGGCATCTACCGCCCGCCGCGCCTCTCTGCCGCCTCCATGGGGGGCGGCGGCGCCTCGTCCATCGACCCCGACGACCCCCGTGCCGCCTCTGCCGCGCGGAAAGAGGCCCGCGAGGCGCTCCACCAGCGGCGGCGCGCCGCGCGCTCAGGCTTCGTGCGGGAGCTCGCCGCGGAGCTGGCTGGGGCACCGGAGGAGCTCGACGACATCGGCGGCGGCGCCTCCGCGGCGATGGGAGACGGAGCGAGCGGCGGCGGCGGCGGCGCCGCGGCGCTGCGCGCCAGGCAGGCCCTGGCGGCGAGGGCTGCCGAGGAGGAGACGCTGATGACTCGCGTCGCCCTGTCCAAGGACGAGAGGAAGCGCCTGCTGTCCGCGAGCCGGTACTCTGGCCTGGCCGGTGGCGCCCTGCTGGACGAACTGACGGAGGATGTGGCCGGTTTGGTTAGCGCTGGCGGTAATCCGATGGACAAAGGGCTGAAAGGCTTTGACGCTCACACAGTGGCGCAGCGCTTTGGCGCTTCCTCCGCCGGCGGAGGCGCTCTGGGCTCTTCCGTTTCGTCTGCTGCTGCTCTCCTCCGCTCCTCCGGCGACGCCCTGCCCCCTTCTCGCCCCGATCTGGCGGAGAGGCGCGCCGCCGTGGACGCGTCCAAGGCCCGCGCGGCGCTCAAGCGCTCCAGGGAGGAAGAAGAGTTTGACGACGACAGCGGACCCGAACAAGGAGGAGATTTCGACGACGACGGGGAGTACCTCGCCGTCGCTGCCCGCTCCAAGGCCACCAAGGCAGCCCGCAAGGCCGCCTTCGCCGCCCCGGCCCCGCACGTTCCCCTGGCCCGCTCCGAGGCCGCAGGGCCACGCGCGATCACGCGCGACGTCGAGAAGAACCGCGGCCTCACGCCGCACCGCCGCAAGGACATCAAGAACCCGCGCGTGAAAGGGAGGAAGAGGTTCGAGAAGGCGACGATCCGACGGAAGGGGCAGGTCAGGGACGTGGCTGCCGGGGCTGCTGGCGCGGGTTACGGTGGGGAGGCCACGGGGGTGCGGTCGAGGCTGTCGAAGAGCGTTCGGTTTGGTTAGAGAGAGAGAGAGAGAAAAGAGAGAGATTGTTTTTTTGTTTGTTTTTGCATTTCGGTTTTGTTTTTTGAAAAAAAAAAAGGAAAAGGAAAAAAAGTCATGAATCCAGTTCAAAGAAATCAGTTCAAGATCAAGTCTACTCGCTCTCTTCGTCCTCGGAGCTCTCTTCATCTTCCTCCTCTTCGGAGGAAGAGCCGCGTTTTTTCTTCTTGCGCGCCCTCGAAGCGGCAGCGCCGCCGCCGCCGCCGCCGCGGCCGCGGCCCTTCCCTCGAGCAGCAGCAGCAGCAGCGGCCGCTCCGCGCCCGCGGGCGGCAGCAGCTCCGCGCCCGCTGCCCTTTGCTGCTGCCGCCGCGCCAGCGGGCGAGCGCCCCGAGGCCGAAGCAGGCGACGAAAGGTCTCCCGTGGGGGACTTGCGAAGACGACCTCCTGCTCCTCCTTGCGGAGAGGCGAGCCCTTCTTCTTCGTCGTCCTCTGCTCCTTCGTCGCCGTCGCCGCCATCGCCGCTCGCACCTTCTCCTCCTCCTCCTCCTCCTCCTCCTCCCCCCAAGTCGTTCCCTCCTGCCGCCTCCCCGAAGGCAGCGGCCGCCTCCGCCGCCTCCGCCGCTGCCTCCGCCAGGAGCATCCGCAGCACCTTTTCCGTAGAGACGCCAAAGGACCACCAGGCCTGCGACTCTGCCGGGGGGGGCACGCGAGACAGCGCCGCGGCCGGGAGCACGGGAGCGAGCGCCAAAAAGGAGCCCTGGGTGCCGCCGCCGCCGGCCCTCGAGGAGCTCGCGTGGAGCCTCTCCTCGGCCTTCCTCCTCTCTGCCGAGGAGGCGAAGGCCGCGATGCGCTCCGGGGTAAGGGCGTAGGAGGTAGCTATGTGCTTGCGGAGCAGGAGCAGGATCGAGGCGGAGAGCGCCGAGGCGACCTCTGCCCTCGGCGGCGGGCGGTTGAGAGCAGAAGAGGTTTTATCTTTTTCGCCTTCTTCTTCCTCGTCATCGTCGTCGTCCTCCTCCTCTTCCCCTTCCTTCTTCTCCAGCTTGCCCCCCTTCTTCAGCGCCCTCTGCAAGGCAGACAGGGCGGCCTCGCCCCTGCGGGAGACCACGTCGTCGGCCGACCGGACCAGCATCAAGGGTTCGTCGGCGCGCCGCATCGGCAGCGCGGCCGCGGCCTGCGCCACGGCGGCCAGCGACGCCAGCTCGGCGCCCTCGCCGCCGCGGCCGTGGACGTCGCAGGCGGCGTCGAGCTTGCGCAGCAGCCGGCCCAGGAAGGCGTGGCGGGCGGGTCGTGTGCCCTGGATCAGGTCGGCGTAGAGGGCGCCGACGCCGCGGGAGACGTCGAGCGAGGCCGCGGCGTCGAGTGCGGCGAGGCTTTTGTCTTCGTCGCTTTCGCCGTTTCCGTCGCCGTTTTCGTTCCCGTTCCTCCCTTGTTCAACGGCGGCAAACGCCCGGGCGAGGTCGGCGTGCAGCCTCGCCGCCAGCGGCAGGCCGTCCGCGACCGTCGCGCGGAACATGTCGGGCGCTTTGCCGGCCACGCGCCGCAGCACTCGCAGCGCGCGCGCAGCGACGTCGGGGGCAGGGTCCGTCGAGGCGGCCACCAGCGTCGGCACCGCGGTCCACGGCGCGACGAGCCCTCCGCGGTCGACGCTGTCCATCAGAGCCACCGCGGCGCGCCTGACCGCGGCGTGGCGCGGGTCCCTGGGTCCGGATGAGGTGGGGGCCGGGGGCACGGGAGAGGCGTCGAGGGCCAGGCGGAGGCAGGCCTCCCAAGAGTCCTGGACCATCCCCGAGGAGAGCGACAGCGAGTCTCCGGCGCCGCAGGCGTCGGGCACGGAGCTGGTCGCTGCCGCGGCGCGAGCCGCCGCGGTCGAAGCTGCCGCGGCGGCCTCCGCCTCGGACCCTCCGGCGGCGCGGACGGCTGAGGCGGCGGAGGCAGCCGCCGCAGCTGCCGCGCGCGCCTTGGGGTCCCCGCCGCGGCCGGGGGCGGAAGCAGCAGAAGAGGAAGAGCTCGCCTTGAGCGAGGCGGCGGCGACGGGCGCTCCCGCCAGCGCGTCGGACGCCGACGCCGCCCGCTGCGCCACGACCAGCCGGGCTTCTTCGGCTCGCAGCAGCTCTCCCAGGTTGTGGAGAGCTCGGAGCTTAAATGCCGGGGGGGCAGCGGGGCTTAGCGCGGCGCGGAGGGCCCTCCTCGCCCGCGGGCCCAGCACGGCGTGCGGCGCCGAGACCGCCAAACACCCCAAGGCGTGCAAAGCGGCCTCCCTCGCCTTGGGGTCGCCGCGCGGGTTCTCAAAGTGGGCGAGGGCCGCCGCCAGGCAGCCTGCCGCCGTCGCCGGCGGGGTCCCGTCCGCGGGGGCCGGGGCGCGCTCGATGGAGCCGCCGCCGTGGCGGAACAGGTGGCCGAGGACGAAGAGGAAGCGCGCCGCGAACGCGGAGGCGGTCGCAGCGGCGGCAGCGGCGGCGGCGTCGTTTTTGCCGGTGGCAGCAGAAGCAGCGGCAGCTGCAGGGTGCGCCGCGCCCCCGGGCCCCAGCTGCGCGAGGTACTTCGCCGCCCAGTGCCCTATGGCGCGCTCGGCGACCGTCGACACCTCCGACAGCGCGGCCAGCGCCCTGCACGCGGCGGCGACGACGTGGATGAAAGGGTGGCCGTTGATCAGAGACGCCAGGTCGCGCGCGAGCTCGGCGGCAGAGGCCGCGCTGCCGACGAGCGCCGTGCCTGCTCCTGCCCCTCCTCCCGCGGCGACGCCGGTGCTCTTTCCCGTGGCGCTCCCCGAGGAGAGAGCGGTGGCGAGCACTGCCAGGGTGGCGACGAGCCTGTCCGCGTCGCGGCGGTCGGCCTCGGCAGCAGCGGCAGCGGAGTTTGAGTTTGAGTTTTCGTTCGGGGGCGTGGCCTTGACGAAAGGGGCAAGGCACCTCACGAGCGCCGACGGGTCCTTCTTCGGGGAGGCCAGCCCGGGTTCCGCGACCGTAAGAGCATGCAAGGCGAGCAAGGAAGGAGGCGGGGGCGCTCCGGAACGAGAAGAGGCCAGCTCCGAGACCGCGGCCTCGAGCAGCGCGAGCGCGACGTCTGCTCCCGGCGGCGACGGCGAGGAGGTCGAAGAATTCGAGCTCCCTCCTCCTCCTCCGGTCCCGCTCGCCCTCCTCTCCCCGGTCGCGCCCGCCCTCATCGCCTTGGAGGCAGGGGAAGAGCTTGAGTTGAAGGAGTAGAGCGGGGACACCGCGGCGCAGGCAAGCGCGGCGCGGACGGCGGCGGGCAGCGGGTGCGTCGGCTCGAGCGGGAGGCGGAGCCCGGGGCCGCCGCCGGCCGAGGCGGCGGCCGAGGCGGCGGCGGCGGCGTCCGCGAGTGCCGAGGCGCGGTCTGCCGCAGGGGCCAGGGCGGCGGCAGCAGCGAGGGCCGCATTGGCGGCGGCACCACCACCACCGGCACCAACACCTTTCACGGGTGATGTCAAAGGGGAAGGCCCACTAGGAGAGCGGACCCCAGAACTCGGGCGCGAGGAAGAAGCTCCACCACCACCTCCACCACTGCCAATCCCACCTCCAAACCACAGGTCAGCCAAGGCCTTGGCCGCGGCGTCCGAGACGCCCTCCTCGGAGTCGGCGGCGGCCGCGACCAGCGTCACCGCGGCGTCGGCCCTCCTGCCGAAGACTCCGGCAGGGGCGCGCAGGCACTTTTCGTCGATGATGCGCAGCGCCGACTTCCGGACCGACGGCGCGGCGTCGCGCGCCGCCGCGGCCAGCGAGTTGAAAAAGGTCTCTGCCAGCGCCGGCTCCTTGTCGACGGCCGAGCCCAGCGCGTCGACCGCGGCCTGCCTGACCGACGCGGCCTCGTCGCGGAGGGCCCGTCCTATGGCCAGCTGGGCCTCCTGCATGCGCGCGAGGCGCGCGTCGGCGCGGACCGCGGCCGCGACGGCCCGCACCGCGCGCGCGCGGGCGGTCGGGGCCTGCCGTCCCGGGTCCGAGGCGTCGACGAGCGCTCCCAGAAGGCTCGCGCGGGCGCGGCCCTCGGCGCCGGAGGCGGCCGCGGCGCGGGCGAGCAGGGCGCCGTCGGCCGGGCCCAGGTCGGCGGCGATGCCGCGGGCGAGGTCCTCAGCGGCGTCGCGGGCGGCTGCTGCAGCAGCGGCGGCGGCGGCGGCGGCGGCGGCGGCGGAAGACGAAGAGCTCGACGACGTAACGGCGGCGGCAGCGGCGGGGCCCTCGGGCCCCGTGGCCCATTCCGCCAGAGCGCGAGCCAGGATGAACCTTCGAGCATCCGCGCGGGAATCCCCTCCACCGGTAGAAGAGGTCCCACAGGCGAAGGACAAAGAAGCGGCGTGGGAGGCAGCAGCGGCGGAGAGGTTTTTGTCATCGTCGTTGGCATCGGCGTTTTCGCCGTCGCCGTCGCCGTTGCTGAACAAACCACCACCGCCACCCATGCCGCCGCCGTTCGCTTCCGCGGCCCCCGTCGTCGCCAGATAACAGAGCAGCAGCCTGGACTCCGGGGACAGGCCAGGGAGCCCACCGGCGGGGACGCCCGTGCTGCTGCTGCTGCTGCTGCTGGGCTTCTCCGCCGACTCTTCTCCTCCAGCTCCAGCTCTGATTTTATCGTCAAAGACGCCGCAAGAGCTCAAGAGCGCGGAGACGCTCCACGCCGCGGCCTCGGCCTCGACGACCAGCGCGCACATCGCCGACGTCGCCGCGCCCAGCAGGTCGACCGCGGCGGCGCGCGCAGCTGTGTCCGTCGACCTCAGGCCCCTCGCGGGCCCGCTGGCCCCCGGGGAAAGAGAGCCCGCCAGCCGGAGCAGGGCCGGGCCCGCCGCGGGCCAGCGGGGCAGCGGCACGCATGCGGCGACGTCGGCGACCAGCTCGTCCGCCGCTGCCTTCAGGTCCACGGCCGTGTCGGCCTTGGTGGCGCGCGCTCCCGCCAGGCGGTCGAGCAGCGTGTTCCAGAGCGCGTCGGCGGCGGCGAGGGCAGGGGCGTAGCAGGCGACGAGCCGCTGCGCAGAGGAGGTCGCTGCTGCCGCCGCTGCAGACGGAGGCTTTTTCGGCTTATTTTGCTTCTTTTGCTTCTGCTTCTGCTGCTGCTTGCCCCTGCCGCCTTTCCTGCCGCTGCGGCGCCTGCCTCCATCGCTCTCGCTCTCGCTCTCGCTCTCCTCCTCAGACTCGCTGCTCGAGGAGGAGGATGAAGAAGAAGGGGTGGTGCTCCTGCTCTTGCTCTTGCTCTTCTTCTTCGCCTTCCCTTCCTCGTCCTCTCCTTCTTCCTCCTCGTCGCCACCGCCATCGCCGACGCCCGAAGGGAGCTCCGCCGCGGCGGCCAGCATCGCCAGCAGCGCAGCGGAGAACGGCTGGATGACGACGGGGACGGTCGCCGAAGAAGAAGAAGAAGCAGCGGCGGCAGCAGAAGAAGGAGGAGGAAGGCTCGCTCCTCCTCCGTCGCCAGCAGCGGAGGCAGCGGCGACGCCGGCCGGGAAGCTCCGCACGGCCCTGGTCCCGCGCGCGGCGGGCAGGTTCGGCAGCGCCTCGGAGAGCATGACGTCCAGCAGCGGGGCCCGCAGCTGCGCGTTGGAGCCGAAGCCGGCGGCGAGCGCGTCGACGGCGGCGTTGCCCAGGTTGGGCGCCGCCTCGACCGTCAGCGCGGCGGCGCAGGCGCGGAGCAGCTGAAGCGCGGGCCCCTCTGGCGGTCGGATCGCAGCGAGGGCCGAGGCGGCGACAGGTAAGGCGGCCTCGAGGGAGGAGCGCAGGGCGGCGAAGCCCGGGGACTTGGCTGCTGCTGCGGAGGCGGAAGAGGAAGAAGTAAGGCCTTTCTTCGCCGTGCCGCCTCCGCCGCGCTTTTTCGTCGCCGTCGTTCCCTCTTCCTCTGCTGCCACTGTTGCTCCTCCGGCCTCCTTGGGAAGCGCCGGCCTGTGCGAGGCAGCCAGCCTCGAGTCCAAGGGAGAAAGAGCGTTCGTCAGCAGGTGGAAGCGCAGGGCGTCCAGCGCCGCGGCCAGGGCCTCCTCGCTGCGCGCCGCGGGCGGGCACCCGGGCGAGGCCGCCAGGCGGAGCAGCGCCTGAGAGCAGGCGACCGCGGTCAGGGCCCGCTGCGCAGCCGGGTGCGAGAGCGGGCAGACAGCGTCAGGGAGGCGCGCGTCGGAGGAGGCGCCGGCCTGGAGGCACGCGGCGGCCTCGGCGAGGCGGGAGAGAGGGGAGGAGGAAGAGGGCTTGTTGCCCTCGTTGTTGTCCTCGCGCAGCGGGCCCTGCGGCAGGCCCCAGCGGCGCAGGGCCGAGTCCAGGGCGCGCACGTCGTCCAGGGCGGGGACGCGCGGGAGGCGCTTCGCCTTGGCTTGCTTCTTCGGCTGTTTGTCGCCCTTGTCTTCTCCTTCGTCGATTTCGTCGAGTTCGTCGTCGCCGTCGTCGTCGTCGTCGTCGTCGTCATCGTCGTCGCGGTACGTCGAGTCCAAGAACGACGAGACCGCTGCGTCAAAGGCCGCCGCGCCCGCCGCTCCGCCGTCGAGGGGCGCTGGGGCCGCGCGGACGCAGACCGGGCGACGGCGCCTTCTCGCGGAGAGCTGTTTTTGAGAAAGGGGTTCGAGAAGCGGAGAGGAGAGAGTGAATTCTTTTTCCCGTTTTTTCGTTCGTCGTCGGCGGCGGTAGAAGTTGAGAGAGAGAGAAAGAGAAAAAGAGAAGAAAACCGTTTCTTTACCTCGTCCGGCGAGCGATATCCCGTCCCCATGGCAGCATCTCCGCCGGACAGCGGCGTCGAATGGTCGAAGGCGCCGCCGCCGCCGCCGCCGCCGTTGGCGGGCGTGGAGGCGAAAGCGGCGGCGGCGGCAGCTCCGGCAGTCACCGACGGCGTCAGCGCTGCAACCACCGCCGCCGCCGCCGCGACAGAAGAGCCGCCACCGCCGCCGAGGCCGCTGTTGTAAACCGCCTTCCTCGCCGGCTCTGTTGAATTTATTATTCGAAGTTTTCAACATCGTTGCGGTTCGTGTGAGAGGGAAGAGGAGAAGAGAGCCGAGGAACGAGGCGGAGAAAAAAGAGAGAGAAGAAGAAGAAGAGATTTCCCTTTTTTCTTACCTTTGACAAACGCGACGGCGAAAGCGTCAGGCATCGCCTCGGAGGAAGCCACCGCCCTCTGCAGGGGGCCCACGGGGTCGACGTCGCTCGAGAGGAGGGCCTCGTCTTTCGTGAGAGAGGAGACGCCGAGCGGGCAGCTGAGGAGGAGGTTGTTGGTGTTGTGAGGAGGTTGAGGTTGAGGGGGGAGAGAGAGAAGAAAGAAGTGAGTGAGCGAGTGAGTGAGCGCGCGAGAGAGATAAGGAGGAAATAAGCAAAGAGCTGCTCGATCGAATGCTGCCCTTCGCCTTTCTTTCTCTCTTTCTCTTTCTTTTTCCTTCTCTCTTTGTTCGCCCGTCCACCCCTTCCGCCACTCGACGCACATGTAAGGCACCTGCTTGACGCCAGCCAGCGCCGCGCGCATCCTCGCCAGGGCCTGCTGGTCGCCCGCGAGCCTCTCGACCGCCGCGGCGTCGCCGATCGCCGAGGGCGGCCTCGGCACGCTGCCGGCCGGCGCGGGCGCCACGGGGAAGGGCAGGCTCGAGAGCAGCTCGACGTAGCTGGTGACGTTGGGCAGCTCGAGGGCCGCCGGGGGCCTGGCGTGGTGGGGCGGCGGGTGGGGGTCCGCCATAGCGGGAAGAGGGGAGAGAGAGATGAGGAGAAGAGAGGGAGAGAGAGTCGAAAGTGAGGGAGCAGAGAGAGAGCGAGTGAGCGTTTTTTCCTCTTCTTCGACTCACTCTTCTTTTTCTTTCGTCAAAAGCGAGAAGAGAAAGGAGAGAGAGAAAGAGAAAGAGAAACGCTTCTTCTTCTTCTTCTCTTTCTTGCGTGCGTTCTCCCTTCCGCACGAGCCTTTACCTCGCCCGCTCTCCGCACCTACGGGCGGCTAACGAAAGAAGCTCTCCATGTTTGGTGAGAGAAGACTACGAATAAGGAGCTAGGAGGGAGAACTCGGGGGGCGCGCCATTGCAAGTGCGGGAGACGCCAAGTTTTTTTTCTTCTTCCATGCCGCTCTTCTCTCTCACCAATTCTCTCTCTCTTTCAACTCAACAACAGGCGTCTCCCTCCGCGTCGCCTCCCCCGTGAGGTCCGGGAGGCCCGCGAGCGGCGGTGTTCAGCAGCAGCAGACGGGCTCTGCCCCGGCGACGGTAAGGAGAAGAGAAACAGAGAAGAGTTGAAAATTGAGACGCCAATTCTCGTTTTCAACGGCTCTCCCGCCGGAAAAAAAACTCAAAGAAGAAGAAAAACGGTTTCACCCTTTCCTCACGTCTTCTACTCTCTCTCCACGCACTCACAGCCCTCAAAGTGCTCCACGACGTCAGACTACGGAGCGCTGGCCGCTGCCGTGGCCGGGGTTGCAGCAGCTGGTGGGTTCAGCCACCAGGAGCAGCCGATGATGATGACGATGGCTTCGACTTTGACTTCGACGGCAACGGCGACGGCGGCGTTGCCTCCCTCTTCCTCTTCGCTCCCTCTCGTCACGCCCCTCCCTCGTCCCGGGCTGCTCGCCGCCCCGGCGCCCCCACGCAAGAGCGCGCTCTTCGAGACGACGCGTACTGACCTGGGCGAAGCGATGGCGACGGCGGCGACGACGAACGGCGGCGCTCTCGCTCCGACGACGACGGCGACAGCGACGGCAACGACGACGGCGACCTCTTCTTCTTCTTCTTCTTCGACACTCGTCTCAGCAAACGAGGTTTCGGCTCGCTTGACCTCGCTGCCGCCGACGCTCCCTCCGTTCCCGGGGCAGCAGAGGCCGCACCCCGCCTCCGCCCCGGAGCGCAGGGGCCGCCCCCCGAGGCCGCCGGCGTCTTCCAGGTCCTTCGCCCGCGTGCGCGTGCGGAGGACGCTGGACATGCGCGGAGGAGGAGGGAGCGGAGGCGGAAGCGGGATCGGGATCGGGAGGGCAGGAAGCGGGAGCTTGTCGTCGTCGTCGGCGTCGCTCCGCCGCGACCCCCTCGCGCCGCTTCCCTCCGCCGCGACCAAGGTCAGGTTCTCCGCCGGCAACGGCAGCAGCCGCCGCGCGTCCCTGCCCCCGGCTCCGCTGCCGTCCTGCGGCTTTAAAAACGGCGGGAGGAGGCGCGCAGACACCCCGGGCTGCTGCGGGGGAAGGCTGGCCGGGAGGAGGCCGCTCGGGGCGCTGAGCGAGGACGGTGGGAAAGGAGGCGACGAGAACGAGATCGAGGTCGAGACCGCGGCGAATGCGACCGCGGCGGCTGCTGCGAGCGACGCCGCGGCGGGACTCGTCGCCAAGCTGTCCCTGGACGCCGTGTTTGGGTGAAAACAGCAAAAAGGCGTCATAAAATTGAAAAAATTAAGTTAAAAAAAGCAGCAAGCAGCTAAAAATCCCGTTTTTTTGTAAAAAAATAACAAAACGCTCTTCATTCCATTGCCGTCGCCGCAGCCTCCTCCTTCTCCTCCTTCTCCCCTCCCTCGCCCCTCCCCCCCCTCCTCCTCCTCATGCTGGGCTTCTTCGCCTCCTCGATCAAACCGGAGAGCTTCCCGCGCTCGGCCAGCGACCGCAGCAGCTCGAAGGTGAACGGCAGCAGGTTGTGCTTGCGCCGCTCGTTCTCGGCGCTCCAGCGCGCGCGGCGGTCCCTCTCCGCGGCCAACTGGGCGCGCGCGGCCTCGAGCTCGTCCGCGGCCGCGGCGACGGCAGCGGGGTCGGAAGAATTCGAAACGGAAGCGGCGACCGCGGCCTCGGCCTCCGTGACCCTTCCCTCGGCGGCGCGCAGCCGGCTGCCGACGACGGCCATCAAGTTGAAGCGAACCTCCGAGGCGGAGTGCCTCGCGATGCGCTCCTGGATGAAGGGCCCTACCCTGTCGAGCCAGTCGCCGTCGTCCTCGTCGTCGTTGTTCTTTTCGGAGGTCGTTGATGCTGCTGCTGCAGCTGCTGCTGCTGCCGTTCCCTCTCCTCCTTCACCTCCTCCCTCCGCTTCCATCTTCTCAGGTCCCCTAACCGGGGAGAGTTCGCAGAGCTTGATGGGCCCCGGGCGGAGGCCGTCGAGCTCCCAGAGGGAGCCCGCTGTTGGGTGCGTGAGTTTGTTTGGGTGGAGAGGGGAGAGGAAAGAAGAGGAAGAAAAAGAGAAAGAAGAGGAAGAAAAAAAGAAAGGTGAGCTTGAGAGACGAAAGAAGAGAGGTCTCTTTTGTCGAGAAAAAAGGACGAAAAAGTCAAAAAAACTTCTCTCTTCCTCTCTCTCTCTCTCTGTTCCTCTTCTTCCTTACCAAACGGAAGATACGAGACGAAGTGGAAGGCGTCCTCGTCGCTGGACGCCTTCTTGTCCTCCTGGACGAGCGACGAAGGGGGGGCGAAGGAGTTGTGCGCCTCTCGGATGGGGTCGCTTTCAGATTTTTTCAGATTTTTTCGTTTTTTTTCGAGGTTTTGTTTTTTTCGGGTGAGCTTTTTTTCTACCTCCGCGTGCTCCACGCACCGCGCTCTATCTCATCCAGAGCACAGCAAAACAGAGCGTAAAAAGAAGACGAAAAAAGACTTCAACAAAACAAACTCACCAGCTCGCCAGCGCCAGGCCTGCGACGTCAGGCGGCAACCCCCCACAAAACTCCTTGAGCGTCGCCGCCGCCCCTCCGAGCTCCACCTTCCCTGGCCTGTTGAGCAGGATAGACAAAATCGCCTGCGTCGCGCACGCGTTCGTGGCCACCTGCCTCGCGAAGAACAGCCCGGGAGGGGACTCGGCCTCCGTAGCCACCGCGGGGCGGGCGTCGGCGCCGGCCTCGGGGGTCCACCGGAAGAGGAAGATGAGGCCGTGGACCGGCTTCAAGCTCTTGAGCGAATCGGCATCCAGGGAGTAGAGTTCCTCCATCTGGACCCCGGGGACGCCCATGGCCTCCATGAGCTCGGTGAAGACGCCGGGGTCGGATTCTGTGGAGGTGAAAGAGGGGGGAGAGAGGAGGTTGAGAGTTGAGAGTTGAGGTTGGGGTTGAGAGAGAGAGAGAGAAGCGAGGGTGAGATCGATCGGAGGGAAGAAAGAGAGAAACCTTTTCTCGCTCGCGCGTGCGAATCCTTGCTCTGTTTTTAACCAGCGTGGTCTGAGATCAAAGTGCTTTGGCCACCTCTGCTTCGGCGCTTTGATGCGAGAGAGGACGCAGGGAGGTCGCGGCGGGACGGAGAAGAATGAACGACGAATGCTCTCTTTCGATTGATCGATGGGCATTCAAAAAAAATCCTCTTCTTCTCTTTACCTATCGTCGTCCAGGGGGCTCCCGTGTCCACCATCGCTGCTTAATCAAGACGTGTTCAGAGAGAAAGGGGCAGGCCTCGCTGCAGGGCTTGAAGCTCTCGCTCGCTCGCTCGAGAGAGCTTTCTCTCGCTTCTTGCTTTTCGAAAAAGTTGTTGACAAAGCCGAGAGAGAGTGAGCGAGTCGAGTTTCCCCCCCCCCCCTTCGCCCCTCTCTCGTCACAACGCTTCAACTTTCTTCCTCCACCTTTTTCTTCTTCTTCTTCTTCTATCTCTCTTTGGGAGCCAGGACACACCCCTGTCGAGGACCAAAACACTCCATCTTAATCTCAAACAATGTCTGACGCGTAAGTGAACGAATGAATGCTCCTGGAAGAGAGTAGCAAGGAAGGGAGCAAAAAGGCAGCGAGCTTGACGATCGAAGCCGCCGCCCCGTCGATCGCTGATTCGCGTCCGCGCTCTGGGGCCCTCACGCCGCCCTGGATCTCCCACGCGATCTCGCCGGGCGCATCCTTCGATCCCTCTCGCATCGCAATTCGAGCTTGAATTGCGACGAGAAGCTTCGAACGGGCGAGGAAAAGCGACGACGACGAAAAGAGTCCGTTTCCACTTTCGATCGCCGCCGCCGCCGCCAATCGACGTTCAAAGGACCTCTCTCTTTGTCGCGCGCGCCGCCGTCAAGCCTTTCCTTCTCCGCATCGCGTTGATCCTCGCGAGGCATTACCAGACATCTGTCTCTCTCCATCGCGATCGAGCGTGTTGTCAGGAGGTGTTTCGTCTGGCGAATGAAAGCTCTGCTTCTTCTCTCATCATCATCGTCGCGCGCAGCCGCCGCTCGCTCTCTTCCGACTCTCTTCTTCCCTCGCCTCGCTCTTCTTTCTCAACCTCCTCTTTCTCTCTCTCTGAACCCCTACCCCCCAACAACAGCGACGAGACCAAGTCCAACGCCGGCTCCGAGGCTGCCTCAGCCCCCGGATCCGCCGCCGGCTCCGACGCCGGCGCCGAAGCCGCCGCCGGCGCCACCCCGGCCGAGGGCATGGACGTCAACCAAGCCATCGCCGCCGTCCTGGCCAAGGCTCTGGCCCACGACGGCCTGTCTCGCGGGCTCAACGAGGCCGCGCGCGCCCTCGAGCGCGGCTCGGCGCAGCTGGCCGTGCTCGCCGACGACTGCGACCAGCCCGACATCAAGAAGCTCGTCGAGGCACTCTGCGCCGAGCACAACGTGTCTCTGCTGTCTGTCCCGGAATCCAAGCAGCTCGGCCAGTGGGCGGGGCTCTGCAAGCTCGATGCCGAGGGCGAGCCCCGCAAGGTCGTTGGGTGCTCCTGCGCTGTGGTCACCGACTACGGGGACGAGAGCGAGGGGCTGACCGTGCTGCAGGAGTACCTGAAGAACCGTTAAAAAGCGGTTAGGGTTGAGTTTGATGATGACGATGACGATGAAGGAGGAGAAAGAGAAACGGGAACGAAGAGGAGGATGGAAAAAAAAAAGAGAAAGGAAAAGAGAGAGAGTTTCGGTTCGTTTTGTGACGTGTCAAGCTTCTTTCTCTCTCCCTTTCATTTGATCTAACAGGAGTCGTTTTCTTAGTAGTTTTGTACCTTTTTACAATTGCGCGCAGAGAGGAAGAAGCGCCAGAAAGGGAGGGAGGGGAAGAGTGTTGGGGGGGGGGAGAAAGATTGATAGAAAAAGAGAAGAGAAGAGAAAAGAGAGAAGAGAAAGAACACATCGACACAGAAGAAACCCAGAGCTTCGACTTTCTCATTTCATCGACGAGACGTTCTCGGAGCTGGCGCACCGCTGCTGGAGCGAAGGGGGCGGAGGGGAAGCCGAGCGGGACCTCTTCGGGGAGTGCGAGGCGTTGCGGCCTCCGGTGTTGTCGCCGTCGCCGTCGCCGTCGCCGTCGCCGTCGTCGTCGTTTTCGTCAGCTGCAGCAGCTTTCCTGTTTGCGTTTGCTTCCCCGCTTCCGCTTCCTCCATACCCCGCTGGCGGCGGGCCCTGCAGCCACGGGTGGCGCAGGGACTCGGCGGCCGTGGCGCGCCGGTCCGGGTCGTACTCGAGCATCGGCATCAAAAAGTCGGAGAGGGCCGCGGCCTGAAAGGTTAAAAAAGTTGAAAGTTTTTTTTTTTTTTTTTTTTTGAAAAGTGGAGGTGAGCGTTTTCTTCTTCTTCTTTCTTTCGTCGTCGAAAAGCGAAGACGCTCTTCTTCTCTTCTCTCACTGCTCGGTCTCTATTGTTCTGGCTCATCCCCCCCCGATCCTCAAAAGAAAGGAAAAAGGGGGAGTCGACAGTATAACATGCATTGAGTTGATTTGGTTTAGTCGTCACCGCAGGAGGAAAGAGTTTTTTTCGAAGTCGGAGGGGGATGAAAGAGTTTTCGCGCGTTTTTTCCTTCAAACTCGGGTTTTTTTCGCTTTGACGCTCCGAGGTCTAAAAAAAAAACTAAAAAAAACGTACCTCTTCCCTCGAGAAGCCATACTTCTCCCTCAGCACCGCGTCCAGCGGCCAGAACCTCAGCTTCCTGATCCTTCTCAGCTCCCCGGTCCGCGTGAAGAAGTCTTTTCCCCGTTTCCCGGCGGACCACACCCTTTTCGGCACGCGGCCGCAGAGCTCGCTCACCAGTGCGAGGTGGTCGTCGTCGCGCTCGTAGTCCTTGCCCGCCCTGGGGTCGAAGAGCAGGTCCCCCGTGGCGAGCTCGAAGACGAGGCAGGCGAGGGACCACATGTCGGCCGGCGTGGAGTACTTGGCGCCGAGGAGGACCTTGAGAAAGTTTTTTGGAAAGTTTTTTTTTTTTTGAAAAAGTTTTTTCGTGTCGAGTGAGTTTTGTTTTTCCTTCATTTTTCTCTCTCGAAAAAAACAAAAAAAGATCAACGATTTGTGCGATCCCGGCTAGTAGCGCGAACCACGTCATCTTATCAAAAAAGACGGGCGCGCGTCGCAAGTAAAGCGCGGGCGCTGGGTGTCTCTTCTCGGCGCGCGTTTCATAAAGAAAAAACGAAGGCGGTCCCTCTTTGCTAAAAGGGTCCCAATTTTTCGAAAAAAAATCAGAACCCTCCGCTCCGGCGCCCAGATACCTTGCGGCCTTGCGTTGAGAGAAATAGTTCGATCGAAAGCTCTCGAAGAGCCCCATCGATCTGAAGTAACGCAGAAAGCAGAAAAAAAGCGGAAAAAGGTTGGAAAAGGGCTCGAAAAAAAGGGCTTGAAAAAACCCCCCACTCACCTCGGGGCTGCGGTACTGCCGGGTCTGGATGTCGGACGTGAACTGTTTATAAGTCCAGCACGCGTTGCCGAAGTCGACGATCTTGGCCTTGGAGTGGAGGAGCTTCTCGCCCAGGGCCACCGGGTCGACGCGCGGGGTCCGTGGGCGGCGGGAAGAGGAAGGAGGGCGGGAGGAAGGAGCTTTGCCGTTGTTTTCGACGCCGCCGGCCGGGATCGTTTCTTCCGCTTCCGTTTCTTCCGCTTCGACAGCGCTCGCCGCTGCCGCCTTGGCTGCCTTTTTCTTCAGCTTCTTCTTCTGGCCCTTGGTCAGAGCGGGCCCCTGCTGGTCGCTGGCTTCTTGCTTGGAAGCGACGGGGGCATCGGAAGCAGGAGCAGCAGCAGCAGGAGGCGGCGGCGGAGGAGCCTCTGTTGCCGTTGTCGTCGTCGTCGTCGTCGTCGTCGTCCTCGTCGTTTTCTCTTCCCCTTCTTCCTTCTTCTTCTTCTTCACCTCCACCGAAGCACTCGAAAGAAGAGCTGCACTTTTCGGCCTCACCACCTCCCGCAGCATGACGTTCTCCGGCTTCAAGTCAGTGTGGATGATCGACCGCCGGGAGTGCAAGTAGTCGAGCCCGACCAGCACCTGCCTCGCCAGGACCCTCACGGCCGGCAACGGCACGCCGCGGTAGCGGAAGGCCTTGATCAGGCTCAGGAGGTTGTCGCCCAGCACCTCGAAGACCATGCAGACGTGCGTGCCGTGTGGCCCCGAGTGCTCGAACCAGTCGAGAAGGCGCACGCAGTGCCTCTCGTCCCCCGGGTCGCCCTCGGCGACCTGGGAGAGGAGCTCGACCTCATCGCGCGCGGCCTCGGCGTAGTGCGGCGCCGACTTCTGCACTTTCAGAGCCGCTGTCGTGTGTGTGCGTTTGTGTGTGTGGTTATTTGTTAAAGAATGAGAGCAAGAGAGAATGCGATAGGGGGAGTTTCGCGGAGAAGAGAGAAGTAAGAATCGAAGGAAATGGAGCGGCAGAAGAAGAAGAGAAAGAAAAGAAGAAAAGAAAAAAACCAACAACGACGAACCTTCTCGCCCGGTCTCGCGGTCGGCAACCAGCCAGACGGTGGAGAAATGGCCCCACCCGAGCTTGTGCAGCACCGAGTAGCGGCCGTTCTTGAACTGGTCGCCCGGCTTGACCGGGTGGTAGCCCCCTTTGCGGTAGCCCTCGGTCCCTTCGTCCTCGGAGGCGTCCTCTTCTTCTTCGAAACCCGAAGAGGAGGAAGAAGAAGAAGAAGAAGAAGACGAACCCGAACGCGAACGCGAACGCGAAGAGGAAGAGGACTCCGAAGAGCGGGAGGAAGAAGAGGAGCGGCTGCTGCAGCTCTTGGCGCCGTCCGAGCCGCCGCCGCGGTCCCTGCTCCTGGAGCGGGAAGGGCTGGAGGCGGCGGCGGCGGCTTTACCGCCGCTCGTCGCCGCAGCGACGCCCTTTCGACTGCTGCCGACGGCGGCCGCCGCCGCCGCCTTTGCTCGCTTAGCCGCGGCGATCTTTTTCGCCGCGGCGGTGGCCATTTGGTTTGTTTCTGTCTTTTCTTTTTTGCGGCGCTGGTTAGGAACCGGTCTCTTCTACACGTAGACGCAGAGACAAGGCGCCGAGATCAGCTAGCCGAGGCCGGGAAAGGGGCCGGCGCGTGATCGATGTCTTGAGTGAAAAAGAAAAAGAAAAAAGGCAAGCCGAAACGTCAATATGCGTCGATGCGGAAAACCGATGGCACTTTTGCCTCTCCTGTCCGCGCGCTTGGCGCCCTTTGGCTTCTCCAAAGCAACCTGGCGCCGTCCGCACACTACCTCCGAGACGGGCGTGGGCGAGCGCGCGGGGTGTGTAGAGAGGTGCAGAAAGAGCAAAAAAGAAGATATCTTTTCTCTCTCTTCTCTCGACGCAACGACGGACGACGCTCGTCGGAAACGAAACGAGAAAAAAATGGAAAACCCCGAGTTTTTTTTTTTCGCCTTCCCTCCTCCTCCTTTCTTTCTTTCACACACGCCCTCTGCTGCTCTCTTTCTTTCCCTCCTCACCGCCCCTTGTCCACCAGCTCGTACAGGTCCCCTCGCCTCTGCGCCGCCAGAGGCATGTTCCTCCTCCGGGTCGCCACTTCTGTCAAATCCAGCTCGGCGACTGAGACGCCTACGGCGAAGGCGCCGGCGTCGGCGAGGACCTCCCCCCACGGCGAGACCGCCAGCGAGTGCCCGTGCGCGACGTAGGGTTTCTTCTTCTCCGCAGCCTTCTCCGCAGCCTTCTCCGCATCTTCGTCCGTGATCCGCGCGGGGGAGCACAGCGCGACGAAGGCCTGGGCGTCCACGGCGCGGGCTCGGGCCAGGAGCTCCCAGTGGGCCGGGCCCGTCGTGGTGTTGAAGGCACCGGGGTACACAAGCACCTGCGCCCCCCTCCGAGTTAAAACGGAAGCGTAGTCAGGGAAGCGGAGGTCGTAGCAGATGCCGATGCCCAGCCTGACCAGGGGCGGGGAGGAAGAATCGGTAGAAGTGGACTTTCCGTTGCGCTTGGGGCAGGGGACGTCGACGGTCGTCGCGCCGTCTCCCGGCGTCAAGGTCTCGCTTTCTAAGAAAGTGATCTTGCCCGGTATGTCGATGTCGAAGAGATGCGCCTTCCTGTGCCTCGCCAGCAGCTTTCCGTCGGGCCCGAAGACCAGGCAGGTGTTGAAGAGGCGCGGCGGCGCGGAAGGGTCGGAAGCGTCAGTGACTTTCTCGGAGATCGAGCCCCCGACGACGGCGACGCCAGAGGAGGCCGCGGCCTCGGACAGCGCCCTCGCGCTCTCGGAGGTGCTCAAGTCGTCGTCGCCGGAGGAGGAAGAAGGTGGGACTTCCTCTGCGTAGAGCGGGAACGAGTCGTTGCCGTAGGGGCAGTGCCACATTTCGGGGAGGACGACGACGTCGGCGCCCAGGGAGGCGGCTTCCTAAAGGAAAGAGAACGAGAAGGGAGAAGAGAGAAGAAAAGAGGAAAGGAAGGTGGAAAGAGGTTGAGGAGAGGTTGAGGCGCGCAAGAGAGACACTGAAGGAGAGAAGGAGAAAAGAACCAACTCTCTCTCTTTCCCTCCTCACCTTGATCGCCGCGGTCGCCGCGGCTATGTTGGAGGCCTTGTCCGCCGAGGAGGCGGTCTGGCAGAGCGCGATCTTGATCTGTTTGGAGGGAGTGAGGGAGGGAGAAGAAGAGGAAGGAAGGGGGGTGAGGTGCAGCGTCAAAGGGAGGTCGAGAAGAAAGAGGTTGAAGAATCATCGATCGCCATCTCTCTCTCTCTCTCTCTCTCTCTCTCTCTCTCTCTCTCTCTCTCTTCTCTTTTATTTTTTCTTTTCTTTCCTTCTTTTCATTTTCTTATTCAACTAAATACAAATATAACAC
>Ga0114918_10001483_pt1 | contig 21017 bp, 12 predicted proteins | sample LantaG_FD_87015 | JGI IMG/M metagenome (GOLD analysis project Ga0114918, IMG submission 87015) | Deep subsurface microbial communities from Baltic Sea to uncover new lineages of life (NeLLi) - Landsort_02402 metaG | ecosystem: Environmental > Aquatic > Marine > Oceanic > Sediment | place... | reverse complement strand
CCATCACGCTGAGTCTCATCTGGCAGTATGGTGTAAAAAACGTTTATGGTTTCCGATACGGATACGCCGGCCTGACCTCCAAACCGCCGCAGCCCCCCCTGCTTTTAACGACGGAACTCATGAATGATATTCATCTCAAAGGCGGTGATATCCTGTCATCGTCCCGAGGCCCGCAGGATGCGGATGAAATGGTGGACAAGCTGGAACAGATGGGGATCGGCATGTTGTTCACTATCGGCGGAGACGGTACGTTGCGAGGTGCGAGGGACCTGGCCGAGACAATAAAGAAAAGAGGCCTGAAGATTTCAGTAATCGGAATTCCCAAGACGATCGATAACGACATCTCCGGTATAGAGCAGTCTTTTGGCTTCTCGACCGCCGTCGAGGCTGCGAGAGCGGCGATTTGCGGCGCCCACGAAGAGGCCAGAGGCGCCTGGAAAGGCGTAGGATTGGTTAAGTTAATGGGCCGCGATTCCGGCTTCATTGCCGCCTATGCCACCCTGGCAAACAGTGACGTGAATTTCTGCTTCATACCGGAGGTCCCGTTCGCCCTGGAGGGATTCCTAAGCGCGCTGGAGAAAAGGCTGGATAAAAGACACCACGCAGTCGTTGTTGTCGCTGAGGGTGCAGGCGGCCACCTGACCGGAGAAAACGGCGCTCCAAGTAAGGATGCGTCCGGCAATATTCTGCGCCAGGATATCGGTCTGATATTGAAAGAAAAAATCGCTGAATATTTCAGGCGAAAGGAAAAACCGCTGTCATTAAAATACATCGACCCCAGCTATATGATTCGCAGCTTGCCCGCCGATTCGAACGATTCGGCGTTCTGCGTCATGCTCGGCCAAAACGCCGTGCATGCAGGAATGTCGGGGCGGACAAATATGGTCGTCGGATACTGGAATCAATACTTCGTCAATATCCCCACGTCACTAACCGTTTTGAAAAGAAAAAAAGTCGATCCCCACGGCCATTTGTGGCAGACCGTCCTGGAGATAACCGGTCAGAAATGCTGAATCTCAAATCAGCCCGATTGCCCGCTGGGTATTTTTGCGCCGACGTCTTTGCGCCACGCTTTGAGAAGCCCCTGAAGCTCGGCCACCCTTTCAGGATTCTTGCTCGCCAGATTGTTTTTCTCGCTTAGGTCATCCGCGAGATTGTAAAGTTCCTTCCTGTCGGCATCGAAATACTCGATAAGCTTCCAGTCACCCTTCCGGACTGCCCCGGAAGAATGCCCGCCCAGGAAGTGCGGCTTGGCCAGCGGATAATGCCAATATAAAGTGTCACGCTGGAGTGGAGCTTTGGGATTATTCAGCACGGGAACAAGAGAAACACCGTCAATATGTTGTTTCGAGTACGGCCCGGCTCCTGCCAATTGACATAGAGTCGGATAAAAATCAATGTTACTTGTCGGAGTTCTGCACACAGTACCGGCCGGCACGATTTTTGGATATCGCACGATCAACGGAACCCGAATTCCGCCCTCGTAAAGCGTCGATTTGCCCGCTCGCAACGGTGCATTGCTTGTCACCCGGTCTTCTCCGCCGTTGTCGCCTGTGAACACGAGAACTGTCTCATCACTCAGGCCCAGTTCTTCGAGCTTCCTTACGATTATACCGAGACCTTCGTCGATACTCTTGAGCTGCGCGGCCAGATGCGGATTGTTCCGGCTTGCTTTCGGCCCTTTACCCGCACCGGGCTTCTTTTCGAATTCCGCGACAAGTTCAGGCTTGCCGTTAAGCTTCGTATGAACCGCATAGTGGCTGAGGTAGAGAAAAAAAGGCCCATCCTTATGCCGCTCGATAAACTCGACGGCTTCCAGATTACACCGGTCGACAAGGTATTCCCTGCCGGGCAGGCGTTTTTGAATTTCGCGGTTGAAGTGATACGGATGGAAATAGCTGCCGCCCGCAATTCCGCGATTTTCCGAAACGATTGTTTCATCGAAACCCTGTATGGCCGGGGGAAACTCTTTTGCCTCGTGGTTGGCGTAGCCGGTCAGGTGCCATTTGCCGATTATGCCTGTTGCGTAGCCCGTGCTCTTGAGTGCCTCGGCGATCGTGATATACCGCGTCGAAAGGTGATTCTTGTCATTGGGGCGAAGATAATCGGTGATACCGACTCTCGCCGGGTATTGCCCCGTCATCAATGCGGCGCGATAAGGAGAGCAAACCGGAGCCGCGGCATACGCATCGGTAAAACGCATCCCCTCCTTTGCGAGCCTGTCAAGATTCGGCGTCTCGTTGAAAGTATTGCCATAGCAGCCCAGTTCGGCCCAGCCCAGATCGTCGGCAAGGATAAAAATAATGTTCGGCCTGCGTGTCGATTCGGATGCAAAAAGAGACAAACGCGGCAAACTGAAAGCAGCCGCGCCTAATCCAAGATTCCTGATAAATTTGCGCCTTGAGTAGTTATTGTTGAGCATACGTATCTATTATAAATTGTAGAATTTTATTAGCCCTTGGCCGCCCGGATAATATTCCGGTTACCATCGGTCCAGTTATCTCTGTACCAGGTGCATTTCTCGAAAGTATCGTTAAGCGATTCCATCTTGTGGGTCAGCATCCCGCGGAAGCGATCGAGATTCTCCTTGTATTGTGCATTACCTGCAAGATTGTTCATCTGGTACGGGTCATTTTTGTTGTCGAACAAAAGTTCGGATTTATCGACACGATAGACGACATACGTGTATTGTTTGTCCCGGAGGGCTCGCCACTCATGCCCATCCTCCCAGGCGGCGCAGGCGCCTGTATTCTGCAGGAAAGCGGCCTGCGGCTCAGATCCCCCGCCGCCAATAGCACAATGACTGAGGTCCATTCCTTCGACATCTTCCGGTACCTGCAATCCCATCAGCGACAAGATGGTCGGCATAATATCTACGGTCGAGATACACGCATCCGAGACAGTTCCGGCTTTGATCTTTTTCGGCCAGCGTATCAAAAACGGGATGCGTGCGGCTTCCTCATAAAATATGTTCTTTGCGCGTCGTCCGTGAGCGCCGAACATTTCGCCGTGATCCGAAGAGAATACCACGATAGTATTATCGCTGAGCCCCGCCTGCTCAAGAGCGTTAAGCAGCCGGCCGATGTTCCAATCCAGGTTTGCTGTCATCGCATAGTAGAGCCGGCGCCATGTTTGAAGCATCTTTCGCTGCTTAGGATTTAGCCGCCCCCAGTTGTCGGCGTATTTGTCGTTCGTGCCCTTGTAATTCGCTGGATTGGGCAGCGATACATCCTTAAACATCTCGATATATTGCTCTGGCACGTTATCCTTCGCCCATGGATCGTGTGGAGTGCCGTAAGACAAAAACGCTCCGAACGGTTCGTTTGATTTCGAGGCCTTCCTGACGAATTCGATCATCATATCCGTTTGAGCATCCGGCTCGTAAACATTATCGCCGTAGAATATTTTCCTGGGAGTATCGGTGTGATAATAGGCGCCGTAATAGTTATGGTGGAAGTTATATGCCGCCCAGTAACCGTCAAAACCCAGCCTGTGAGGCCCCGGTGGCACGAAGCTGTTTTTAGATTCGTCATGGTGTCCCAACTGGTTCGCATACAAATGCCATTTGCCGATGTAAGCCGTCCGGCAACCGCTTCGGGTCAGTACCTTGCCGAAACTTTCGTGGTCGGTTCGCATTCGAAGCTCGTTGATTACCATGCCGGTGGAAGTGGTATATTTACCGGTGAACAGGGACGCCCTGTATGCGGAACAAACCGGCATATTGGAAACCGCGTTTTGGAAGTTTGCCGCTTGCGAAGCCAGTTTGTCGATATTAGGTGTTCGAGCGTTCTTGTCACCGGCGTAACCGCATCGCTGATATCCTAACTGGTCGGCAAGTATAAACAGAAGATTAGGTCTGCGAGACGTACCGGCAGCCACACTTTCAGCCGGGCTATTGCTTGTGCCGAGAGCGAAACCCGCCGTCCCCAAGCCCATAGCTTTGATAAAGTCACGGCGCGTGAAATGGTGACAACATGTATCTTTGTTTTTAGTTGTTTTCTGCATTTAGCCTCATCTAATGTGAGAGCATGGGTTTGGCTCGCTTTAAGAATTGTATGGAAACGCCCCACGGGTCGCGCAGCATGGCAAGCTCGTCGCCGCTGTCTGTTACAGTTATCTCGCTGGCGATTGTGGCGCCGGCAGCGACGAGCTTCCGGCACGTCCCTTTCACGTCGTCAACCATAAAAGCGATATGCAACATCAGCGGATCCATCGAAGCGTAATCCGGCACGGCGTCCGGCGGATTGTGATATAGCTCCAGCATCATATTGCCTCCAGCGTCGGAAATGAAACGCATATTGACCGGAGCAGGGCCTTGCCTGACAATTTTCATTCCGAGATTTTCGCAGTACCACTTTGCCATCTCGACAGGATTCTCGACATTAATCGCAACGTGTTCGAGACGTATTCTATCGGCATTTTGCGTCGTTTTGTGTTCTGATGGGTTGCTTTGCGTTTCCGTTGTGTGCACGCTAACGCAGCCGGCCATTGTGAATCCTGCCAAAATCAGCGCCAATACGGACAACTTTCGCTTTACAAACTTGCAGGTCATACTGAATCTCCTTATTAATTGAATCCCTAAAAATTTTAGCACATCGCATAATGTAGATTGCTTGTGTTTCGCGAATCAGTGTTATTATTAACCGGCAATTCGGTTCCGTCAAGTTTCTTTGTTCACAGCGGCAGCTTTTTCGCCGGTACCCGGTAAATACATCTTGATTCGCCTGCTCTTTTGAGGTAGCCTGAATCAGCCAAAAAGTATCGTACGACAAACGATAGCAATGATGATTTCTTGAAGGTAACGGCTATGGAACGACGTGATTTTCTCAAAAGAATATCGGCCGGGCTTGCGGTATCTCTGATACCAGGTTTCAAAGCAAATGCCGCCGGTCAGAACATATCCGAAATAGCCGGTTCGTCCGGCACTTCGAAAATGAATGTTCTTTTGATTGACATCGAAGACACGACCGCCGCTTCGGTGGGATGCTACGGCAATCCGCTCGCCAAAACGCCGAACCTGGACCGATTTGCCGCCGGCGGCATGCGATTCGATAGGTGCTATTGCCAGGCACCCATGTGTAATCCGTCCCGCAGTTCGTTCCTGACCGCTCTTCGACCCGACTCGACCCGGGTCTACACGAACTCAGATCCCATGGCAAATCTTCTGCCCCAAGGCACCCTCTCACTGCCGGAACTGCTCAGGCAAAAAGGTATATACAGCATCAATATCGGCAAGCTGTTTCATCACACCTGGACGGCGGAAAAACAGCTCGGTGCTTTCGACCGGCTCGAATTCTGTGAGTGTCCAAATGGCTACAAAGGCCGTTCGGAAGGTTATCCCAAATATCTGAACGATGCTTTGAACTCGCTGCCCCGGCCGCGTTTTCGATACTCGGCGAACCCCGAAGAAGAAAAACGCCTGACGGAACTTAAGACTGAACGGGATAAAATCCAGCGTACGGCTAAAGAAGGTTCGCGAGAATACAACAAGGCCAGCGCCATGTTCCGGCAGCCGCAGGCTAATGTAATCGGTGACTCAGGCCTTCTGGAAGAGCAGGAAGCCGACGGAAAAAAATCGCGAATGGCCGTGCATATTCTAAAAGAAATGGCAAAAACCAGGAAACAGTTCTTTCTGTCGGTGGGAATCTCCAAACCTCACACGCCTTTGCGCTGCCCGAAAAAGTACCTGGACCTCTACAACCTGGACAATATCCCGGAGCCGGAAGCGCCGCCCGAGAGAGACAGGAATATCCCTGCCATCGCCAAACGCCTCGGGCGTAATTACGACATTTTCAACGATCATTACAAGCACCCTGTCACGCCGCTTGCGGCGAGAAAAGCAGTTATGGCATATTACGCCTGCGTTTCGTTTATAGATGCCCAGATAGGCCTGATATTGGATGCTCTCGAAAGCGAGGGATTAAAAGACAACACGATTGTTATTATCCTGACCGACCACGGTTTTCAGTTGGGCGAACATAACCTCTGGAGCAAGTATACGCTTTTCGAGCAGACTACGCGCGTTCCGCTGCTGATGCGTGTCCCCGGACGGATGAGAAAAGCGGCGGCCTGTGACGAGATCGTAGAGCTTGTCGATTTGGTGCCTACACTTTGTGAGCTGCTGGACATGCCGCAGCCGGACAATATCGAAGGCACAAGTCTTGTCCCATTGCTCCGGCGGCCGAAACAACCCTGGAAGAAAGCGGCGTTCACGGTTTGCTCTATCGCCGGGTATGTCGGGCGCTCGGTGCGTACGAAAAGGTGGCGATACGCGCTTTGGCAATCTCAAAAAACCGACGCGAAAGAGTTCGAACTTTACGACCTAAATGCCGATCCGTGGGAGCAGAACAATCTGGCAAACAATCCTGGTTATGCCGGGGAAGTTCAGCAGATGGCTGCAATACTGAAGGCGGGATGGAGTGGGGCAAGACCTTAGAAATAAAAAAAACGAACATTAATAATGGAGTATAAAGATGTCTGAAATAGGCACAGCAGTGATTGGCGCCGGGTTCATCGGCCCTGTCCATGTGGAGGCTCTGCAGCGGGCGGGAGTGAAAGTGACCGGCATTCTCGGCGTCTCGGACGAAGAGTCGAAGCAAGCGGCAAAGAATCTGCACCTGCCGAAGGCCTATAGTAATCTCGAAGATATACTATCCGACGAGAACGTGCATGCCGTTCACGTGGCGACACCCAACCGGCTGCATTATGAGATTGCAAAACGCGCCCTGCTGGCGGGAAAGCACGTCATTTGCGAAAAGCCTTTGGCGATGAACTCGACCGAGTCGTCTGAACTGGTCCGCCTGGCACATCAAAGCAAGCTGGCGGCGGGTGTCAATTATAACATCCGGTTCTATCCATTGTGCCTGGAAGCGGCTGAGATGGTGCGGGCCGGCAAACTGGGAGATATCTACTCGGTGTGCGGCAGTTACGTTCAGGACTGGCTGTTCAGCCCTGCCGACTATAACTGGCGCGTTCTGACTGAAGAAGGCGGCGAGCTTCGAGCAATCGCCGATATCGGAACCCACTGGCTTGACCTGGTGCATAATATCACCGGGCTTGAAGTGAAAGCCGTCTGCGCAGACCTGAAGACGGTTCATCCCGTCCGCCGGCGTCCTACCGGTGAAGTCCAGACGTTCAAGGCGAAGGAGCAGTCAAAGGTCGTAAAGACCGAGTCAGTGAAAATAACGACCGAAGACCAGGGCTGCGTAATGATTCGTTTCGAAGGCGGCGGGCAAGGATGCCTTTGGGTTTCGCAGGTGACGGCCGGGCGTAAGAACCATCTTCGCTACGAAATCGCCGGCTCTCAGTGCGCACTATCATGGTGCAGCGAACAGCCCAACAACCTGTGGGTCGGTCATCGTGAAAAGGCAAACGAGGATCTCATGCGTGATCCGGCGCTTGTTTCGGACACGGCTCGGCACTTTATCAGCTATCCGGGCGGGCATAACGAAGGATTTGGCGACACGTTCAAGCAGTGCTTCCGCGCATTTTACGGTTACATTGACGCCGGAGACTTTTCGGCGCCGCCCCCCTTCCCAACGTTTGCCGACGGCCATCGTGAGGTTGTGCTTTGTGAAGCGATTCTTACCAGCCACCGTGAAAACCGGTGGATCGAATTGAAAGGAAATTCCAAATGAAACTTGGTTTTGTAAGTGCTATTTTACCCGAACTTTCACTTGAGGAGGTTGTCCGGTTCGCCTCGGAGGAAGGCTTTTCGTGTGTGGAGCTGATGTGCTGGCCTATGGGTAAGGCCGAACGGCGTTACGCAGGTGTCACGCATCTCAATGCAGCCAAGTTCGGCAAGTCTGATGCCGCGAAGGTAAACGAGTTGCTGGATTCAGCGGGTGTTCAAATCAGCGGCCTTGGGTACTATCCGAATCCGCTCACGCCGGATCTGAAAGAAGCGAAAGTGTACACCGACCATCTCAAGAAGGTTATCGCCGCAGCCCGCCTGCTGGGCGTCAATCTGGTCAATACATTCATCGGCCGGGACTGGACCAGATCGGTGGATGATAACTGGCCCCGCTTCAGGAAAATCTGGAAACCGTTGGTTAAATATGCCGAGGACCGGGGTGTGCGAATCGCTATCGAGAACTGCCCCATGTTCTTCACAAAAGACGAATGGCCCGGCGGCAAGAACCTGGCGCACAGTCCCGCAGTGTGGCAGCACATGTTCGAAGAGATTCCCAGTGAGAACTTCGGGCTGAACTTTGACCCATCGCATTTGGTCTGGCAGCATATCGACTATATCAAGCCGCTCCGGGAGTTCGGCAGCCGGATTTTCCACGTACATGCCAAGGATGCACGCGTGGATAAAGACAGGCTGGACAGGGTCGGGATTCTTGCTACGCCGCTGGAGTATCACAGTCCCAAACTGCCGGGACTCGGTGACGTTGACTGGGCACGGTTCTTGTCCGTGCTGGGCGATACGGGCTACAACGGTCCGGTCTGTATCGAGGTTGAGGACCGCGCCTATGAAGGGACACTACAGAGACGCAAGGCGGCGCTTAGACAGAGCGGGCGTTTTCTGAGCCAGTATCTCCCGGGATGATAAAAACGTAAATCGAGTGCGCTTAAGCAAAATTAATTTTGAGAGATTATTATGGATCATACGTATGAAAATGTCGCCAAGATGATTGACCATTCGCTGCTCAGTCCTGTATTGACCGACCGGCAGCTCGAACAGGGTTGTCAGGTTGCGTTGGACTATAACGTGGCCAGCGTTTGTATAATGCCCTACTACCTGCGGCGCTGCGCCGAGATTCTCAAGGGCAGCACGGTCAGGGCCAGCACGACCATCGGTTTCCCGCATGGAGGCCATACTACGGCGGTCAAACTCGCCGAAGCGAAACAGGCTCTCGATGACGGCGGTCAAGAGCTGGACATGGTAGTGAATATCAGCAAGGTCCTCAGCGGCGACTGGGATTATGTCCGGGCCGAGATTAAGGCCGTCGTCGATTTGACCCATGCACACAATCAGAAGGTGAAGGTCATTTTCGAGAACTGCTTTCTGGATGACCGGCACAAGATCAAACTGTGCGAGATATGCGGTGATTTGAAGGCGGATTGGGTGAAAACATCAACAGGCTACGGCTCGGGCGGCGCGACAATCGAGGACCTCAAACTTATGCGAGAACACTCGCCTAAGCATGTGCAGGTAAAAGCTGCCGGCGGCATTCGTGATCTGGACGCCCTGCTTAAGGTGCGCGCTCTTGGTGTCACTCGAGTCGGCGCCAGCCGAACTACGGACATTCTCGATGCCTGCAAGCTCAGACTTGGGATATCATAGAGCACTTGCTATTATTTGCAAACGGCAGGTATAAGCATGGCTCGTGTTCTATAGATTTCTGTTCCCTGCTTATGTTGCGATAAAATTTTCGGCCTCAATACAATAATAAGCCCTGCTTTGGTCCTAAAACTCTTTTGTTTACGGCTCGGCAGGATAATGAAACAATGAAATTTTCGATGAGCCTGAAATGTCGAGCTGGTATGGCATAAAAAGTCTTGACTTTCTGTTGTAAATATGGTATCCTATTATCGGTCTCAGGTATGATGAAAAGCCGCAATAGCGGCATATCGAAGTCTTCTCCGATAACACATCAAGCGAAGTGGCTGAGAACGCCGGTTATAGTTTTGCCGGCAAATCATTTTTATGAGGATCAGGGCGTGCTAAAGCAAGCAAAGCAATGGTTTTATTGATTTTTTCTACAGGTAAAAGTCACATAACACAACGGGAGGTGTTTTTAGATATAGGCGAGCCATAGCAGAGAACGCGATAAGAATGTGTTTTGGGAGGAGAGGTAAGCCGAAAAAGTCGATACTTATCTATTCCGTACTGTAGCAATATTACATTACTTGTTGGTTTGATTTGCCCCTTAATAGGCTTATCAATTATCGGGATATATGGAGCAACCTGTTAAGTCGGTCCGTGAAGCGAGCTAACGGGAGAAATATGAGAACAATAGTTATAACGAATCAAAAGGGTGGTTGCGGCAAAACAACCACAGCGGTGAATCTCGCTGCCGCTCTTGCTCAAATAGGCCATAAAGTGTTGATAGTCGATCTTGACCCACAGGCACACGCAACTCTTGGTTTGGGCTATGAGCCTGATACCCTGGACAGGACCATTTATCATTCTCTCGCTAATAAACAACTTGCAATTTCCAAAGTTATAACGAACACGAAAGTCAAAGGCCTTGATCTGGTGCCGAGTAATATTCTGCTTGCAAAAGCTCAAAACGAACTGACTGGCGTGTCACGAAAAGAATACATTTTAGCCGACCATCTCAAAACGGTCAGCACCAAATATGATTTCTGTGTTATCGATTGCCCGCCTTCGCTGGGCCTTTTAACTTTCAACGCACTTGTTGCCAGTACCGACGTCATAGTTCCGGTTCAAGTACATTACTACGCATTAGAAGGTCTAAAGCAGCTGCTTGAGACCGTGAAGATCGCCAGAAAGCGATTCTACCCGTGCTCGGTAAAGATTCTGGGTATATTGCTGACCTTCGTAGAGGGCAAGGCCACGTTAAGCCATCAAGTGGAACATCAGATGAGGCAATTTTTCGGCAATCTGGTGTTCGACACGGTCATTCACAATTCCATAAGCCTGGCCGAAGCGCCGAGTGCCGGTGAGTCTATTACGACTTATGCTCCGGAGAGCAAAGGGGCTTCCGATTATATGGCACTGGCTGAGGAGGTGACCAATCCGGAGTATCAGAGGAAGAGGCGACTGCCGAAGAAAGTCTCGGCAATTGTCGATGAGGCCGAGAGTGTGAACAAGGCTGATGTCCTGAAGCCTTCGGTAACAAAAAAAACTCATAAACCACATCCCCAGCCTGCCCCTCGTCAGAAAACCTTCAAGAGGAAATTCAGCTTTCTGTCTATCGCGGCGATTATTCTGGTTATTATCGTTGTTACTTTAATGATCATTCTGGACATAACCAACGAACCGCCGGTTGCAAAGCCCGAGTATATAACAGTACAGGAGGACATGCCGGCGTCGATTACTTTAATGGCCAGCGATTTGAATGGAGACCGACTGACCTACCATATAGTGACAGGTCCTACTCACGGGAAATTAAACGGCACAGGATCCGAGATAACATACACCCCGGAGTTAAATTATAGCGGCACGGACAATTTTACTTTCATGGTAAACGACGGCACGGTTGATAGTAACACGGCAAGTGTTTCACTTGCAATAGAGGCGATTAACGATCCTCCGATAGCAAATCACCAGTCCGCAATGACAAGAGTAGACAGGTCTGCGTTTATTAGCCTGACGGGTAGCGATGTAGATAGCGATAAATTAAAGTATGCTATCGGCAAACAGCCCGAAAATGGCTCGCTGACCTTCGGCTCGGATTTTGATACGAGTGGAAAACTCACCTACACGCCCAATGCGAATTTCACAGGCAAGGACAGTTTCACTTTTACGCTGAATGATGGTGACTTGAACAGCTCCCCGGCAGCGGTAACGCTCAATATGACCCCGAATCATGTACCTATGGCAGACCTTCAGTCGTTAACTACGGCGGAGGACACGGCAACGGCAATTAATTTGACGGGCAGCGATCCGGATGGAGATACTGTGGTCTACAGCGTCGTAACGACTCCGTCTCATGGAAGTCTAAGCGGGACGGCACCGAACCTGACCTACTCGCCCAATAAAAATTTCAGCGGGCCGGACAGCTTTACCTTCAAGGTCAACGACGGAACGGCGGACAGCGCTCTTACAACCCTGACGATTAACGTTACCCCGGCAAATGATCCTCCGGTAGCCAACAAAATCGAGATTACGGCGATGGAAGACACGCCGACACCTGTTACATTAGCGGGAATCGATCCGGATGGAGATTTGTTGACCTATAGTATAGCCACGAAACCTTCTAATGGAACCCTGAGCGGAACAGAACCTAACATAACCTACACACCCAATGCGAATTTTAATGGGTTGGACGATTTTACTTTTACAGTGAGCGACGGCAAAATGAACAGCATTCCGGCAACCGTATCGCTTGTAATAACACCGACAGATGATCCGCCGATAGCCAACGGCGATAATGTGACAGTTCCCGAAGACTCGGTATCGCACATCCTGCTCACGGGCAGCGACCCGGACGGGGATCCACTGACCTATACCGTACTAAGAGCTCCGATACACGGGAAATTAAGCGGGACAGCACCGAGCCTGACATATACGCCAGATCCGAATTTCAGTTGGCTGGACAGCTTTACCTTCAGGGTTAACGACGGTAAAACGGACAGCGTTCCTGCGACCATGTTAATCTCGGTAACACCGGTTAACGATCCGCCAACGGCAAAGGACGACAAAGTCAAAACACAAGAAGACACCCCGGCGACAATCGATGTGCTGGCGAATGATATTGAGGTGGATAACGAACTGCTGACGATAAGCGAAATTAATCAGGGCAAGGGCGGCTCAGTCACGATAAACAGGGACGGCACGCTCACCTATACGCCGAAGGCAAACTTCTACGGCACTGACACATTCACTTATACTGTTATGGACCGGGCAGGTGAAAAGGATACAGCTACGGTAACAATTGAAATCAGCGGGGCGAACGACCCGCCGGTGATTACTTCAGCACCTGCAACTAAAGCTATGGTGGGAATATTATACAGCTATAATGTTCGGGTTGAAGAACCGGATAAAGAAGATACGCTGACTTACTCCTTAATCGCCCAGCCTGCCGGCATGAAGATTGATTCGCTGACCGGCTTAATACAGTGGATGCCTATTGAAACTCAGCAAGAGACTCATAATGTAGTAGTTCAAGTCGTGGACAGCAACAGTGTTCCGGCTTCAGATACTCAGGAATTTACCGTAAGCGTAAATCCGAAACCACCCAAGACGGCTACCCTGACGATTGTGGATGGATATGATCAAAGAAACAGAAAATCGCTCTCAACGGATGGTAAAACCGATAGTGTTAAAGTTAGTGATGACAAACGGCAGGCAATCTTAGCCGGTTCATATGTGTCCTATAATTTTTCGAGTGTGTCTATCCCGGCAGGCGCTACAGTGGCATCGGTTGTTATTTACGTGGAACACTTCGAGGACGAACTGTTTATCCCCGGCAAGATGCAGTGGCACATTGGGACAGGCTGGCCAAATGACCCAAAGATCTGGATCTCGGCAGATGCTCCAGTACGCAAGAAAGAGGCGGTTGACTCATGGGACATCAGAAGTTTTGTCAATACACCTGAGAAGGTAGGCTCGCTTCAGTTGCAAATTATGAATAATGATACCGCTTCCAGGAAAACGGCATCGGTTAATTACATCTATGCCGTAATTGAATGGGACTGGCCTGCTCCTCAGAAATTGATCGAGCAGGAACCTAAATCTGATCTTGTCGAATACAATATATCCACGAATAAATATTAATAACATTAATATCTGGAGGATGTGATAAAAAGCAGTATTGGGCGATCTTATCTTGCCCGAAATTTCATGTAAAAGCAATTGCATCTTTTCTGGACCGGTTGTTAATCGAAAACCGTGTTTCCAGGGTCTAAATCAAAGTTTCAGCCGCCGGCTCTGCGGTCCGATATATAATTTGAAACTTATACCTGAAAATTGCGTAAAATAACGGATATTTTTTTTGACATTACCGCATTAATCCATTATATTATACTTGTGAGCAGGGTGGTTGGATAATTGAGGGTGTTTGAATTCACCTCAAGTTCTCGCTTCCCACAAAGACCGATTTTCGCATAGTGCAAACTATTAAGGAATTTATTCGACCGAAAGGATATATGATGTCGACACGTAAAGCAGGTTTGCACAAGGAGGTGTCAGCGATTTTTAACGGTGTATGGAATCCGGAAGTAGACAATATTCAGCCGTCTTTTATTGAACCTGAGCCGAGTAGTGCCGCCTATCTTCAACCGGAGCAGTTAGCATTTATTGATAATCGGCCTAAAGAAGCCAGATTCGCTAATATCGTAAAGGTTTTTGTCAAGGCGCCCGGGCATATGTTCTCCTCAAAAAGCAGACGAGAGAAGAAAAGATTGTTATCGATATCCAAACATCTGTTGATTAATATGCCAAGCTAAATACTGTATCCTGGACAGCATTATCTTTTGTTACTGTTTGATTTCTAAGGATTAATATAGAGGGGAAAAAAATATTATTTCGAGAGTTTATAGTACATTTCTATCGTAATACCTGATACAATTATTTAATAGTCCTATAAAAGCCCCACGAAACACTTTTTACTGCAATCTTCTGTATATTTTTCTTATCTTTATTCTGTCCTGTTAATCCTTTTTTCATCTTATCTGCGAAGAATTCTTTATTTCTTTTCCCAGTTCCGACTTTAGTACAATTGACATAGTATGCGCATGTTTATAACATACGAAGTTCCATTAAACGATAAGCTCGGCAGTGTAACTGAGCAGATTCGAACGTTAAATTTTTTGTTTGCTTTTTGGAGATTGCAAGATGAATGACGTGAAATCAAAAATATCGAGCACATTACTTATCTTGGCAATTATAATCACCGGGCTATCGACGATCGTCGCAGGTGCGGAAAAGCCGGCTTCTGCAAAACCTCCGGCGGCAAAACCCAAACCTGAATTTCCACCTTTGGATGAGGTTCTCAAGGATTACGAAAAGGTCGTATCTACTGCTGATGGGCAGAGGAGCCTCTATGAAATTTGGACCCGCGAGAAAGATGGCCAGATGCTGGCGGTCTTACCGTCCGGTTATGAGTCGAAGAAGTTCTTTTTCGCACTGACCGTTTCGAGCGGGGAGGATTTCGCTGGTTTGCAGGCCGGGGATATGTATGTGTATTGGAAACGGTATGACAAGCGTCTGGCTCTTATCGAGCCTAACATTCAAGTCAAGTCCACCGGCGACCAGGAATCCAAGAGTTCCGTCGAGCGGCTGTTTACCGACCGGGTGATTCTGGATGTTCCGATTGAAACAATGTCAGGCGGCTCTCCGGTGATTGACATGGATGAGCTGCTGGTCGGTCAGGCCGGGAAATTTTTCGGCCCCCGTGTTCGGATCTCTAATTCCAGATTGATAAAGATCAAAAAGGCCAAGGCGTTTCCGGAGAATGTTGAGCTGGCCTTCGAGGTCCCGACAGAGAACGGGCGGCTCCAGACTCTGCACTATTCAATCAGCGTGATTTCCGGAACGGCCGGTTATAAACCCCGTAAAGCGGACGAGCGAGTCGGTTACTTCACGACCGGCTACAGAGACTTCGGACAGTTCAAAGATCCCGAAACAATGGTGCGCTATGTCAATCGCTGGCATCTGGAAAAGGCGGATCCCAAACTGAAGGTCAGTCCTCCGAAAAAGCCGATAGTTTTTTATATCGAGCATACAACTCCGGTTCGTTATCGTCGCTGGGTCAGGGAAGGGCTTTTATATTGGAACACAGCTTTCGAAAAGGTCGGCATCTCAAACGCGATAGAAGTCTATTATCAGGACGAGCCTTCCGGTTTTCATATGGAAAAAGACCCGGAAGACGTCAGATACAATTTCATTCGATGGCTCAGTAACAACAGGGGCACGGCGATTGGCCCCAGCCGCGTCCACCCCGAAACAGGGCAGATTCTTGATGCCGACGTCATTCTTACAGACGGCTGGATTCGTCATTTCTGGAGTACTTATCACGAGATTATGCCGGAGATAGCGATGGAGGGCATTAATCCTGAAACTCTTGCATGGCTTCAGGACCATCCGAACTGGGATCCCCGTATCCGGCTGGCTCCGCCGGCTCAGCGTGAGCATCTGAAAGAACAGCTTGCCAGCCGTGGCCACCTGCCTTATGGCGGGCATCCTATTACACAGGTCAACACGGAGCTGATAGGCGATGATGAATATGACGGCCTGGCGGGCAGAACGTCTCAGGTTAACGGCCTGTGCACATTATCGCAGGGCAAAGCCTTTGACGTTGCCATGTTCAGAATGAACATAGCTCTGATGGCCGGGCAGGAGGATGAGGACGAGGACGAGGGAGATAAAGATAAGGAAAAGGAAGAAGACAAGGACAAGAAGAAGGATGAGGAAAAGAAAGAAGAGGAAAAGGAGCCCATGATAGACGGCATTCCTGAATCCTTCATCGGTCCGATGGTGGCCGAGCTGGCCTGTCACGAAGTCGGCCATACGTTAGGATTGCGGCATAATTTTAAAGCATCGAGCCTCTATACCATGACTGCGATCAACAGTAAAGAGATGAAAGGAAAGAAACCGCTTGCTTCTTCGGTTATGGATTATCTGGCCGCTAATATGAATTTTAAGGACGGTGAAATCCAGGGTGATTACACAATGATGAGTGTCGGCCCTTACGATATATGGGCTATCGAGTACGGTTATACTCAAAACGAGAAAGACCTAAAGCAGATACTTGATCGTGTGGCTGAACCTGAACTGCAGTACGCAACAGATGAGGACACTTTCGGTCCCGATCCGTTGGCCCGCCGGTACGATTTCAGTAAAAATCCGCTCGACTATGCCAATAACCAGATGCGAATCGTACGGCATAATCGGGAGCGGATAATCGAAAAGCTGGTGAAGGACGGCGACAGTTGGGCCAAGACCCGCCGAGCCTATGAAATGACGCTCGGCATGCAATTACGATCTGTTAGCATGATGGCCAACTGGCTCGGCGGTGCTTATGTCTACCGGGACAAAAAGGGAGACAAGGGCGATCGTTTACCCATAGAAGTAGTACCGGCCAAAAAACAGCGTGAAGCGCTGGATTTTGTGATTGAAAATACGTTCAATGACGAAGCTTTCGGCCTGACGCAGGATCTTTTACGCCGGATGACCGTGGATAAGTGGTGGGATGACATATCGTCCGTTTTGAGCGATTCGACATGGCCGATTCACGACAGGATCATGGGTATTCAGTCAAATGCTCTGGTGATGATGATGTACCCGACGGTACTTCGCAGGATCTATGATAATGAGTTTCTGGTGTCGGCCGATGAAGATGCGCTAACTCTGCCGGAATTGCTCAATACGATCAGCGACAAAATATGGAGCGAGCTGGAGCAGCAGCCGGCAAAGAAATATACCGCACGCGAACCGATGATCTCCAGCCTGCGGCGAAATCTTCAGCGTGAGCATTTGGAGCTTCTGATTGAGTTGAGCAAGTCGGATTACATGGGTACAGCAGCATACAAACCTATCGCCAATCTGGTCATGGAAAAACTCCGCCAGATCAAAGAAAATAAGATCGATCCGATTTTAGAGGCGTCTGATGAAAACCTTGATCCGTATACGAGAGCCCATTTGAAAGACGCAAGCATGCAGGTTAAGAAGGCTCTGGAAGCCCTTTATGTATTTAAGCAGCTTTGATCGACACAGGCCAAGGGCTCGCTACATGTGAACGGAACAGAAAGGACGGGAATATGAAATCAACGAGAGTGACAGCGATTGCCCTGTTTATGGCGACTATTCTGATGTTGAATACCGCTTCGGCTCAACCTTTGACAGTCCCTGAAGTATCCAGGGACAAGGTCATTTGCTTCGCCTTATACACAGTTCAAAATAACATTATGAAGCTGACCGCCCAACTGTATCCGCTAAAGCCGGGCGAGGACAGGAATGTCCGGCTTGAAATCAAGCAGCAGGGAAAATGGAAGCAAATCGCCGAAACACAGGTCATCGAAAAAGGCTGGACGGCCCCTTTCCGGGTTGAAAGCTGGGATAGCACGAAAGACGTCGAATACTGTGTGCTGCATGGAAAGAACGCATCCTATACCGGAACCATCCGCAAAGATCCGCTCGACAAGGAAGTGATAATCGTGGCTGCATTTACGGGCAACTCTATCAATCCGAATCACGGCGGCGACATTTCCAAACACGATATCGTCGAGAACATCAAGAAGCTGAATCCCGACCTGCTGTTCTTCTCCGGTGACCAGGTCTATGACCACAACAGGCATTATGCCGCATGGCTCAAATTCGGCAGAGATTTCGGTGAAATCATCCGCAATATACCGACCATCACCATCCCGGATGACCACGATGTCGGCCAGGGAAACCTCTGGGGTCATGGCGGCCGTCTCTCAACTATACGGGCCGGACATGACGGTGGCTACGCCGCACCCCTCGAATACGTTAAGGAGGTCGAACGAGCCCAGACCAGCCACCTGCCGGATCCTTTCGACCCGACTCCCATCGAGCGCGGAATCGGGGTCTATTATACAACCCTGACAATTGGAAGGGTCAGCTTCGCCATCATCGAAGACCGGAAATTCAAGACCGGCCCCGCAAGCGTTCTGCCGGACATGGGATGGCGTCCCAACCGGCCCGACCATATTTCCGTGCCCGGCTATGACCCGAAGGCCCTGGATGTCCCCGAGGCAATATTGCTCGGCCAACGCCAGTTCAAGTTCCTCAGGCAATGGGCCGCCGACTGGCAGGACTGTGACATGAAAGCCGTACTTTCGCAAACCGCCTTCGCCGGCGGCGCGCATCTCCACGGCAACAGGAACAATCGCCTGCTCGTTGACCTGGACTCCAACGGCTGGCCGCAGACAGGACGTAACAAGGCCCTGTCAGAGATTCGCAAAGCCTTTGCCCTGATGATTTGCGGAGACCAGCACCTCGCCACAATCATTCATCACGGCGTTAACGATTGGAACGACTCCGGCTATTCTCTCTGCGTGCCGTCAATCGCCAATCTCTACCTGCGATGGTGGGCGCCTCTGGAGCCGGGCAAGAACCGTGAGCCGGGAATGCCCGAATACCTGGGTGAATTTCTCGACGGGCTCGGCAACAAGCTCACAATGCTGGCCGTGGCCAATCCCGACCCCGAGGAGAATAAAGATAAGCTCACGACAAGAGCGGCTGGTTTCGGTGTTGTAAAATTCAATAAGAAGACCAGGGCAATCACAATGGAATGCTGGCCCAGAAACGTTGATATTTCCGATTCGAATACCAAACAGTATCCCGGCTGGCCCAGGACTATTCAGCAAACCGACAATTACTCCCGTAAGGCTGTCGCGTATCTTCCGACAATCGAAGTTCAAGGTATGACGAACCCCGTCGTTCAGGTTATTGACGAATCGAACGGTGAAATCGTCTATACCCTGCGCATCAACGGGACATCCTGGACGCCCAAGGTTTTCAAAATAGAAGAATATACGGTCAAGATCGGCCGGCAAGGCACCGGCGAGATGAAAACACTCACAGGAATCCGGCCCCTTGAAGCCGGCGAGAACGGGAAGATAAGTGTTGAATTCTGACAATGTTCAGACAATTTAACTTAGCTGAAAGGAGATGAGAAAGATGAAAGGTTCGATTAAATTTTGTATATTGATTATCGCAGCGATGATATGCCTGTTTGGCGAACGAGTCAAGGCCGAGCCGTGGGTGGTTCTCGAAGGCAAAGAAGGCCCGGGCCAGGGAAAACACATTGTATTTCTCGTTGGCGACGAGGAATACCGCTCGGAAGATTCAATGCCCCAACTCGCCAAAATACTGGCGGTGCATCACGGCTTCAAATGTACGGTGCTTTTTGCCGTAAACAAACAAACCGGCGAAATCGACCCGCAGACGCTTGATAATATCCCCGGCCTAAAAGCTCTGGAAACGGCGGACCTGGTGGTGATGTTCCTGCGTTTTCGCGAGTTGCCCGATGACCAGATGAAGCTTGTTATAGACTACACCAATTCAGGCAAACCGATCGTGGGGCTGAGAACTTCGACGCATGCGTTCAACTACGTAAAGCACAAAGACAGCCCCTATGCCAGGTACAGCTTCAACAACAAAGAATTTGACGGCGGGTATGGGCGACAGGTCTTCGGCGAGACATGGATTAATCACTACGGCCGGCACCAGCAGGAAAGTACGCGCGGCCTGATCGCCAAAGGTATGGAGAACCATCCCATAGTCAAAGGCATCGACGATATCTGGGGCGAATCCGACGTTTACGGCCTCACGACCCTGACAGGTGACAGCAAGCCGCTTATCATGGGACAGGTGCTTGCCGGAATGGACCCGAAAGACAAGCCTAATCCGGAGAAGAAACTGGTTCCAGTGGCCTGGACCAAAACCTATACAGGCGAAAAAGGCAAACCCGCCCGTATTTTCACAACCACGATGGGACATTCGTTCGATTTATTCAGCGAAGGTTTCCGCCGGCTTCTTGTCAATGCATGTTACTGGGGCATGGAAATGGAAAACAAGATTCCGGCCAGGAGCAAGGTCGATTTTGTCGGTAAATATGATCCGAATAAAATCGGTATGGGCAAGCACAAAAAAGGCCTGAAACCCTCGGATCACAAGTTACCATAGAATTTGTTCGGGCAGCTTTCTTGGTGCCGTTTACTTCTTGCCTCCGATGCTGAACAGGTGAGAGTAGGTTCTCAGGTACATTCTTCCGCCGGCGATGGCTGGTGTGGCATGGCTCGTTTCTCCCAGGGGATTGACCGCCAGCAGTTCGTAGGTATCGGCAGCCCTGACGACAACAACATCGCCATCCATCGTAATGCAGTAAAGCACGCCGTCCGCCAAAACCGGCGAGCTGAAGAATCTGCCGGCTGGCTTTTCATCCCAAAGCTGCTTACCTGTAGCACTGTTCCGGCAGGAAACATACCCGCCATCATGAAACGTAAACAGCAGACCTTCACTTGCAATGGATGTGGGGACATAAGGCCGGCGTCCGCTGTCGATTATGTATGCTTGTTTGGGCTGGATGGATCCGTCGCTTGAGCCGGGCCGAATCGCGGTCAGGCATTTACCGGTGCCGCCGTCGCCGCAGGTTCCTATCAGCAATCCATCCGCGATGACGGGCGAACTGACGACGCGGGCCGGAAAGGCCGATACTACTTCCCATATCACCTTGCCCTTGACGGGATCGACGCCGGTCATGCCGTGGGCGTTGCTGTTGAAGATCAATTGCGGTGCACCGGTCGCAGGCGTGAAAACGCAGGGCGTCGAGTACGAAGTCTTGGGGCCGGTTCGCCTGTCCAATGTCCAGCGTGTCTCGCCCGTTTTGCGGTCTAACGCGAACCAGATGCTCCTG
>Ga0114918_10001482_pt1 | contig 21033 bp, 31 predicted proteins | sample LantaG_FD_87015 | JGI IMG/M metagenome (GOLD analysis project Ga0114918, IMG submission 87015) | Deep subsurface microbial communities from Baltic Sea to uncover new lineages of life (NeLLi) - Landsort_02402 metaG | ecosystem: Environmental > Aquatic > Marine > Oceanic > Sediment | place... | reverse complement strand
TACTTACTTCCCGCACCATTATGCAAAAAGCCATCAACGCAACAAAACATCTCTCCTGCATTTAACTTTATATCTTCATCTAGAAGAACTTCTTGCCCACTGCATGGACAATATATTTTATCTTCACTTGTCATTTTTCTTCTTCCTTCCACCACGTCTTCCATAGAGCCTAGCGCTATAGGAAGTTACCAATCAACTACCCAATGACTAAAGACATTGGGGTTTCCGCTCACGGTTCAATGAAATCATGTCCTCTGCCAGTTCTTGTTCAAACTCTTTTTCTTCGTCTGCCTCTATTACAACCACATCAACGCCATAGCTTTCACAAAAGGAACAGAATGTTTCAAATCCATATCTTGATATTCTGTCTTTATATTCAACTTCCAAAAGGAAAGCTATACCAGTATCTTTACTGTACATCTCCTTTGACAGATTACAACACTTAAGAGCGGTTCCAATTCATCCCCATAGCTAAAGCAAGGGGAATTCTTGTCACGAATAGTTAAAACATCTTCATTTTCTTCGTTATCTTCTTAATTCTCCCTATGTTTTGAATCTGGTACCCCCGGAGGGATTCGAACCCCCAACCTTCTGATCCTAAATCAGACGCCTCGTGCCAGTTGGGCTACGGGAGCACACTTAATTTTATTTAAGTCCGCTACATATATTTTTCAATTTCTCCACTCAACATGCCATAAAGAACAAAGGCATGTCCCATCTTTCTCGTCTCACAATTAACAACTTCGTCAAAGCTCATCCCCAACTCATTATGATCATATCCGTCAAAATCCCACAGATAAATGTCTTGTTCAGCGCAATCACAAATTAGTTGCAACGTTTGAAATGCTGATGTTTTCTCAACAGCACTGCGATACAAAGGAACATAAATTCGTTTTCTCGCTTCCATATAGGATAGTTTTTCTCCATCCCAATATGAGCATAATGGCTTAGCTCCCTTTCCCATCGGATACCGATTAGCTCTACAATCGGACCATCCTGTTTTGGCCCATTCAAAATATTCGTCTGTCGGATTCCCGTTTTCATCTGAATGAATTTTATACAATTTTAGGAACTGCCATGCATTCTCCATTTTTTTTGCGACAAATCCCCCATAAAGTTCACAAGGCCCGATAACAAAAGGACTAAGCCCCTTGGACCAAGTTCTCGATCTTGAAGTGGTGTTTATTACTTCAGTATCTCTAGGTATGGGATCTCGCGGACCAATTACACGAATCATCTATGACTCCTTTATTCTGTATAGCCGCCCTAGTTTGCCCGATTTGTCGCAGTAGCTTGGCAACCATACGCGCAAGCGAAGTGTCTTGCGCCTCACTATCTGTCCGCACAGATTGCACCTATAGTCTGCTTCAAAATTACATTTGTGATTCTCGGAAAGCATTATCTCTGGGCTTTCTTTTTAGCTTTCTCCTTGAAGCATTTCAGTATTTATGGACATTCAGAAGCTCATTCAAACTTCCGCTATGGATTGCATGATTTATCATTTCCTCGGTGATTGACTCACTTATCTTTTTTAAAAATACATTCAATATTTCTTTCTGGTCATCGCTATCGCATCTTCTCCAGTCATCACCGTTTATTTCTAAGTGTTTCTCATACAATCGACCATTTAGCTTAAAGCATATGTAGATGTCGTCAGAGAGGCATTTGAAATTTTTTCTTATATATATGGCTTGTCCTTTTGGGAACTCCAACGTGTTGTCTCCAAAGACAATCTGTCCGATTATCTTGCTCGTTATCTCTTTTTCGTACTCTTTAGCAAGACGAATCGAGTCCTCAGTCGGAGCGCGAAACTCCCTATGTTCAATTTTGTCCGGCACATAAGTCGTTGTGCTAGCGTCTATATATCGATTAAACATTATTAATTCTCCAGTTTTTCTAGATCAAAGACTCCTATCCTATTTCATCTTATTGAACATTTGTTCATTGTCCTTACAGTAGCTTCTCAGCTTACTCAGCCATGCTTGAGACTTCACCTTAAACATAACAGTCTGATTGCTCTTAACGCCCTTGCATACAACGCCCTCGAAGGTCATTCCATCTAGAGCGCTGTTCTTGACTGAATCAATAAAATCTTGATTGACGATTCCTTGATACAGAACGGCAGGGCCGTCTAAAGATCCGAATAAATCTATGTATTCTCTAGGAGGAAGGATTCCCTTATTATAAGGATTGACATCAATAAGAGTGACATCGTGCGGTTCATCAGCATGCGTTCCAAAACATGAATTTGGTCCGTAAAACTCGAAAAATGCAATAACTTTCTTCCACTTTTCTTCTACGAATATCCTAGATAGATCGTCTTCATACTTACCTTTCAAAAGACTAATAGCCTCTCCAAAAGGTTTTTCGCTTGCATCGAGAAGTCTACTTCTTGTGCCAAATTTCCAAAATCCATTTTTTTTATTCCACTCGGCGCGGATATTAGATCCGTCTATCTTGTCAAAAGCGTAGATTGAAATATCTGTTTTTGGAGTTGCGTCAATTGAGGGATATGATTTCATCAACTATCCATTTTGCAATTTTTTTATTTTGTCTGCCACCTTCAGTAGCATGTCTGCTAACTTATGATCTTTTTTATTGAAACGAACATCCTCTTCGATATCTAGGATGTCCTGTTCGATGTAGAACAACTTCATGTCCAAACTTATAGATATCTTTTCTTTTTTCATTTTTTAAATTTGTCACTCCTCAGTTCTTCGTACAGATCACGCAGGTTTTCGCGCAACTCGTCCAATGTCTCCCCTTGAGTCCAGTGGTCCGGATACTCGTCGAGGAAACCTAACCACATTATATTGTCACGCCAATAGACGTATTGAGCTACGCCGATTCCGGATGTTGTATTAATAGAAAGATATGATTCCATTTTTCCCTCTCCTTCTATTTTCTTATGCTCAATTGATTCTTCTCTTCTTTTCCAGTACGGAGAGTCCCAGTATTTTTTAAAATCTCTTGTCCTGTTTCTGTCGCCTTTTCCGGCCATTATCACACCTCAAATATTTTCAAAACTTAACCTGTTTCGGGCTTGCAGGATTGATCTCCCAAACCACGGGGCCTTTATGTACGTCTGTGATTACAAAATGGGTGAAGGCTATATATTCCGGACTGTTATGTAGAATTATTTTCAATCCGCTCTTCACTCTTGTTTTTAATGTTCAATTTTACGCACAAGCTGTTTATACTTCACGGGCAGCTGTGGGATTTCTTCTTCTTCAATATCATAATTCTCTTCGATGTCTGCGAGATGCTCTTCCATCTCTCTCTTTAGAGCCCTATGGAACTCCTCGCCCATCATATAACAATAGGCATTGAGGGAGCACAGAATGCTCCAGTACTCACCGGCTTCAGACCTGTCTAGGTCTGCAAACTTCGAAAGTTTTTCGTTAAGCATTTCCACTTCTTCGTACATTGACATATTTTTGTCCTTTTGGTGATTTGGTGGGTAAGGCGGGACTCGAACCCGCATGCCCAGTTAAGGGCGGCAGGACCTAAACCTGCAGCGTCTGCCAATTTCGCCACTCACCCATTTTATTGATTTCTATCATCGACTTGGTTTGGATTGGATTCGGTCCTCCCCTTAATTCTATCCATAAAAAAACACACACGGTCGTATTCTTTGGGTTTTTCACAAGAAATATATTGTCCATCTCTGAGCGGCACCTCTTCCCATCGATACCAATGTTCTTCGGGGACTTCAAATCCAAACATAACTCCATCCGCTATCTTTTCTATAAGAGCGTAATCAAACTCTTCCTCATGAATATCTGCGTCATTATTCTCCACACATTCCTTGGCGCTCTCCAAATCCGCAAACCATCCCCGCGTCCTACTCGAAATGATCGTGAAATATTCCTTCTGATCTGGAGAGGTTCTCTTAATGTATGAATGATAAAGACCATCGTCTTTGCGTTGTTTATCTAGATACTTGTGCCCAAAACGAAGACACGTCAAAACGTAGATATGCTGTCTTTTTCTTTGTGGATTTTTATTCCCCATTATCGTCCTCTATCAAAGTTATGAAACTTCTTTTTCTTTTCAGACAGACAGGTTGGATTTTTCAAACATGCGGTGATTGACTTTCTTATTTTTGCATTTTTCGCTCTACGCTGAGAAATTTCTCTTTCTCCATCACTTATCTCAGGAACAGGCTTTTCCTTTTTCTGAAAATTCCTATCCCTATCAGGAGATACGACTCCAGTATCAATTTGGTTTTTCATGAGCTTCAGAACATCTTCGATATCTGTCATCGCGGCAACCTTATCGAAACCATCTGGAGGGGAAGTGAACATCTCTTGTAGATCCCCTATGAGGCTTCCTACCGGCTTGTCTGAAGACTCTGCTGTGGAACTGTATTTGACTGACTTCTTGCCTCCCGATATTTGATACCCGATAATCCCAAAAATCGCTCCCGCAATAAACCATGTAATCTTCATTTTTTTCCTTTCTTTTTTCTTGTGAACACAGGATTGCTTTTGTTGAATTTATATATATCCTTCCTTCTAATATACGAGTTAAACATTCCCGTATATCTCTTCCAATTATCTTTCTTAGCGTGTACTATTCTGTTGTGACAACGAGCGCATAAAGATATTCCATTTCCTAGACTGTATGCTCTCCTACAATATCTCTTGATATGTTTTGGATAAATATGATGAGCCTGAAGCTTAAAAATCCCCGGTCTCGCCTGACACATCCAACACTCACCGCCGTCTCTAATCCTTATTAATCTCGACCATTTTGTTAATCGATACTTATCAAGTGCCATCCTTCTTATTCTCTCTATTTTTTCCTAAATGATATCCGTCACAGAAAATGCATTTTTGACATCCTCCCACGACTAAAGTCGTGAGATTCCTGATTCATCAAATCATATCTAGCAGGTAACATACAATGTAGTCTTACAATATTCAAGGGTGTTTGTAAATTATTTTTGGAAGTTGCTCACTTTCATCCCATGACTAAAGTCAAGGGTTTTCCCGTTCGCTATCATAAACAATCCAATGCATTACTTCTTTTTCAACGGTTTTAGTTTATCGTATTTGATATTGTGACAATCTTGTTTAACGATATATCCATTGTCCCCATCTGGATCACCTTTAGTAAGCCGTCTTGCTTTCTCTAGAAATTTCTTTTTGCTAATTGATCCTATTACCCACCCGTGCGGCATATTGCCATCTTTATCTTTATAGACACGACAAAATATGTAGTACTCGGTGTCCTGATGCATGCTGTTGACATCTACTGATGCCTCATAATAATTTTCGGGAATTCTATCCACATTCTGCGTCTTCGTTTTCACATCAACCTTAAATCCGTCTGCCATAAGATCATAATCAAAAGAGTCTATATGCTCATATTCCGGCCTTAAAGACAAAACCATATACTCCCCAAGAAAACCAACAATGTTTCCTTCTCCGCCCATAAACGAACGGTTATTATACTTCCCGTTATCTCTTGAGTTAGCCTTTTCAAGCATCTCTTCAGTAATTTTAACTCTAATTGGACGATACACTCTACTCTGCCTTCTGCTTGTTCTCCGATACGAAAAACTTACAAAATTCTAAAGTTTTCACTTTTGAACTTATGTTTTCTTCAGGCTTCACAGACGAGCACCTTAAATCTTCTTGCGTCGATTTAATGAACTTCTCATCTCCACTTGCGTTAATTCCCGTGTATCTCACGGTATTTTTATAATCCCTAATGTTGATAGAAGCATTCAAATCCCTATCAATAACCAATCCACAATTAGCACATTTGTATATTCTATCACTTAATTCCAAATCTTCCTTCTTTGATCCACACGCAGAGCATAACTTACTACTTGGAAAGAACCTATCCACAATCTTTATCTAAAATTAATTATTCCGGTCATTTATTTTTCTTCGCCGCAATTCGGTTTCGAATATCCATTTTCAATCATATGTTTGTCACAAAGAGTTTTCATCCATCCTCTACTACGACAGGATGTTCCCTTTTCTCCACAAATCTCGCAAGTCTTTGAACTTAAATACCCGGCATAATTTTCCACACCATCAAAATAGCTCTGATACATTTTTGTATTTTCTAGATATCTTTTATACATATAGTTGTCTTTTATTTTAGGAAATATTCTGCCAAGGAATTTTATCCACCAAGGAATTCGATATTCGTAACATGTCCTAGCCTCATCGCGACATAAAAATTCTTCTTTAGACAATTCGATAATATCATAATACATTACTAGAGTGCCGTATTTCTCTTTAACCTGAGCCATCTCAATTCTTGGATACATGTGAGGATTCCACTCGGACATATCATTCATGACTTTACATGCGTCGTTAATTATCTCATACCAACCGTCATCGCACGCGCACCCCCAGCACATACATGTTTCACTGCTGGGGAGATCTTTTTGTCTAAAAATCTTAGGGAAATTTTCAAAAAGTTTCTTCTCTAATTCTTTATCCATTACGAATTATTCCTTGTTTGAGTGCTCTATTCGCCATTTATTACGATTTTTAATTCTAATCTCTAATTCCGCTCGAACTCTGTCTTCCTCTATCTTCTCTAGCCTCTTTTTTTCAGCTAGCTCTCGTCTTTTGCGTTCATATCTGTCTGGATCTAATTTTACTTCCCTATTTTCGTCTCTTATTGCTTTTGCGGTGTTTGGCATCCACTTAGTGACAACTATCATTCCAGAAAATACCTCATTTTCTGGAGATGCTTCAGTCAACCTTCCATGGGCAACCATGTCAGTTATTCCTTCGTTTATCTGCTCTTCTGTCAATCCATTAAGGGCTTCAATAAAAACTTCACTTATATCGTCTCCTCTAAACTCTTCTATACAAGACAAGATATAGCCTCTGCTAGCTTCTTTATCAATTAAAAACTCAATTGATTGCTTTTGCTCTTCGTTGAATTTGAACGCTTGTTCCTTGTTATGAACTTCCTTATCCATTGGGCACTTTCCGCAATTGCAAAGATAAGAACAACAATTGTCAGGTTCCTTCTCAATATCTCTAAGATCATACTTCTCTTGCGCCGAAGCCTCTGGGTGATATGGATCAAAAAAATTGCACTCGGAACAGATCGGATGCTTATTGATGCCACTCCCTTGCCTCAATGGTGTTCGAATATCTCTTCCACAGATTCTCTCAAGACCTTCTTGGGTTAGCATTCTACGGGGTGTTGGCAACATTTTATTTCTCCTAATTTATTGCACATCAGTCCGAAAACAGACTTACTTATCGTTGCATCTCCTGAAAAATATTTCTGAAATAGAAATAAATATTATATATTCAAAATAGAAGCCTTTATTGCCTCAATTTCCATGGCAGTCTTTCCTTCACTACTGACCAGACCTTCAAGTCTCTTTTTAGTGGAAGTAATCAATTTCTTTTTCTGGTCAAATTGGATGCATTCTATCCTGTTCTTGAAATCATCTTCCCAGTCATCAATAGAATATCCACACCACTTAAATTTCTTTTCCACGCCAAGACGCCTGCATGCTTCTTTGTGAGCGGACTCATAAATGATTAATACGCGCATGGCATCAACGATAACATCTTCGTCTGCAACATTGATGTTAAAATGTGTCCCATCATTAAATTTAAAGATTCCATTTGTACATAGGACCTGTCTCTTTTTCGAACCCATACTAGACCACTTCTGATCAACCTCATGGAGAAGATCTTTAATCTGCACATCGTTATTATTCATACATAACTCCTTTTTAATTCAATCTATATTTAGATCCGTTTTCAAACTCTATATACAAATTCCCAATTTGCTCTTCACTGACTGATTTTACAGCTCTATCATAAGGAGAACTTGGGCGTTCCTCTTTGTATTTTCCGTTGCCAACCACTGGCACACATTGAAAAGAAAATTGCATATCACTCTTACTAAATTTCCCTAGATAGTAATTCCCATCTATTTTGCTGCACATATTCACTCTCCAGTAATCAGCTTTTATTTCAGACACAGGGGTATGTTCAAAAATAAGACCCTTAGGTGGAGAAGTCCTCCCGGTAGCTATAAATGCATCATATTCTTTCGGGAAACTATCTACTGGCCTATCGCTTGTCTTTTCAGCGATTTTTGTGAATCCCTTTTCACTCGTATATTTGTAAATGAATTTGCCATCTATATATTCGTATTCTTCGCTCGCATATCTTTTGTTTTTTCCTTTATAATCAAGGTTTAGGAAAATATGCATTTTATTAGCTTTCATGATTTTTTCGCCACTTCTTTCACATCTCATTTCGTACAAGCTGTGGCGCCCTAAATACATGACATTGAAATTATCTCTAGTCTTATAAGTACATCCCGCTTCCATGTCTGACTTCTCGATTGTCTTTTTCTGAAGCTCAGTATATTCTAAAGATTTTTGATATTCTTCACAAGAAACTGGGAGAAGAACTATACTGTTTTTGTTCCAAGCATATACGAATTCTCCCTCAAGCCCCTTGCCCTTAATGGAAGAACACTCTTGAAGAATAAAAAGAAGGTTATCTACAGTTATTTCTATCTCAAAATTTCTAGGGTCATAAACCCGGACTTTTTCTCTACGGGCGTCCCATCCGTATGACCGCTGAGTACCACCGACATCTCTGTTTAGAACAAAACCGCTAAGTGGTTCATTATCATAATTTTCAGAATCAATTTTCTTGTCTCTCCATCCTTCCCAAGACTTCGGTTGGGAAAGCTCCCCGGTATCTTTACTATAAACGATAAATGCAAGCTTTCCAGAATACGTATCTGTTCTAGCTTGGAATCCAACGATTATTTTTTTGGGAATTTTGAGTTTCTCGTTCATGTGAATCTCTCTCCTGCTTTTAGGTTTGAGTCATTATACCTCTCAAACGACGAAACAGTACTCTGGTCGAGACTCTGTTTTCTCAAATTGAGACAAGGAAGTTACCGTTCGATAATTATTGAGCATGCAGGATGTCAACTTGCGCTATTTAGTCCTTGGGTAGTTACACGAGCGGGAATTTTTGGCGGAAAACTGAGGTGTCGATCCTCAATCAGTTGCCTGATCCAACTGTTTTCGAAACAGTGACAAGAGCCGTCTTGCATAGTCTTCCAGTTTTGTACCCCCGGCGAGATTCGAACTCGCACTTTACAGGGCTTAAACCTGTTGCCATCTGCCAATTGGGCTACGGGGGCGCCTATGAACGTTTTCACGACAAATACCATTTCCGGAACGTTTTTTCTCAGTGCTGTCTACATTTGATCAACATCCAAGAACAATTGCAATGCATACAAAACGATACTCCTTCTGCTAAATCTTTTGATTTCAGTTGGACCCACACCTTGCGCCTGCATTTGGGGCAACAAAGCTTTCTTTTTTTTGTGTTTCCATTTTTTCTATCTTTCATTGGAGCACAGGGTGGGATTTGAACCCACGGCTGTACGGTTTTGCAGACCGTTCCCTTGGACCAGACTCAGGCACCTGTGCTTCTGCCGCTCGGCCAACCCAGCATTAAATTTAAGCCATAATCATTCCTAGTTGCTTGCATCTAGCTTTTGTTATCGGCTCTGAACAAAGCCATTCAAATTGCTCATGTGTCGCGCCATCTTTTGGCATTTCCATTCCAAAGTCATCATCTCCCCAAACATTTAATTTTCCATTAACTGGAGTAAAAGTTACATCTACAAACTTCTCATCAATACAGGGATACCAGTCATCCTTGGCCTCTACAAATCTGTGAATCGTTCTTTTAGGTTTCTTCATTCTTTCTTTCTTTTTTTTGGTGGGGCCACTCGGAATTGAACCGAGACCTTAAATGCTTCAAATTTATGTGCAGACCACTTTACACCACAGCTCCACATTTGATACTATCCCGACATTTTGTCGCGAATTTTGTCGCGACCATACTATCGCGCCATTTATCTGGCCATTATGGCCAGATTCATGGCCGCTTGGTACCCCCCCATACTATCGCGCTATTTATCTGGCCATTATGGCCAGATTCATGGCCGCTTGGTACCCCCGGCGGGACTCGAACCCACAAGCTTTTAAGGCAATAGATCTTGAATCTATCGTGTATATCCAGTTTCACCACAGGGGCACATATTTCTATATGGGAAATATTGCTAGTTCACAATGTTGCCCACATAGATATATCTGGTCGGTAGGGAGGGATTCGAACCCCCACACCCCGAAGGGACAAGATCTACAGTCTTGCGCGGCTCGCCAGTCTCCGCAGCCTACCGATCTAATATTTTAATTTGGTGACCTCGGAGGGACTCGAACCCACAACGCCCTTTCGGACAACACGGTCTCAGTGTGCTCCCTATGCCAATTCGGGTACAAGGTCATTATTTGATTTTGATCCAAATCTCGTATTTAACTCCGTCTGTTAGAATCTCTACTTTCTCACACTCTGGGCATTTGACTGCCATTTGACATTCGTGAGTTTTCCCCTTATCAGTCCAATGTTTAAACAGGTTCTCTTCTATCAGGTCGTTATTGCAATCACATTTTTTTGTCCAACTCATTTTTTTCCTATAAACATAAAAAGCCCCTTAGAACTCATCGTCCTAAGGGGCTTTTTGAAATATTTTTGGTTTACTTCAATAACCCAATAGGACACGACTAAGCGAATAACAAAAGCAAAAGCTCAAGTTATCGCTTAGAAGGCTATATAAGTTGTTGAAGTTTACGTTCATTTTAATTTCTTTTCTTTTTTTGGTGATCCGGACGAGGCTTGAACTCGTGACAACTTGCTTAAAAGGCAAGTGCTCTACCAGCTGAGCTACCGGATCATAGCGGAAAACGCTAAGAGCTAGTAGCTCAAGGCGCTTTACTCAATCCGGTTTTCGTTTACTCTTAAACATCGTTCTTTATTTTCCTAAAAAAATGGCACCAAATATTGTATAGAGCTTTTTTTCCATCAACTTTCGTTGATTTATTGTGACTAGCTTTTGAGACCAGTCCCAATTTTCGGATTCGAACCGATACTTATCCTTTGAAGTAACTCCATACTGAAGAGTGCCTAAATCCTATTATACGCTTCTTTTCCAAAAAGTCAAGAGCGCTCCTTCTTTTTGATAGAATGCAAGTTGAACTTTCTGACTTCCGTCTTGCTAATTCCAGATTTTTGTTTTCTCCGGTGATTAACAGAAGCGGCAACATTAAATTCATCTTCAATCTCTGGTTGAAGAGGAATTGGCTCCGGAGCATTTGGGGATTTCTCCCGTCCGTGTCCTTCCATAATGACTTTTAGTATGTTTTCTATTTGAACGGTACCTATGCTAGATTCTACAACCATTTCAAATATGTTTACAAGGGATTCAAAACTAGCTTCATTTAGCATCATGAATTTTATAGGATCAAATTCATCAATTATTTTGTCGAATTCTTCTTCAGTTATATTTTTATCCATACTATATATGAGACTATCTATCGATCCATCAATGGCGTCTTCATCTAATGCTTCTGGATTTTCATGGAAATAATCGATCAAATTTTTAATGGACACTAAATCAATTTTAGAATCTAAGATAGCCTTAAAAACCAAATAAAAATCTATTCTATTCTGACGATCTGTTAAAAAATCAATAATATTATTTTTAGCATTTGGAATAATCTGTTTTATTCTCTCTATTATATCCCATTCTTGATCTGATAACATTTCTTTTGATGACTGAATTTTTTTCATATTTATCTCTAGTTTAAGTTGACTTTTCCGATATCGTTTGTCGGCTGGACATGAGAAGTCTGAACTACTGTTATCGTTTTGTCGTCCGATATGCTATTTAATAAATTCAAAACTTCATCATCGAGATTTACGTCTGTCTTATTCACTAATAGTTCTTTGAATTTAGCTGCACTTACTTCCGTCTCGTCAACTATAGTTCCATCCTCAAAAACTTCTTGGTTAGACCCTATTACTGCATACCCTAGACTATCGTCTTTAAGCAGACTCTCAAATACGGCTGTGGGCATCAGAACGTCGGGATACCCTTCCGCTTCCAGAACCACGTTATCTTCGACCATCTCTACTTTTGGAGATTCCATATTGGTCTCCTGCTCAGGATGAACATTCAGCTGCCCTCCATACCATCCTGACGCCGCTCCGATTCTTATCCATTCCTCTTTACTAATGGATTTCTTATTTGCTTTTTTTATAATTTTCATTGCTTATTCTCCGAAAGTGTTTATTTAATATCTATGTAGTTCTGTCAGAATGGGCGCTTTCCTCCAAAGAAAGAAGCCTACTTCTCTATTCGAAGAAAAGTAGGCTAGTTCCTTTAACAAACTATTTCAAAACAAGACACTATCACCACTTAGGATTTCCTTCGCTATCATTTTTTTTCTTTTCTTCGGCAAAGAAATCCATATTATTTATCTTTTTTCTGGATTCCCTCATATCGGAGGAGGAGGAAAAGCCATCTGAAGACGAACTAGAAACAGAGCCCCGGTAAGAACTCATTCCTCTTGAAAGACTTTCATACATGCCTCTGGTTCCGACCCCAGTAGATTTATAATTAAGCACTCCGGATGCGTCAATTCCTATCCCTCCAGCCTCGTTGAAAGAATCCTGATTGGCCCCAATGAAAACAAATTTCCATTCATCTTTTTCTTTTCTATCTGCAATTAATGCTCTAATCTGTTCTCTCTTGAATTCTCGGCTCATGTTCTCTGCCCCATCAGTTATAATGACAAACACAACTGCATCGGCTCCGGGACGCTGAGAGTCGAGCCTCTCCTTAGTGTCGTTGATAGTTCTACCAACAGCATCAAACAAAGCCGTCATCCCGCGAGGACGAAATTGCAAAGAAGGGACATCCTCTATTGGCAATTGATTATGAATCATTTCATAATCCGTATCAAATTGAGCCAAAGTGAGGAAGGCTTTTCCGGGAGCATCTTTCTGCTCTTTAACAAAAGCATTAAATCCACCAATCGTTTCGTCTTGAACCGACGCCATCGAACTTGATCTGTCCAGCACTACGATAATTTCTGTTCTTATATCTGACATTTTTTAATCCTTTAACTATTTAGAATTTCTTTTTCAATCTTGTCTAGCAAAGAAGTGACAAGACTGCTTGACGAAGAGGAGTCCGATGATGACGATGAAGAAGAAAAATATGTAGAATTTGTCACATCGAATGTGTTTCTCCAATTCCACTTATCCATAACTAGCTTTCTGAATTCATCGTCGCACAAATCCACTTCCTTATCAATCGACAACTCAAGCATTTTAATTACCTCATCATAACACTCTTCGTAGCTAACCGGCTTAGGAAGATTAATTGATTGAAGTGGAATGTAAACTCTCTGTTCTCTCACTCTCTTGCCAAGCTGATCAAGAACCTCTTGATAGTGGATCTGCCAGCTGGTAATTGCCTCATTGTATTTATCCACGTGATTCTTCCTGTTTTCTCTAACAATATCAAGAAGATCAATTTTATTCATATGTATAGAATCTAACATTTCATTTTTCCTTGTTGTGTTATCCGACAGAAACATTCTGCAGATAACCTTCTGGTTTGTTTTCTAGTTCTTTAATTCCGCCCTTCTCAATAATCGCCTCAAGCTGTTCTTCAAAAACAAAATATAGAGTGATCAATGATTCTGGTTTTTCACCCCATTCACTAAGTGGAGTCGTATCTAATTCTAGATTCTGTCTGATTCTAGCCCCGGCGCCAACACTCACATCTTTTATGAAACGCTCCTTGACTGCCTCTTCCTCTTCACAAAAAGAAAAACGAGATGGGGAATCATCATTAGTATCGACGACAGGGGCGTCATCTAAATAATATGCGTCATAAGTTTCCGCTGTAATTCCAGCGTCTGCAGAGACTCCAGCGCAGCCCTTGCGATTCCCAAGCGTAACTCCGACTATCCTCTCCGATGAGCCGCCTAATGATGCTAATCCCTCTCCGAGTCGAGGCCCAGCCCCGCATTTTGTACCATAATTGGTGCATCTTTTAACAGTCGGAGTCAATGGTTTAAATCTCTTAGTTTCATAGCTGCTAGAATTTGTGGAAATCGAACTCTCCGAAGAAGAGACAGAACTCCCCGAAGAAGAGCTAGACCACGATATCGGAGTGGAAAGAGGACTATACCATCCGGGTGAGATGGTGCCAATAGATCTAGGGCTTTCTTTGGGCCTTCTATCATTGGCGCACCTGTAAAAAGCAAAACCAAAAGCTGGAACAGTATTCTCCTTCCCCAAAATTGCTGACGCGACATCTCTCATATCATCTTCTGTAAAAAAGAACTGTCTTACAGACCCGTCTGCCTGTCTAAAACCGTCCCACCAGAGAGTGTTTGGGGAGCTAACATAATTCTGTCCGGGCCACTTATATCCGCATTCCTCACAATATAAATCATGAGCAAAGGGGATATTATGCTTTGGACATTTTTCTCTATATTGTTGCATAAACACATTTTCTGTCTGCATTCCGGTGATTGGATTCATTCCTTTTACTGTTGGCACAACGGCGGTATTGAAGTCGTCTCCACCTCTCCAATCAAACCACAATCCGCATTCCTTGTTCACCCTGACCACATAAGATCCGGGTCCTCTCACCCACCCTTCCGGAGCGCCCGGAAGGCAATGAATTGGAATTGCTGACAAAGGCTTCCCCGGAGGAAGTGCATGCACTTGATCTCCTTCCAGACGAGGGGCCTCCATTAATTTTGCTGAGTATCCATTGTTTTTCAAAGTTAATACAGAAACTTGCCGCAACAATGTATTTTTGTTAGATTTTCTCATTTCGATTCTCCAGAGTTAAAAACTGAAGGGGGCATCACAAACAGATGCAATGCCCCCAGTTATTGATTAGTACTTACGATTGCCGAAGGGATCGGCGATTTTGGTTTGACGCGAAGTCAACTTGGCTTTCAGAGCGGGAAGATCTCCGAGATCTTTAAGCTCCTCATAGACATCTGCAATCTTGATATATTGCATTTTAAGAGCATCAAATCCTTCATCTTTATAAAGCTTCTGGATATTGTTTGCTGTGAATGCATCGATCTTAATGCCTTGGTCATTCATGAGCCAAATAAACTGGCGTACTTCCTGTGGCACTACCCAAGTTACACCGAGTACATCTGAGTACCCTTCGAATAGAACTTTTCCGGTAACAGGGCAAATGTCGTAAGTCTGCTCTGGAGAATCCCCGATATTAAATACGCGGAAAATATCTCCATTTTCGGTTTTCATAATAGACGGAATGTTTATACCTTTTTTTGCTTTGGCCAGCAATGAAGCGCTCATTGTGACGCTGAGACTTCCATCCTTTCCATAAGCAATGCATCTATTTCCGTTGCTTCTCTTGCGAAGCTCATCTTCGGCGGCTGAATCTTCTGGATTCTCTGAATATCGAACTAAAAGTTCTTTATTAGAAAATTGTCCAATTGGCCTAACCGACTGGACAACTGCCTTTAAAGCATCGATATTCGAAGTGGACATGTGGGAACCTGATTCTTCAGTTCCCCCTTCCTTCAGGATTCCCCAAATTTTTCTGAATCTAGGAACAGGAATATGCATTTCTTCGCAGAAAACTGCTCTTGCATCACCTTCTTTGCAATCTTTAGACATAAGAATCTCATAAGAGATATCATCGTCAAAAATTCCCAGTGCGTTCAGACATTCCCAGACAAATGTTTCTTTGTCTTTGATCAGGGGGTTTTCGTCGGTTACGACGACGTAGTTGGCAGCTTCAGCTACCTTTTGGGTGAGAGTAGACATTTCACTTTCTCCTTTTCTCTCGTTTTTCTCGCTGAGTTCCAGTCACCTTTTCAACTTCGGTGCTGAAATCTCATTTGACAGTTCCATCTGGTTCCCACTATGGGCACTTCCCCGTCGTCATCGGGTGTTTCAGAGCTATGCTCTAAATTCTATTATACATCAAAAAATCAAAAAGTCAAATAGCCTGTTCTTCTTTCTGTATCTCAACTAGCTCCTTCTCAGACCAGAGGCGTAAAAACAAATCTTTTTGCAAATCTTTTGTGGAATATATGGCTCCGATGCACGTTCCGCGCCCATGCCAAGGAGCCTTTTTTCTGGCCTGAAGTCTCCCATCAGGCATTAGGTAAATTCTCATTCCGCGTTCAGGATTGTACTTCGCCCCTTCGGGAACACCGATTTTGTAATCCATAGTTTAACATCTTTCAAATTGAATTTTCAAAAAAATAGAAACGGAAATATAAGATCTCTGGTTGCATCTTTGTCCTTATCGGACGGTATAAGCCCCGTAACTGGGCGCATGCCTATTGACATGTCTTTACCAGCAGAGATCAGAAAATTAAACGGAAGTTTGTGTCTCCTGAGAACCGTCACTCATAGCGTGCTTAGCCGTATTCTCGCGTTCCCCTTCCGAAATTGGTTGCGGGGGCTGGATTTGAACCAGCGACCCTCAGGATATGAGCCTGATAAGCTAACCACTGCTCCACCCCGCAATCAAAGACTTAAAAATCCGTCTTCTAGAAATCTGAACTTGACATCTCTGTTTAATCTATTCCTAATGGACTCCTTTATCTCTTCTGTCATTTTTTCTGTATGGAGGATAGTTATTTCTTGATTTAAACTGCCAGATTCAAAACACCCAGCGTATCCAGATTGTTCTTTTATTTAATCTATATGATCTGATGAATGTTCCATAGAGATTTACCTTTTGAGACAAGGGGCTCCGAAGAGCCCCATATTGGGCCTAATTACCACTGCTCTCTGATCTGATCGATAGTCGAGATGGAAAACTCCTCTCCGATATTCTCTCCTAAAGAACCTTCCGCCTTAAGCATCATAGTGACGATTTTCTCGCTGAATCCAGAGACTAGGTTTACCCTGTCCTGAGACTCTCTCACTGGAGTATCGCCATATCCATTCAAATGCACACTATGCAACCAGACCTTGTCGGCAGAGCGATTCTTCTTATACTTCTGCCACGCATCCGCAATTGACCTGACTCCGTAGTTGCTATCCCAGCACTGCATGTCAGAAAGAATGATTATCCTATCCGGATAAATTCTATTCTTCTCAAGCCACTCAATGCAAAGATGAGCGTTGGTTGACCATCCGTCCGTATCCGCATTGGCAACTTTATTCGCGACGCTGATAACGGTGTCATTTTTGGTAAAATTAACCACTCCAACGGCGGTAGCAAATGCGGCAACATACGCATCTTCAGATCTCTGCGCCACAATTCCACAGAGAGCATTCGCAGCTCCGGCACAACTCATCTGACTCTTTTCAGACACACTTGTGCTCATTGATCCAGAATTGTCCGCAAAAATTGCAGTCAAGCCCTGAAGCTCCGGAATGTTAATGGCTGAAATATTAGCAGCATTCTCAATTGCTTCAGTAATTTTGCTAATTTTCAGAGGATTTCCAGACTCCTGCTGAATTACCTGATGAGCCATCAGAAAACGGAATGGAAGCTGTTTGCTTCTAGCCACCTGTTCTTTGTCGGAGAGCTTCGCTGCCACTGCCTTGATAACTTTCATATCGACATCAGCGGTCAACATATTCCTGACGTTACGAAGCAGAGCCATATATCCAAGCAAATCATTCTCGACTAAAAAGGACCATACCTCATTCTTTGACTCCTTGTCCCTTCCAAACTGAGACATCAGAACCTCCCAATTCACAAAAGATTCAAGAGCCAACTTCTTTGCCTCCGCATCAAAAGTTTCTTTTGCTGCCAAAAGTTTTCTTTTGTACGCAATTGGGGTGCCTTTCTCTGAGACAATTCCGTGAGTGAAATAAGAAGCCATTTCCTTGCTCAGTGGCCAACCCTGCTTTCTCTTAATCCACCGGAGGACGTCTTTCCATTTTGGAAAGTTGTCTGAATCGTATTTGATTAGAGCCTTCTCGCTGAATCCGGAAATTGCGTCTCCAATTCCCATATTCAAGCAATTCTTAACAGTCTTGTTTCCAAAGAAGAATCTATGTGCCATAAGCACAGACTTAACTTCGTCTGGACGCACGATAATTTTCGTAGCATATTCCCTAATATATTTCTGCGCCGCCGGATGACGAGAAGCAATTGCCAAAATGATCTGTGGAGTTAAACGAATATTGACTTCATTTCTGAGCCAATTCGCAATAGACAAAGCGTCCTTAGGATTTTTAGAATTTAAAACATCCCAAATTGTTGCGATCACTTCCTGAGCGACACCATCAAGACCCTCGCAGTCCGTAAACTCTGCGATCTTGTTCTGAACCGTCTGAAGACGAACCTGCAATTTTCCAAGCTTTCCAGTTGCGGCATTTCTGCTTGCAATGCAAGAATCAGAATCATAGTAGTTAGGCTCGGCGAAAAAACTTCCTCCAGTCATCGTGATCAACTTAGTTGCTGGATCTTCGATTTCAAAAGCAACGCCACCCGCACGATTGAGCATCGCCTTCGGGTCGTTAGAAGCTTTGTTCTTTTCGATGTAGGAATCCCTCGCGATATTCTTGAACTTGCTCATTATCATTTCCTCCATGTTTTCTGTTTAAGCTGGCCTTCGTCGCCTTCGAACAACTCGGCCACAAAAAAAAATGCGCCAAAAATCGTTAGGAGTTCTATGTGTCAAGAACGAAGTATCTCCTACCTGAAGCGCGCATAAACAAAATGCACTCCAAAAATCGAGATAGGTGGTTTTTCTTTAAATGTTGAAGTAACCCATCTCAGAAGAGAGCGCAAAATATTAGATAACTATTTACCTTCTTTTAAAGAATTGGCTCCAATGATCGAATAGAGTCTTTATTAACTTGAAGTATCTCTATCCTGAAGAGAGCCTAGATTTCACTAACCGCTAACCACAATATAAATCGATCAAGACCGTTTGTCAAACCCTCAGTGACCGACCTTCCTGTTCTGACTTATGGCACGATTCAGTTTTTTGCTTTTGTCGGTGATTCAACTTTTGCCATAGTGAAATAAAAGGTTGTTCCTTTTCCAGCCTCAGAATCAAACCACATCTTACCGCCATGATTCTCTACTATTCTTTTACAAATTGCGAGACCTATTCCGTTTCCTACATATTCAGAATACTCTATGACTCTTTTAAACGCTCCAAATACATTGTCTTGATTCTTTTTGTAATTTTCCGGAATTCCGATCCCATTGTCCTCTACATAGAAACAATATTTTCCCTCAGACTCATAACATCCTATATGTATGACAGATCTTCTATCCTTGCTTCTATATTTGATGGCGTTATCTATCAGATTCTGAAACACCTGACTCATTTGCACGCTATTGCATCTAACCATTGGTAGCGGATCAATCTTAATATCCGTTCCACTCACATTGATTTGAAACGATAGCCTTTGGAATACTTCGGAGCATATAATATCGAGAAAAACCTCTTCTCTCGGCAAATCTATGGATGCGCGAGAATATTCCATTAGATCATCCATCAACTCTCCGAGTCTTGTTGCAGATTCCGTAATAAAAATAAAACAAGACTTCTCTTTATTATCGAATTTCTCCCAACAGGATTCTTTCAATACGTCAGCAAATCCAGTTATGTTTGAAAGAGGTGCTCTTAGGTCATGAGACATAATTGAAATAAATTGTTCAAGCTCTTCATTTATTCTTGATAATCTATTGTTTCTGTCAACCAATTCTTCTCTCAACTCACAATGGACGTCTCTGTTAGCGCACTTGTTGATGTCTTCTTCTGTACTCATTTCTTCACGTTAAAAAAATTCTCAAGCTTTTTCTTTTTATGTTCTAGCCAATCTCTAGGGGACAAAGTCAGTTCTTCCGAAATCATTTTCTTCATCTCACTTTCCGCGTCCTTCTTCGTCACATCAACAAGAGAGGCATACTCGGAAATCCAACTCTTATCCGGGGCTATCCCAAGTCGATTGCTTCTTTCATCTTCTTCCTCTTTTCTCTCTCCCATTATGATAACGAAATTTCTTTCGCCAGAATCTTTAATTGCGGATGATATTTCAACTTTTACATTCTCGAATATTTTACTATAAATATCTACAAAAGGACCTATCTTCTTAATAATTTTAGATTGATCGACATCTGTGACATCCATCTGCGCCAATTTCACACGAACATTCTTCTTGTCGTCGTCTGCATTCATTTTCATATCCTTTCATTTTTCTTTCGAAAACCACTTAAACGGATTTAAAGTGAATTTTCTTTTTAATTTCAGTTTTTCCTGTTCTAATTGATCCGCATTTTCTTTTGTAGCGGACTCCTCTCCAGTTTCTGTCGACTCTATTATACCTACCGGATCTGAGATCTCTCTATCTGCTTCCGCACTTTTTATTATAAGGGGAGTCAAATCTTCTTTCAACAAAGTAAGTTCAACTTCGAGATATTTAATTTGTGATTCTTTTCCTTCTAATATGGATTTCAAGACAGAATTCTCCTTATGTGCTTTAGCGATTTCTCCGTTTATTACACTAAGATTTTCCTGCAGATCGCAAATCTGGCTTTCTAATCTGGAAATTACTCTGTCTGATTTCTTTTGGGAATATTCAGAAATACAACAAAATACAGAAAGAACAATTATAGATACTGACAAAATTATAATAACAAAAGACAGGATATTGGGCTTTAACAAATTTAATTTTATTTCTAAGCTATTCATGTCCTTTTTTTTCTATATTTGCGTTTTCTGAGTCTTTCTACTCTGATAGTTGGTGGAGGCGGCGGGAGTCGAACCCGCGTCACGAAATAGTTTAATATCAGCTTCTACACGTTTGTTCCGTTTCTCTCTTTTAGGCTGATAGGTTGCTGACTTGCGTCATGTCTTACTCAAAGAACACGGACAACCATTCCTATGGTCTTTCCCTACAGACTAGTTGAGTGCCTCCAGTCTTTCGTCATCAGTCTTTCCTGAAGTCAAGAGTCTTTCCTTCCTGTCACCCTTGTAATATCCTTACTTCCAGATACTAAGGTATCTCTCTGGTTTCTGGGCCACCTATTCTTAGGCAGCTAATGCGTAGTTGTTGCCAATTACTATCTAGAACGATTATTTTAAGAGGCCAACGCTCCATCCTCTACGTGCGACTAATATCTACCCATACGTTCGATTCCAATTCGCCCCCTTTTAGTTAT
>Ga0114918_10001481_pt1 | contig 21035 bp, 11 predicted proteins | sample LantaG_FD_87015 | JGI IMG/M metagenome (GOLD analysis project Ga0114918, IMG submission 87015) | Deep subsurface microbial communities from Baltic Sea to uncover new lineages of life (NeLLi) - Landsort_02402 metaG | ecosystem: Environmental > Aquatic > Marine > Oceanic > Sediment | place... | reverse complement strand
GTTTTGTGTTTTTGTTGTTTTTGTCTTTTTTTTTTTTCTCCACACATAAACAACAAAAATTTCTTCACTCCTCACCCTCCCCCCCCCCCCCCCCCCAACCACCCAACTCCAGCCGCGTCCTCCTCAAGCTCTCCGGCGAGGCCCTGGCTGGAGACGCCGGGACGGGCGTCGACCCCGCTGTGCTCGCCTCGGTCGCCGCCGACATCGCGCGCGCCGTCGCCGCGGGCGTCGAGGTCGCCGTCGTCGTCGGCGGCGGCAACTACTACCGCGGCGCCGAGGCGGCCGCCTCCGCGACGCACCAGTCGTCGGTCGACAGGGCGACGGGCGATTATGTCGGGATGCTCGCCACCGTCATGAACGCGCTTCTCTTGCAGGGAGCTTTAGAACGAGCCGGGGTCGCGACGCGAGTGCAGACTGCGATCGAGATGCGGCAGATCGCCGAGCCCTACATCCGCCGCAGGGCGATGCGCCATCTCGAAAGGGGGCGCGTCGTGATCTTCGGGGCGGGCACGGGCAATCCCTTTTTCACTACGGACTCGGCCGCGGCGCTGAGGGCGGCCGAGGTCGGGGCCGACGCGCTGCTCAAGGCCACCAAGGTCGACGGCGTCTTTGACCGCGACCCATCCGGAAAGGACGGCGCCGGGGCTGTCTTGCTCCGTTCCCTCTCTTATTCCGATGTTTCTTCGAAAAAACTGGCCGTGATGGACGGTACGGCCTTCACGCTGGCCGCCGAGAACGGCATCGACTGCGTGGTCTTCAACATGAGGAGGCCTGGGCACGTCGAGAGGGCGTTGCTGGGCGACCCGAGCATAGGGACCTCGATCAGTAATTCTCCGTCTTCTTCTTCTACCTCTTCTACCTCTTCTCCTGCTCCTGCTCCTACTCAAAACTCCAGGGATCTTCTGAGAGCCCCGACCGTGACAAAGGGCGGGGCGTGGAGGAATGGGGGTGTGGGCACGGAGAGCGACGGGGAGGAAGGGCCGAGCGTCGGGTGTTGATATTTTTTCTGTGTAAAACTTGAAGAAAAACGAAAAACGAAAAAAAACTTGCTCTTTCTCTTTCTCTTTTGCATGCGTGTGTGTGTGGGTAAAAGCTATTTACAACATTGTCTCTTTTTTGTTTTCTTTTATTGATCGGCATCGCGTTTGTTTTTTAGTGGAAAGTCTCGGCGTCGTGCGTTGTTATTTGAAAAAAAAAATCTCTCTCCCTCTCTTTTTGGAAAAAAAAAACGACTCTCAAAAACTCTCTCTCTTTTTATCTTTTTCTCTTTTTTTAAAAATCATCACTAGTCCTCCGTCACCGTCACGCTCTTGGCCAGGTTGCGCGGCTGGTCCACGTCGTGGCCCCTGAGCACCGTCAGGTGGTAGGCCAGCAGCTGCAGCGGGATGATGTTGACCACGGGCTGTAAAGCGTCGACGACGTGGGGCACGCGGATGAGCTTGGCCGGCGACGACGAAAGCTCTCCTCCTTCGCCTCCGTCGCCGCCGTTTGCGCCTTCGCCGCCGCTCGCTCCTCCTCCTCCCTCTTTTTCCTTCCCGTCCTTGGTCAGCCCACACGCCTCCGCGACCGCCTCGTCCCCTTCGTTGCACACCACGTAAAGCTTGGCCCCTCGGGCCCTCAGCTGCGCCAGGACCGACAACATCTTGCCGTGCATGCGGTCCTTCGTCGCCAGCACCACGACGGGCAAAGCGCCGTCGACCAGCGCCAGGGGGCCGTGCTTCATCTCCCCGGCCAAGATGCCCTCCGAGTGCATCAGCGCCACCTCTTTGACCTTCAGGGCGGCCTCCAGGGCCGTGGCGTAGTTGTACCCCCTGCCGAAGACCAGCAGCGACGTTTCGTCGCGGAGGTCGCGCGCCAGCTCGCGCATGTCTCCGTCGAGCTCGAGCGCGCGGCGCACCGCGTCCGGTAACCCCGCCAGCCCGTCAATCACCGCGTCCCGAGCGGCGCGCCTCGAGATCGAGTCGTCAGACAGCGCCAGGGCCACCATCGTGATCGCGACCATCTGAGACGTGTAGGCCTTCGTGGAGGCGACCCCGATCTCGCACCCGGCGTTGATGTGCACGCCGCAGTCGGTGCTGCGGGCAATCGCCGAGCCGACGGTGTTGGTGACGCCGACGCACAAAGCGCCAGCAGACTGCGCGTACCGCAGCGCGGCGAGCGTGTCGGCCGTCTCTCCCGATTGGGACACGAACACGCACGCATCATCGCGGGCGATGGGGCAGCGCCGGTCCATGAGATCGGAAGCCAGCTCCAGCGAGACGGGCACGTCGACCAGCTCCTCGACCGTCTGGCGGCAGGCCAAGCAAGCGTGGTAAGAAGTGCCGCAGGCGACAAACATGATGCGGCGGGCCCTACGCATCGTGGGGAGGTGTTCCGACAGGCCCCCCAAGGTAATCCGTTGTTCGAGGTACCGGTCGACGCCTCCCTCACCGGCGGCGCGGAAGGCGACTCGACCTCGCATCGTCTGCAGGATCGAGTCTGGCTGCTCGTGGATCTCCTTCGCCATGAAGTGGTCGTAGCCTCCCTTCATGATCGAGGCGACCTCCATCTCGAGCGTGGAGAGGCGGCGCGGGACCGGGGCCGAGGCGGCGAGGGAGGTGGCGGCGGAGGTGGTGGAGTTCAGAGAAGCGAGGTCGCCGCCAGAGGTGCGCCCGCGAGCGAGATTGGAAGAGTTGTTTCCGTTATCGTTTTCGCTGCCCAGCCCCTCCCCGGCGTTGTAAATGCCGTAAGCGCCCCTGCACAGGTGCAGCACGTCCCCGTCCTCGAGCACCACCACCTTCTTGGTGTGCTCGACGAAGGCCGACGCGTCCGACGCGACGAAGCACTCGAGCGCGTCCGATGACATCTCGGCCATCGTGCGCGCGTCGCCGGTCACGCGCCGCTTGTCTGGGGAGTCGTGCGTCGCCGAGGCCTTGATGCCGAGTAAAAGAGGAGAACCGCGCTTGGCCGCGACGAGCTCTCCCGGGTAGAGGGTGGACTTGACGAGGATGGCGAAGGCTGGAGGAGGTGGGTGGTGGGAAGATTTTGTTTTCGTTGAAAAGAAAAAAGTCAGGGTCGAGGTGAGTTTTTGAGTTTTCGAGGTTTCGTTTCCTTCTCTTTCTCTTCTCTTCTTCTCTTCCCCAAACTCCAAAACCCCAAACCCCCAAACCCCAAAACCCTTACCTCCCTCCAGCTGCGCGATCACCTCCATCACCAGCTCCGGGAAAGGGACGGGCTCGGCGAGAGAGCGAGCAACGTAGGCCAGCAGCTTCGGGATCACCTCGGTGTCGGTCTGGCTCTCGAACCTCTCCCCGCGGGCGCGCAGGAAGTCGCGCAGCGCGTTGTGGTTCGTGATGATCCCGTTGTGGACCACGGCGAACTCGCCTGTCGGGCCTGACACGTGCGGGTGCGCGTTGGCCGGGGAGGGGGCTCCGTGCGTCGCCCAGCGCGTGTGCGCGATGCCGGCGTGCGCTGCAAGCACCCTGCCGAGGTCGAGCCCTGAAGACTCGGACTCCGACGCAGCGAGTGCCACGAGGGCGTCGACCTTGCCCGAGGCCTTGAAGACGGCCGGGGCTGCCTTGAGGGGGGCCGGGCCAGGGGTGCGAGGAGGGAGAGTTGAGGTGGTCGGATCATCGGCAACAGTCAGGGTCGAGACGCCCGGGGGCGTCCCGAGAGCTGCGACGTCCCCTCCGCAGCTCTTGAGCCTCGGCGAGAGGGGGACCACCGTCGCGTGGGCCCCCGCGTCGTCCCTGGGACCCGAGAGCAACGACGAGGCAGAAGGCATAACCGCCTCGGGGCCGTCTCCGTCGACGGCGACTCCCGCCGAGTCATAGCCCCTGTACTCGAGTCGCCGCAGGCCCGTGAAGAGCAGGTCGAGAACCTCTCTGCGGGCGCGCGGACCTTGTAGTTGTAGTAGCCGAAGATGCCGCACATTTCGTTTTTTTGTGATGGGTGTTGGCGGGACGTAGATGTATTTCACCTCTCGCGTTAGGTCGAGGGGAGAGAAGTGGGACGGGGCGTGCGGAAGGGGGAGAAGGAACCGCGAGAAGCGATGATGGGGCAGAGAGGACGATAGGGAAAAAACGCGATTTCGAAAAAAAAAAAAAAAATCGATCGAAGTTTTTTGGGTGGGGACGTTTCGCGCGCGGTTTCAAGGTCTCTCTACTCTCTTTCCCTCAATCCAACGCCTGGGAACCAGAGAGGACGAGGTGCTCGACGCGTCGAGCGAGGGAAGGCGACTGGAGAGGCGAGGGAAGAGGGGACGCGAGACGCCGCGTTGGGATCGAATGGGAAGATGATGAGAGCTTCCTCGAAGCAGGCGCGACGAGAAAAAGAAAGAGAAAGTGAAAGAGAGCGGAGAGGAGAAGAAAAAAAAGGTTCATCTTCTTTTCACTCTTTCTCTCTCTCTTCTCTCACGCTTCTCTCTCTCCCTCGTTCACGAGCAGGCTGAGACAGCGCATCGCTACGCCTCTCGCTGACGACGCGCTCCTCCTGCTCATCCGTCTCCAGCTCTCACATCGCGCAAAAGAGAGCGAGCGGCGCCCTGGAAGAGAGAGAAAGAGAGACCAAAGATGAACAACGGCAACGATGGCATCATCGACGATTTCATCCCTTCTCCCTCGTTCTCTGGCGCTCGACCGGGCTTTTATTTCAGCAGCGGCTCACGAGGAGTAGGGTAAAGACGGCGTTGTCTTTCTCCAGAGATTGGAATTGAGCTCGTGAAAGGGAAAGAGAGAAGCAGAAAGAGAGAGGAAGATCGAAATCGAATTCGAGCTCTCTTCTTCGAGCGATCACATCATCATCACTCTCGACCTCTTTCCTCTCCTTTCCAACCAACAGCTACTACCGCGACGGAGCGCAGCAGGCCCCAGCTGCAGCCCCGCAGCGCCTCGACGGCGCGGCTCTTCTCGCTCGAGCAGAGAGAGCGGCAGCGGCAGCAGGGACAACAACCGCTGACGACGGAGCTCCAACAGCAGCAGCTCAACCGAACCTCGACGACCTCCTCCTCGACGCCGCCGGCGTCAGGCGCCTCGCCTCGGCGCTCCGCAAGCGCTCCGAGGCCAACGCCGTCGCCAGGGCCAAGCACCCGGGAGACCCAGCCTCCTTCCTGGCCAGCGAGCTCGCCTTGGACGACGCCATTCGGGCCCTGCAGCGCGTCGCGCCGTTCCCCGATCTCTACCCTTCTTTGATCGCGACGGACGCCGTCGAGTCGCTGGTCGGCCTGCTGTCGCACGACAACGCGGACGTCGCCGGTGCCGTGCTCGAGGTGCTCCAGGAGCTCACCGACGTCGGCAACGAAGAAGAAGATGAGGGCGACGACGAAGAATCAGTCGCGGCCTTGACTGCATCGGCGGCGTCGCTCGCGCGCTCGTTCGTCGCCGCGGGCGGAGGCGAGGCGGCGGCGGAGAGGCTCTCTTCGTTCGACGAGGCCGTTCCGGAGGAGGCGGGCTTCCTGTTCGCCGGGCTCAGTGCCCTGCTGAACATGGCGGAGCTGGACGAGGGGGCCGCGAGGAGCTTTGTCGGAGCAGCAGCAGCGAGCGGAGGTGGAGGTGGAAGCGGAGGAGGCGATGAAAGCGAGAAGAGAGCAGCAGCAACAGTGACAACTCCGACGACGACAAAGCTCATCCCGTGGCTGCTCCGCCGCATCTCCTCTCCTTCTCCTGCCTCCGCCGACTTCTCCTCCATCGCCCAGGCGGCCTCGGAGCTGGTCTCGACGCTGGCGCAGGCGGGGGCGGCGGGAGCCCTGAGCGTGGTCAAGGGCGGAGGCGTGGACTCACTGCTGCGGGCTCTTGCCAAGTATCGGAAAAAGGCGCCGGCTCCTGGCAGCGGTGACGAGCTCGAGCACGCCGCGAACCTTTTCGACGCGCTGTGCGCCCTGCTGCTGAAGCCCGAGGGGCGGGAGGCGTTCGTCGAGGCGGAAGGGGTGGAGCTGATGCTCCTGCTGATCCGGAAACACGGGACCGGCAGCGGAGGAGAGAAAGAGAAAGGAGGCGAGAAAAGCGATTCCGCGACTGCAAAGCTCGCCGCGGCCTCGGCCACCGCGCTGGCGTCCCAGGCCCTGCGCTGCCTCGAGTTCGCCACGACGAGCGGAGGCGGCGGAGGAGGAGGAGAGAGCTCTTCTGCTTCTTCGACGACGGCGACGGCGGCGGCCAAGAGGTTTGTGGAAGGAGGGGGCCTCGGCCCGCTCTTCGGGGGCTTCATGGGCCGCTCTCGCCTCGGCCGCGGCGGCAAGAGGAGAGGGGACAACGCCGGGAAGAGGGCGTGCCTGGGGCTCGTGGTGAACCTGCTGCAGTGCCTGGACCCCTTTGAAGGAGGAGGAGGAGGAGGAGGAGGAGGAGGAGGAGAGAAAGAAAAGGAAGAAGGAGAAGAAGGCAAAGCGAAGGAGAAAATCGACCCGGCTCTCTTCGCCCGCGTGCTCTCCAAGTTCCGGGAGGCCGGCTTTGAAAAATTAGACCGCCTCGTCGACCTCGCCGCCGAGGCGTCGGTGTCCCTGGTCGCGCACGACGCGCGCGTCGCCGCCAGGGAGAAGCTCCGCGCCGAGGAGGAAGGGAGGAAAGTCGGAGACGACGAAGAGGAAGACGAGGACGAAGACGCGGCGGCGAGGAAGCTTGTCGCGCGGCTCTCTGCCGGCAGCGACGACCTCCAGCTCTGCGCCCTCGTCGCGGCCTACTGCTGGAGCTCGTTCAGCGATGAAGGAGAAGAAAACAAGGTCGCGCGGGCGCATTTCGTCCGCGCGCTGCACGCGAAGGGGATGACGCTCTCGGGGTTCCGCAGGTCTCTCGAGGAGAGAAGGGGCGCGCTCGGGAGCGAAGGAGGAGGAGATGACGAACACGCCGAGGAGCGGAGGCTGACGAGGCTGGTGGCTGCGCTCGGAGGAGGGGGCAAGGCTGGAGGCGGCGGCGGCGGCGGCGGCGGCGAAGACTCGGAGCAGCGCCCGGAGAAGCGGGCTCGAAACTGAAAAACAAAATCCAAAAAAAAAAACTTGCAACAAACAAAAAAAACTGAAATCTTTTCCTTTTTGTTCTTTCTCTCTTTCCTTCTAACAAAGTTCCCCTCCCGCCCAGCCTCCCCCTTTCTCTTTCTCTTTCTCTCTCTATCACGCGCTCTTCTTGTCCTCCTCGTCAACGGCCTCAAACCTCATCCCGGCTCTGTTCAACCTCTCGACCAGGACGGTGCCCCCGGCCGTCGCCGGCGTCAGGAATCCTCCCTTAAGACATCCCGCCCTCTCCAGCTCCTCCGACTGCGTCGCCATCGCCACGCCGATCTCCACGAGCATGCGGGACGTGCCCCAGTAGCCCGGGTCGCGGTTGGCGTCCTGGGCCACGGAGCGGACCACGTGCGTCTTTCCGCTTTTGTCGGGCTGCGTCACGCCGACGGCGTCGATCCGCCAGTTGCCCCCCTTGCAGAGCTCGTCCGAGGGGCCGGACCCCTGCTTGGGCGCGACAGCTCGCACGAGGGCGCGGAAGGGGGGGAGCTTGCAGAGTAAGGCACCAAAGCCCATGATAGAGGAGACGAGGGCGGCGGCGAAGAGGTTGGGGAGAGCTTGGCCCTCGGTCACTCGCGGGGGAGGAGGAGAAGAAGAAGAAGAAGAAGAAGAAGAACCAGAACCGCCGCCTTCTCCTTCTCCTCCGTAGAGCTGCGGCATCAGCGCCATCGACCTCCGCACCACGCGCTCGTTGATGAAAGACATCACGAAGGGTGCCGTCCAGGTGGAAGCGGGCCCGACGAAGCGAGGGAGGAGGCCGCGGGGAGAAGCGGCGGCGGCGGCGGCGGCGGCGGCGACGGGTTGAACGCCTCCGGTCGCGCCGCTCGCCTCCGCGAGGCAATAGAGCCCCGAAGACCTCTCCCTCATCTCCCTGTCCCCGTTCTCGTAGCACGCCGTCAGCAACGACTCGATGGTCCCGCCGGAGAATCCTCCCTTCGCAGGGCCTGCGAGCGTCCAGACTTCTTTTAAACCGACGCCGTATTTCTCTCGCGCCTGCTTGGCCAGCAGGAAGACAGAGAGGTCTGAGGGCTGCGAGTCGAAGCCTGCCGAGTGGACAATCTTGACGCCGTTCTTGATCGCGTCTTTCGCGTGCTTGTCGTGCATCGACAGCACCCAGGGGATCTCGGCCGTGAGGTCGGCGTAGTGCGTGCCGCATCGGACCGCGGAGGCCACGACCTCGGAGCCGATGGCGGCGTAGGGGCCCGCTGTCGAGATGACGCACCTGGCGCTTCCCACGGCGGCGTCCAGGGAGGCCGAGTCTTCGAGGGAGGCCACCAGTAAAGGCACGGAAGCTGCTGCCGGGTTGATCTTGGAGAGCTCGGAGCGGAGGGCCTCGAGTTTTGGCAGGGAGCGTCCGGCGAGGGCCCAGCGGAGAGGAGGAGGTTGAGGGGGAGGAGAGGTGGAGGTGGAGGTCGACGTCGTCGTCAAACTCGTCGGAGAAGGGAGGTACGCGTCCGTGAGGTGCCTCGCCACGTACTTTCCCGTGAAGCCCGTGGAGCCCCACACCAGCAGGTCGAGCGTCTTGGAGGCCGCGGCCATTTTGGAGGTCAACGAGTGGAAGAAGAGTCTTTTAGAAGTCGCTAGCCGCGGGCGGAAAAGGGGGTTGGAACAATTTCCAAATTGATGGCAATCGAACCACGTCGAGCGAGAGAGCGGAAACAAGTGAGCTGCTTTCATCTTCGTCAACCACTTCTTCTCTCGCTTCCTTTTCTTTTTCGACCTTTCCTTCGAATCACCCCCTCCTTTTCCAAATTCCATACTTGGGCCAGCCATCATGCTCCTGGTGCGTGCATTGATCTTACCGTCTTTGTCGATTGCCGGCAGCAGAATCCGGAGAGAAAGAGAGTGTGAGAGAGAGAGCGGGTGCTCGCGCCGCAATTCTAATTCTTGCTGCTCCTCCAACCTCACGATCGCTCTGCTTCTTTTTTCGTCAACGCCGCCGTGGCGCTGCCATTGTCGCTCGACGAGATGGCGGAGCAATTCCGCGCTTTTTTCGCTGTTCCTCGTGGGCACGGCCGTAGATCACGTTCGAAACATGCCAGCGAGCGTGGGATCGGACTAGAAGCATCAATTGAAAAGCTCACACGAAAACCTGTTCGGAATCCTCAAAATCAAAAAAAAAATCAGACCGGCCGAGCAACCTCTTCCTCGCTCGCCCCCGGCCGCGCCGCCGTCGCCGCTCCGGCGCGCCGCGTCGCTGCCGTCTCCTCGCCGCGACCCGCGCGCAGGGCCTTTACTCCTCGCGCCGTCCTCACCCCGACGCCCCCTCCTCCGCCGTCAAAATCCAACTCTTCCTCTTCCTCGACCCTCCTTTCCGACACAACCATCCCCGACTCGCTGCCGGCGGACTTCTCGTCACCGCTCGCCGCCGAGCCGCTCGACACGAGCTCCAACCCCTGGACCGACGAGAGGTGGCGCGGCGTGAAATGGACGGTCTACCGCGGCGTGGCCTACGATCTCACCAAGTTCATCGACATGCACCCCGCGGGGGCCTGGCTTGTGCGCCTGGCGATCGGCAGGGACGCAACGGCGCTTTTCGAGTCCTACCACCTCAGGCCCGAGGTCGCGGCCGCGAGGCTCCGGCGCCTGCCAGTGCTCGAGGGCTTCCCGGTCAACGCTGTCCCGCGCTCCCCCCGTCCCAACGACTCCGATCTTTACAATACCTTACGCGACAGGGTTCGCGCCGAAGTGTTCCAGGGCCGAGAGGCCGAGGGCGCGCACCGCTCGGGCTCCTTCGGGGCCGCCGCTGCCGTCCTGGGCTTCGCAGCCACAGCTCTTTCTCTTTACACTCTGAGCCCCTCGCTCGCGACGGGAGCTGTTTTGGGATTGGCCGGCGCATGGATCGGTCTCACCGTCCAGCACTGCGGCAACCACGGCGCCATGAGCACCAGCCCGCTCGTCAACCAGCTCATGGGCTTCGGCGACGATCTCATCGGAGGAAGCTCCTTGGCCTGGCAGTACCACCACCAGGTGTCGCACCACGTCCACTGCAACGACGACGCCTTCGACGAGGACGTCTTTTCGAGTTTCCCGCTGCTGAGGTTTGACGTCAGGCAGCCGCGGTCTTGGTACCACAGGTACCAGCACGTCTACATGTGGCTTCTCTTCCCCCTGATGCAGCTTGCTTTTCAAGCTGGGGACTGGCAGGCGATCGTGCAGGGGAGGACCGCCGGGGCGACGCTGCATGGCGCGACGGCGGGGCAGAGAGCGCTGGCTGCCCTGGGCAAAGTCGCGCACTACTCTTTGCTGATGGTGGTGCCCTTTTACACGCATGGGGCCTCCGCCGCGCTTTGGGGCGCTGCGGGGTTCACCTTCGTGCAGGGGATCGTGCTGGCTGCGACCTTCGCGGTCAGCCACAACGTGCCCGAGGCGAAGCCGGCGCTGGTCCAGGCAGCGGAGGCGAGGATCGGATCAAGCTCTTCTTCCTCTTCTTCTTCCACCTCTCCTCTCCTATCCGCCGACGCCACGCTCACCACGCCCATCGACGAGCGCGACTGGGCGGTCCAGCAGGTGACGACGTCGGCGGACTACGGGGGCGCGATCTCCAACTTCATGACGGGCGGGCTGAGCTTGCAGGCGGTAAGAGAGCGATTTTTTTTTAACTTTTCATTTTTTCTTTCATCTTTTTCTCCACCTTTTCTAGCTCTATTTTTCGCGGTTCTTGCCTCTACAGAAAGAGCATAGAGAACAGAAGCTCACCATGATCTTTTCAAAACACTAAAATAACCTCTAATTAGGCGCACCACACCTTCCCGGCGATCTGCTTCGTGCACTATCCCGCGATCGCCGACATCATCACCGACGAGTGCGCCAAGAGGGGCATCCCCTACGCCCGCTACGATTCCTTACCGACCATCCTGAGGCGGTTCGTGGGGTACATGCGGGACGTGGACAGCGCCGGGGAGGTGCCCGTGGCGGAGACGGGGGACGTGGAGGCGGCCGCGGCGAGGGCGGCGGCGCTGGCGCGGCTTTGAGGGAGAGGAGGAGAGGTTTGTTTTTTTAATATAAAAAAAAGCTGTTTTTTTTTCCCGAATTCTTTTTCTTTTGCTAGCCAATCCATTCATTCTTTCATTCTTTTATAAATTCGTCGATTCCCTCCTGCCTCGTGATTGTGTAAAAAGAGAGAGCGAGGGAGAAGAGAGACGGAGGTCAAAAAAAAAAAAAAGAGGTCGAGGTCCAGTTTTTTTTTTTCATTTCTTGAAAGGCTGCCGCTCAGAGAATCGCCGCCGCCATCGAAATCGGAAAAATCGATCTCCAACGATGGACAACCTCTCCCTCGAGTCCCCCGTGGTCGTCGACGTGGGCAGCCACACGCTCAAGGCAGGGCTGTCTATCAACTTCCCGAATGACAGGGAGCCGAGCGTGGTAAGAGGAGGGGAGAAGAAGAATAAGAGAAGAGATCATCAACATTGGCTATTGTCGTCGTCGTCGTCGTTCGTCGTTCATCGACCTTCTTCTCTCAACCTCTTCCTCTATCTTCACCAAAAAAAAACACTCCAGATGATCCCGACCACGCTCCGCGACGAAGGCTCCAAGACCCTGCGCCACACCATGCGCGACGGTGTCGTTGTCGACTGGGACTGCCTCGAGGCGCTCCTGCACAGGACCTTTTACGGCCGCCTCGGGTGGGAGGCCGGCGAGGAGGGCGCCGCGCTCTTCTCGGAGCAGGTGCTGACCCCTCGCAGGGACCGCGAGCGGCTGACCTCGCTCTGCTTCGAGCGCTTCGGGCTGGCCGGTATGTTCGTGGCCGAGTCCCCGGTCCTGGCGCTGTACTCGGTGGGGAGGAGCTCCGGTCTCGTGGCGGACGTGGGGCACGACGGCGCCTCGGTCGCCGCGGTCGTCGACGGCGCCTCGGTCGCGGCGGGCAGCAGGAGGGTGAAGAGCAGCGGAGGAGAAGGAGAAGGAGAAAAAGCCTCGACTTCTTCTTCGTCCTCTTCTGCGCCCCTCGGAGGGCTCGCGGTGGAGCGCGCTCTGAGGCAGAGGCTCGCGGCCCGCATCGGGGAGGCGAAGGCGGCGGCGGTCCCGCAGGACCTGATAAGGGTCGCGAAGCACGCCGTCTGCCGCGTCGCCGCCTCCTCTGCCGCTGCCGCTGCCTCTGCTTCCTCCTCGACAGCGGCAGCAGCAGCAGCGGCAGCAGCAGACGCCAGTAACAACAACAGCAACGCGCCGTCGACCTCGAAGCACGTCCTTCCCGACGGCACGGAGCTGGAGGTGACCGCGGCGGACGGGGTCGCCGCAGGAGAGGCGCTGGTCACGCCCTTCTTCTCCTCGTCGTCTTCTTCGAGCGAACAAGGTTCGAAGAAACAAAACCAACAACAGCAACAGCAACAACAACAACAACACCCTTCCCTCGCCGAGCTCCTCTCCCTGGCCCTCTCTTCGATCCCGGACACCAACAGCCGCAGACTGGCCTCGGAGGCCCTCATGGTCTGCGGCGGGGGCAGCAACGTCGCCGGCCTGGCCGCCCGCGTCGTCGCCGAAGGGGGAGGCTCCTTACCGCCATCGCACCCGGCGCCTCCGCCGCTGCTGGCCGTGCCAGACTACTGCCCGTCGCAGATGCTGTCGACCGCCGCGTGGGCAGGAGGGGCGATCCTGGCGAGGGTCGTCTTCCAGCAGCAGCAGCACGTGAGCAGGGCGGAGTACGACGAGTTCGGGCCGACGATCGTGCACAGGAAGGCGGCGTGAGGAGGAGAGAAGGGAGAGAGGGAGAGATGAACTTTTTTTTTACTTTTGTTTTTCTGTTTAAAAATCCTCTAATTCTTGCTATCAGTTTTTTAGTTTTCGTTCTGTCTCTTCTTCACTTCATTTCGACCGCTTCCTCTCGTGCACGCGCACGTAGCTTGCCCAAAAAGCCCAGAACGCACCCGCGATAAGCGCCATCAGCGCCGCCGCGGCCTCGACGCTGACGTTTTCTTCCGTCGTCGCCGTTGCTACTTTTCTCGCCGCCTTTGCCGCCGCCGCCTTTGCCGCCGCGGCGGCGTCGAACAGCAACCCGGCCACGACGGCGCTGAAGCACTCCCCCAAAGTGTACAGCGCCTGCTCCAGGGCGCAGGTCCTCCCCAGTAAGGCATCGGGGACCTCCAATTGCAGCAAGAGAGTCGAATAGGTCCAAAGCACCGCGCTGCCGGCCGCCCTCGCCGCCGTCGCCGCGAGTACCGCCGCGAGCGACGACCAGGCCGCCGCCGCGGACAGCGCGGCGTAGCCCAGCGTCAGCAGCCCGAAGGCCGCCGACGCGGACCGCAGCAGCGAGCGCGCGTCCGGGGAGGTCAGCGCGTTGGAGGCCACGGACCCGAGCATGGCGCCGACTCCCACCGCGGCGAAGATGAAACCCAGGGTCGCCGCGGAGTCGATCTCCGCGGGGCTTCCGTCTCCGTTTTCTTTCCGCCGCTTCTTCGCCACCGCCAGCGAGGGCGTGTCCGACAGCTTGACGTTCATCACGTCCGCTGCGCCCCAGACCAGCGTGCCCGACAGCTTGAGCGTGGTCAAGGCCAAAACGTGCGGGTGAGACGCCGCGTAGCGGAGACCGTCTTTCACGTCGGCGAGCGCGGCCGACAGCGCCGAGGCCGCGAGCGCCGCGACGGAGGAGGGGGAGGAGGAGGAGGAGGAGGAGGAAGTCGGAGCTGCTGCTGCTCCTGTTCCTGCTGCTCCTGCTGCTGCTGCTGCTGCTGCAGATGACGTCGACGGCGAAGAAGCGGGAGGAGGATTCCCCTCGGAAAGGAGGGCGGCGGCACCGCGGACGGGGGACGAGGAAGACAGGGCGTGCTGCTGGCGGTGCCTGCTGCCGTCGTGCTGCTCGTCCGAGTCGGAGTCGCTCTCTCCCTCTCCCTCTCTTCCGTTCTCCTCTCCTCCGACCTCGCCTCTGAACGAGGTCTTGGCCTTCCGCATCCTCGACGGCAGGCCTTTTGGAAGGGGCCCCCGCCGGCTCGCTCCTCCTCCTCTCTCCAATTCCTTGGTCTTTACGTGCCCTCGCAGGGACAGCGCCGCCGCCGTCGCGGCGAGGTACGTCAAGGAGTCCAAGAAAAAGCACCAGCCGGCGCCGAGCCTCGAGAGGGCGACGCCGCCGAGGCTCGCGCCGATAGAGGTCATGGTAGACCTGATGAGGGTTTGATTTCGTCGAGGAGAGGGGGGATGGGAGTGAGAGGGGGGTGCGAAGAAGACGACGAAGAAGAACGACTTCAAGAAAATGAAGAAAAATAAAAAACTTCCTCTCCTCTCACCAACAAATGGTGTCGAGCGTCGTCGCCAGCATCAGGTCGTTCTCGACGTAGTTCACCAGCGAGGGCGTGATGGCCCTCCTCGCAGGGTCGTAGAACGCCGAGGCCGAGTACTGCAAGGAAAGCAGAAGCAAAAAGAAAGGGATACCGAGCCTGGCTTGAACCAGCCCAAGCAACGCGGCGGCAACGGCGCCGGCGAACGAGGAGGCGGCGAGGACGTATTCCCGCGGGAGCCGATCGGCGACGACCCCGGCGACGGGGGACAGGAAGAACGAAGGGAGGTAGTGGATCGCCACGACGACGCCGATGGCGGAGGCGGAACCGCTGCCGGAACTCGCCTCGTTGACTATCCTCAGTGTCGAAACATAAGAAAACCACTGCCCCGCCGAGTTGAGCAGCTCCCCGGCGTAGAGCCTGGCGAAGGGGGCGTTGGTGCCCAGGAGCTTGAAGTACGGGGTCAGGCCCGTGGCGGCTGCTGCCGCTGCTGCTGCTGCTGGTGACGACGAGGTTGGAGGAGGAGAAGAAGCGGAAGCTGCTGCTGCCGCCGCGGTCGTCACCGGTGAGTTTGCATCGTCGATCTCGAATGGCGTCACGCCTCCTCCTGCTGCCGCCGTTCTCTTGCTCTTCTCTTTCAGAGGTTGCCTCTCCAGGTCCAGGGACAGAGCGCCTGAGCGCGAAGGGGACGACATCGATGACTCTCCACGCTGCCCTGGGAAACGCGAGAGAAAGGAGAAGCTAGCTTTTTTTTCAAATGCGATGGCCCCACCGACGAAAAATGAATTCTTTCTTCTTCAACCTCGTCTTCTTACATTTAAAAAATAATCCTTTACCGCAGCGCCGGCGCCTCAGCCAGCCTCCCTTCCCTCCCGCTCCCTCCTCCGACAGCCTTGGCCATCGCCCCTTTAACCTGCGCCCTCTTCAGAGCTTCCTCGAGCTCGTCGAAAGTCTTTTCTCCCTCATACATCTTCCCTCCGATCTTCCAACTGGGAAACCCTTCGATGCCCGCCGCCAAACAAGCAGGTGCCGGCCTCGTGTCCCTCCTGAACCCGTCCGGGTAGCACTCGACGTAGGGCAGCTCTGCCTGCGCCGCGATCCCGAAGGCTTATTTTTGTTCGAAGCAGTGGGAGCACCAGAAGGCGCCGAACATTTGCGCGCCAGACCGCCGCAGGGCCCTTGCGAGACCGAGAGCTCTGGGGGAAGAGAGGCGCGTGACCTCGGGTTCTGCGAACGGTACGTCAAAGTCTCGCGTCTGCCCGCCCGCTGCGATGGCGGGACCCGCCGGACCGAGCACAAGAAGGCCCGAGAGAGCCCACGAGAGCACCAAGGCCGAAAAGGAAGTCAGAGCGCCGGAGAGCGCGGGAGTGGCTGCTTGGTTCCTCTCTTCCCGCGTCATCGGCAGGAAAGTGGCCGCGACGATCGCCGTGGAGAGCGCGGCGGAGGCGTAGCACCAGGCGCAGGAGGCTCCGGCGAAGACGTCCGTGCCCTGGAGCAGGAAGACGAGGGAGAGGGAGGCGGCTCCGACAGCTCCCGCGCCGGCGGCGACGACCGAAGAGGCGAGTTTGTTTTTGGCCTCTTCTTCGTCATCGTCATCGTTGTTGTTCCCTCCAGTACCACCGCTCTTGGAGACAGCAAGCGTGGCCGCCGCGACGGCCACGGCGGCGTAGGCGGCAAAGCCCAGCGCCGGCAGCGGCAGCGAGCCGAAGAGCGTTGCGAACGGCGAGTCCAGTACCTCGCCGCAAGACGAAGCTCCTCCGACAGCTCCTCCCGCGGTGCAGGCGACAGCCGTGTGCGTGAGCTTGGCTGCGGTCAGGTAGGCCGTTTCCAGAGCGCCGGCAGAGGCCAGGGCAGCGACGAGAGCGTGCTGGCGCTGCTTCTTCAAGGAGGAGGAAGAAGGAGAGGAGGAGGAAGAGGTCGAGGAGGCCTGTTTTGAGTTTTTTTTCCCGTTATCTTGGTGAGAGAGATCGCTGTCTCGAAATTTTCAAATGCATTCGGAAGCTCTCTTTTCTCCCTCTTTCCACGCCGCGTACCTTGTCCACGCCGCCCGTGGCGTACGCTCCCAGGCGCTGGGGCATCGCTCGAGGCGGCAAAGAATGGAAAGAGGCCCGCAGGGGTACGACAGATGACGCAGAGATGATGGAGCGAGGGCGAGTTCTTCGAGGCGGCGTCGTCGGCGGCGATGGGATCGAAGAAGCTCGAGCGGCGTTCGAACAGCTGCCGCTGGAGCTGCACGCCTCGCTCGCACGGAGCGAGAGCGAGCCGCGGGAGGTCGCGGCGAGGGCGTTCATCGTGGCGAGAGAAAAGAGAACGCGAACAAGAGAGAACGAGAGAATGAGAGAAAAAACGAAAAGTGAAATATCGAAAAGAGGTCGAGATTTTTTTTTTCGTTTATTGTTTTCCAAAAGAATTTTCATTCCCGCCTCTCAAACCATCTCCACCAGCCCAAACCGCCCCGACAGCATCTCCCTCACTTTCCCTGCAGCCTGGCCCTCCCTCACGATCGAGAAGCTCCGGAGCCCGGAGTCAAAGTCCACCGAGGAGAGGTCGATGATCGTCGACCCTTCCCTGCCGCTCGCCGGCACGCGGCCTCCGTCGACGACTGCGGCGCACTCTCCGGCGATGCCGTTCTTCCTCTCCTCCCCTCCTTGGTCGTCGCCGTGACACTCGGCCGCTTCCAGCGCCGGCGGCCTGCCGGACTCGTTGGCGCTGGTCAGGGCGATGGGACCCCCGTGGGCTTTAGCTAAAGAGCGGATGAACTGCGAGTCCGGGACGCGGACCCCGACCGTGGGCGTGCCAGGGTTGAGCGCGGCGCAGAGGCGCGAGGGGGGCGAGAGTCGGGTTTTTTGTTCCTCTCCTCCTTTTTCCTCTCCCTCTCCTTCTTCTTTCCTCCGCTTCAGGAGCAGCGTCACGGGACCGGGAAGCATCGCCTCCAGCAGCCCCCGGGGCAGACCCGACACGTCGGCGACCCCGGGGACGTCCCCGGCGTCGGCAACACAGACAGCCAGGGGAGCCGAGGAACCCCTCCCTTTCGCCGCGTAGACCTTGGCGACGGCCGAGGGAGAGCAGGCGCACGCGGCGATCCCGTAGAGCGTGTCGGTCGGCACGGCCAGGACCTCCCCGGCCCGCAGGGCCAGCACGCAGGCCGGCAGCGCGGTCGGGTCGGCGGCGGAGACGGTCCTCCCGCGCCCTGAGAGCATCATCACGGCCGCGGCAGAGGTGGCGGCGTCGGGCTCGACTGCGGAGTTGAGCTTCTCGTCACGGAGGCGCACCTCGGGGAGACGAAGCGTCTGCGGCGGTAAAGGCGGGGGCCAGGGCGCCGCCGGGCCCCTTCCCGCACGGGAAGCTTCGGGAGGCTGAGAGGAAGGGTTGCGCTGCTCCACAGGAAGCCACTCCAGGTCGGCGATCACGGCCAGGTGGTCTGAGGGGAAGCGCTCGTTCGGGATGAAGCCTCCGAGCGCCGCGACCGGCGGCGGCGGCGGGTTGAGGAAGAGCTCTTGTTCTTCTTTTTCACCGCCTTCGGCTCTCTTCAGCGCCCCTCGGTCGACCCAAACAAAGTCCAAGAGCCCCGAGTACCCGCGCACGTAGTTGGTGCAGGGCGTCCTGAGAGAGTCCGCCGGGAAAAAGTCAAAGGGAAGCCTCAGGTCTGGCGGGCACAGGCCGTCGCCGTTGCCCGGGACCGGCGTCACGGGTTTCGGCAGAGGGGTGCCGTCGCTGCCGTAGGGCGTCTTTTTCTTTTCCTCCTCTTCTTCTTCTGCTTCTTCCGCGACGACGCGCTTCTCTGCGTCGGAGACGGGGGGACCGACGCCATCGTCATTGTACCTGAACGAGGCCCCCAGGGCCCAGTCCCAGTACCCGCCCGGGAGCGTCCCTTCGCGCAGCAGCTCGACGACTCCGGGCACGCCGTCGTTGAGGTCCGAGTTGAGGTCGCCGCAAAACAGCGCCGCCGGCCTTTCTGCTGCTTTCGGCGTTTTCGTCGTTTTCGTCGTTTTCGTCGCGTTGCCGTCGTCGTTGCTGTCTCCTTTCGCTTTCTTCTCTTGCGTTTGCCATCTCTCGGAGACGTCGGCGGCCTCGGTCAGCATGGCCTGGACGTGGAGCGTGCGGACGTGCGGGGCAGAAGGGTGGAAGAAGAGGTGCGTGTTGGTGACGAGAAGCGGGCCTCCTCCTCCTCCTCCTCCTCCTCCGCAGGCGCTCTCGCTCCCGGGTTGTTTTTCTTCTTCGACCTCCTCCTTCTTCCGCCGCCGCGGCACCAGCAGCGTCACCTGCGCCACAGTCGACACCTTCGACAGGGACTCCCTCAGCCAAGCGGACGAACGCAGGGCCGGAAGCAGGGCGGAGTGCCTGGCCGCGACCGAGGAGGCCGAGAGGGGGTCAGAGGCGTCGCTCCCGTCGCTGCTCTTGTCGTTGCTCGTCGTCGCTCTTCTTCCACCTTCTCCTCCTCCTCCTCCTCCACTTCCCTCCCAGAGCTTCCCGAAGACCTCCTTCAACACCACGTCCCTCTCCGCGCCCACCTCGAACCTCTCCCTCAGCCAGAAGGTCGCCGAACCTTCCCTCACCGTCGAGGCCTTTCCCGTGAACCTCCCTTCGTAGCCCTCGGCGCGGAGCAAGGGAACCAACACATCGGAGAAGCACCGCTCGTCGACCTCCTGGAGACAAACGACGTCGGCGCCGTACCTCGCGACTTCGGCCGCGGCCAGTGACCTCCTGTAGTCCGCCTCGAGGTAGCGAGGGTGGCAGTGGGAGAAGAGGTGGGCCTTGGCGTAGTCCGAGGCGGCGTACTGGTCGGCGAGGAGGTTGTAGGTGAGCACGCGGAGGCGCGAGGGGGAGGAAGGGGAAGGGGAAGAAGAAGAAGGAGAAGCGAAGCGGGGCGTCGAAAAGGGGAGCGACGGAGAGGTTTGACCTTCTTCTTCTGCCACGCGCCCGTGCCACGGCGGTAAGGCGGGCCCCTTTGCGACAGGGACGGAAGACTCCGCGGCTATCGGAGCTCCCAAAACGAAGGAAGAAGAAGAGCCCGGAACCCTCCTCGCCGGAGTCACGACGACCTTGAGAAAGCACCCGACGTCGCCCTCGTCGGGCACAAAGGCAGCCTCGTTCGCTCCCTCGATCTCCTCCCACGAGTGCGTGTCCTTGGCGCCGCCACCCTTCCCCCCCTCCCCGAGACGATGCCTCCTGAACCACGTGTAGCGGGCCGCTGACTGGTCGGCGAAGAGCGCGTCGACGACGGGGGCTACAGGTAAACCGCAGAGCGGCGCCGCGGCCGCCAGCGAGGCCCGGAGCGCCGTCGGAGGGTTGACGACGATCTCGAAGGAGGTCTCGCCGACTCTCAGGGTGCCCCCGGCCGCCAGGGGCCACGCGTCGCCGTTGAGGGTGGTTCCCGGGATCGGGTTTGGAGCAGTAGTAGAAGAGGAAGAGGGAGGAGGAGGAGCAGGGAAGAGGGCTGTCGAGGCGATGAGCTGCTCGGCCGTCGCCGTTGTTTCTTGCCGCTTCTCAGACTCCGCAACGGCACCGCTCCCGTCCTTCTTCGGCGGTTTCGCCTTCCTCGCGGGCGGCGCGGCGCTCCTCGCCATCCTCGACAGCGTCTTCTCCAGGGGCTCGTCCTTGGGCCGGGCCATGAAGCGCGGCTTGCCCGCCAGCGTCAGCTCGATCGTCAGGTGCTCGTCCGACGGCAGCGAGCGGACGACCGCGGTCTGTATTGGAGCTTTTGCTGATGTTTCTCCGCTGCTGCTTCTATTGAGATGGTCGTGGGCCTGTTTCGTTGTTGGGGGTGGAGGGACGGGGGAGTTTCGAAAGGCGTGAGCGGGGAGGAAGGAGGTTGAGTTTTTTTTTCCCCACCAACGCCGCCGATCAACTCTTCTCGACGCACCGACGAGAGCGCGGTCGCGGCGGCGTCCATCGCGGCTCTCCTGGCCTGGTCCATCTGCGAGGCGAAGCAGCGCACCGAGAGGCCTCGAGCGCTAGTCGAATTCGGGTGGAGCGACGCGGACAGGCGAGGCAGCAGCCTCCACATGCGTTGATGGAGGAGCGGGCTTCTGCGGCGGCAGATGAGGAGGTCGGCGGTGATTTTCGTCGCCGCTCGAGGCCCTGCTGCTGCTGCTCCTCTTCCCCTTCCAGCCAGCGGCGATGCCCACGAGAAGGCCGTCGTCTTGGCGTCGTGAGGAAGCGCAAAACAGCCCACAGGCCGAGCTCTCGTCCTCGCCTCCTCCTTTTTACTAGTGATTGACGAGGGAAGGAAAAAAAAGTCGAAGTTTTGATGCCTCTCTCTCGACTTCCATTTTTTTCTTCCTTTTTCGCTTCTTTCGCATCAAGGCATTTTTTCTGTTTTTGCCGTTGTTCTTCCTCTCGTCGTGTGCCACCTCCACCTCATGACATCGATGGATCAGAGCGACGGCTTCGGCGGCGGCGGCGGCGGGCGCGGCAGGGGCAGATCTGGAGGCTGGCGAGGAGGAGGAGGAGGCTACCGCGGCGGCAGCGGCGGCGGCGGCAGTTTTTATCAACAAAACCAGCAGCAGCAGCAAGGGGGCTTTTTCGGCGGGCAGCAGCAGCAGCAAGGGGGAGGGTACCAGCAGCAGCAGGGAGGAGGTGGAGGCTACAGGGGCCGCGGCAGCGGCTACTTTGGCGGGGCGCGAGGTAAGAAGAAGAAGAAGCGATGCTGCTGGAAAGGCGAGATCGACGACGACAAACGACGGAAGAACCGAAACGAACAAAAGAAAAAACTCAACCTCAACCTCGACTGAACCGCTTCCCCCCCCCCCCCCCCCCCCCCCCCCCCCCCCCCCCCCCCCCCCCCCCCCCCCCCCCCCCCCCCCCCCCCCCCCCCCCCCCCCGCCCCCCCCCCCGCCGCGCCCCCCGGCGCCCCGCCGCCC
>Ga0114918_10001480_pt1 | contig 21036 bp, 29 predicted proteins | sample LantaG_FD_87015 | JGI IMG/M metagenome (GOLD analysis project Ga0114918, IMG submission 87015) | Deep subsurface microbial communities from Baltic Sea to uncover new lineages of life (NeLLi) - Landsort_02402 metaG | ecosystem: Environmental > Aquatic > Marine > Oceanic > Sediment | place... | reverse complement strand
TCATTGTCTTTCGGTTCCTCCGGATAAACCATGATGGCTCCGGAAGGAAGCCGTTCCGACCTTATCGGCAGTTTTCCTTCGTGGAACCAGAGCCACGCCGTTCTGTAGCAGATTCCCTGTTCTTTTGCCCATTTTGATAGTTTCATGACTTGAATTACTGGAAAACTATGTCATATTCCTGCAAGATAATAAAAAAAAATCATTGAAATCATCGACATGTTACAAGACGCGGGATCATCTTCTTCCACGGACGTGACACGGAACTCGAAAAACGGGTTGCCAAGGTCTGCTTCTACGACGTCAAAAACGACGAGTACTATTTCGAGGAGTCCCTGGACGACTTTGCGCTGCATTTCGACAGATTCATGGTTCTCGGCAACAAGATTGCAGTTACCCAGCACAAGAACTTCAGTCAGAGGGGCTGACACGGGGATTGATGAAGAGAAAGATTAAAGCTTGCATAGTTCAATGGCAGAACCTCCGCATGGTAAGCGGAAAACGAGGGTTCAAATCCCTCTGCGAGCTCCAAAGAAGACAGCCCTGTAGTGTAGCTGGCAACACACAGCTCTTTGACAGCTGTATCTCCGGCTCAAATCCGGACGGGGCTATATTTTCCTTGCGGGCGTAGCTCAGTTGGTAGAGCGTCATCTTATTTGCGTCATTGGTGTTCAAAGGCAGCATGACAGGCTTCCATCCTGTAGGTATCGGTTCGATTCCGATATGACGCTCCAATAATTCTCTTATATTTGGAACTGATTTTAGGGTTCTAGGTTCGACTTCCCCCAGCTCCACCAGACCATGCAGGGATTCCCGGTACTGGTGCGGTAGAAAGGGGGCAAACCCGGAGATTTTCCCATGGATCCCAAAATGGTAAACCTTTTGAACAAGGCGTTGCACGACGAGCATCTCGCCATCGCGCAGTATCTGCACCACTACAACCAGGTGCGTACGAAATACGACGGAATCGTCGAACACTTCCTTGAGCATATGAACGACGAGATCCGGCATGCCAATGAATTGACGGCTAGGATCTTCGCGCTGAAGGGGAAACCCACCTCGGAGATCCAGGGCTGGGCGGAATACACCGAGGACGTCAACGTTGCGATGCAACAGGACATCGACGCCGAGGACGCCGCCATCGAGCTCTACAGCAAGATCATGGCCTACGCCGACGAAGCCGGCGACGAAGCGACGTTGATGATGATCGAGGCGATTCTCGACGACGAGCGCAAACACTTCGACGAATTCGAGAAGATGTTGGGCGACGCAAAGAAGAATTTTCAATGCGGCTTCTTGAATTTGAAGTCGAATCAACACCTAATAACTAACATGGAGAGTTTGACATGAAACTCAAGAAGACGGCATCGGGTAAAAAGACCCTTCAGATCAGCAAGAACGAATGGTTGCGCATGGGACAGAAAACGGGCTGGCTTCAGAAGTCCGCAGAGTCACTGAAAGATAGCAATATTTCTGATGAATTTAGAACAATGTTGGACGAGATGCGTCATCGGATAGCCTCTTTCCTTGGACAAGAGGTAATGGTCGACATCAAGTGGGCCAGCGACCCAGCAGACGCTATGGATCTACAGATTACATTCAATATGCCTCGCAACACGGCACTTGAGGATCTGGTGCAAGGGCGCGAACCGAAGCCGGAGGACGAAGAAAGCATCCTCAGGTACTTCAATCCAGATCCTTCAGATCCACGGGAGAACTGATCTCCCAATCAACAAGATAATCTACTCTCCCAAATAGAAGTGCGGTTTCCTTTACTGTGGAAAGCCGCACTTTTTTTCCGTGCCCCTGTAGTCTAACGGCAACGATCTCCGGTTTAGATCCGGATATTCCGAGTTCGAATCTCGGCGGGGGTACCAAAAAGGAATTTACCCTCCCGTTGTTGAATCTATCGGCATGAAGTGGATTTTTCTCAAAACCGCCGACCGTACCGACATGCTTCGACAGATGAAGCTGCCGGATGATGCCATCGACTATCTGTTGAACGTTTACCCGAGACAACTTGATCCAAAGCTACATCATATCGTCTGGCTCGGGAAACAGCTACTCGAACAAGCGACAGAAGAACTTGGTTCCGATCCTCGAAAAAAACTGCCCGAAGACACACCGCAGCACATCAGGGACACATGGGAGCTGAAAGCTGCCAACGCCTGGCGATCGGCAATGATAGAGATGCGCCCACCGGCAATTGGCGAAGTTCTCGACTGGGTGTTTCAAACCCGTCCTGATTTGATGAAGATGATCTGGGGACAGGCCCGTGATGCTGCTGCAGCATGGCACGAGGAGTTGTCCCAACAACATGAGGTGGAGCTCACAAAACACTATACCGATCCTTCGAAGATTGTATTCCGAATCTCCAACGGTTGGACGATAAATAGGCTGGATGCCGACGACTGCGAAATGGAGGGTGATCTCATGGGGCACTGTGTCGGCGGTTATGCCCGTGCGGTTGGACGCGGGATCACCCAGATCTACAGCCTCAGAGATCCGAAGGGGGAGCCTCATGCTACCATTGAAATGAGACCGGAATCGGAGAATGAGGAGGGCGAAAAGAAGTGGCTGGTGACTCAGATTCAGGGAAAACAGAACCGGGAGCCGATAAAAGAGTACAAGGAGATGCTCAAGTCGTGGTTCGACGAGTTCGAGGCGGGGGGCGACAGCGTCAAATGGGAATATGATGAAGATCCTCCAGCTCCCGAACAGATCAGAGATTACGAACCTCCGGTACCGGGCGCGAGGGATGCATACGGAATTCTGCTTTTCGAGGAGGATTCCTACCTCGGCGCCAGCTGGTTTGATATGATCGAACGTGCTTGGAACGAGTCATGGAGCAACCGTGGCAGCTACTATAACGATTCGTATGCTGAAGATGGTATCGACGCCGTTCTGAAGAACTTCGAGTACAACATCCGTGACAAGGGTGACGAACTCAAGGCACATACCTTCGATGAACTGGAAAAGGCGGCATACAAGTTGTCCGACAAGGCGCAGGACGACTGGCAGCACTATCTCGACCAGGCGTGGGACGCACTGCCCCATCTGCCGGATGAAGATGATTATACCGATGAAGACGGCAACTTCGACGCCGATACCTTTCAAGAAGCGGAAAAAAAGTATTATGAGGATATCGGTGAGTACGAGAAGGACTTCCCCTATTTCAAATTCACCAGCTATCTCTTTGAGAAGCTGAACGCAATGCGCGAGCGTTTCCATCCCAAGACCGAAGAGGTCGAGGTTCCGGCTGAGGAGCCTGTCATGGCGACATGGTACTCCCGATATCAAAAGATTGCATGATTTTCCTCGATTGTTCTTGACTATCATCTTTGATGCAGTAACTTTACCTCATGGATTCCCAGTTTGAACCATTTTTTCATACCGCTGCGGGACGTCTCTACAGCCTCGACTGCATGGAGTTTCTCCGGTCGATTCCCGACGATTCGGTGGACACCGTCTTTGCCGACCCCCCGTTCAATCTTTCGAAGGACTACGGTGAACTGGGTTCCGATTCGATGTCCGACGCCGAATATGTCGAGTGGTGTCACGACTGGCTGCTCTACTGCGTACACATCCTGCGTCCCGGTGGTTCCCTCTTCGTCTACAACCTCCCAAAATGGAACGTCCAACTGGCTTCCTTCCTGAACGAATGGGGAATGGATTTCCGGCACTGGATCGCGGTCGAGATGAACAATTCCCTACCGATTTCGAACCGGCTGTATCCGAGCCACTATTCCCTGATCTACTATTCGAAGGGGAAACCCAACGTTTTTCATCGGATCAGGACTCCGATCGAGACCTGCAGGCACTGCGGCGGCGAGATCAAGGACTACGGTGGACATCGGAACAAGATGAATCCGAACGGAGTCACGCTGAAGGACGTCTGGAACGATATTCCGCCGGTACGGCACCGGAAGTTCAAATCCGCAAGACGGAAGAGTAATGTGCTTTCGACGAAGCTTCTGGAACGTGTCGTCCTCATGTCCACCAACCCCGGAGACCTCGTGGTAGATCCGTTTATCGGCAGCGGTACCACGGCGGTGGTCTGCGAGAAATACGGCAGGCGGTGGCTGGGTTCCGATTTGAATTCGGCAGGTCTCGTAGAAAAGAGACTATTGGATGAACTCGAATTTCACCGAAACGACGATTTTGTTGAGGAATGATCGGTGCATGCCATGTTCCACGGTGTCGTAGCGACCGATGGAAGCAACATCTACGAGAATGCAAAAAGATAGCCTCCAAAAGACTTGACAACCACCGAAAACGTGGTAGCTTGAAAGGAACAAAGGAAGGACAACATGGGATTCTATGGATTCAAATCGACGTCGCCCTCGAAGACGCAGCCTGCCAGATGTTTTTGGACGTCCCTTGGGGTTCTTCTCGTCGCACTGGTACTGTGGTGCGCCATCGCCTCTGCTGTCTTTTGGATGAAACATCCCGATACTAGGAAGGGGGATATCAATCCGATCGATGTCTTGACTTTCGGATACACTGCCGATGAGTAAGTCCATTGAACGAACGGTTATCGTCGCGATTGTCGTCACAATCCTCATAATATTGGTGACCTGATGGGCACATGGAACTACAGAGTCGTGGAGCACAAGTGTTCCAAGACCGGTGAGGTCTTTTTTCAGATCCACGAAGTTTTTTACAACAAGAACGGCGCGATCGCCGCTGTCAGCCGGAATCCGACAACACCGCAGGGCGGCGACAAGGAATCACTTGGAGCGGAGCTTTCCTGTATGTCCGAAGCCTTGGACAAACCTGTTCTTTGTATCGACGACATCAAATTCGAGGAACCCGACTGGTCGCTCGGTACCGTGTGTCTTGACGACCTCATGTATTCCGATGTCGCCCGGCGTCATCTCGACCACATGCCGGACGAGTGTCGCAATGCGCTTGGTACTTCCGGTCTTGCTGTCGGCTTCACCAAGGAACACCACTGGTTTGTTGCTGACACAAATGGGTGTGCACCGGGCGGCAACTTCCAGAAGAACGCATTCTGTGTCAAGTGGAGCGAGCGCCACTATGAAGGTACCGGTGCGGAAAACGAGGATCTCGTCTATGATCTGATCCCGTGGAAGGTGCATTCGTATCTCTGGTCGATGCTGCCGGACGAGTGTCGGGCAGTTGCCGAATCAGACGGCGAATCAGATGCCGTCGAGAGTATCGGCTGGAACGAGGAACTCGGCTGGTTCGTGGTCGACATACGCGATGTCGTGGTCAACATACTCGATGTGATGTGGTCGGAAAAACCGCAGGAGTCCAAAAATGTTTAGAACCGAGGCGTTGGAATCGGGACAGAGACTGTCGCTGAAGAACGACGGTCGACTCGAGTTGTTCTTTCTCGGTGTTGGTTCGGCATTTGCGGCAAGCAACAACCAGACGAATTTTCTTGTCATCAAGGGCGACACGCATGTCATGGTCGACTTCGGCATGACCGGACCGCAGGCGTTGCGGCAGGTCGCCGGGTTGGAGCCTACCGACATCGAAGTACTTCTCCCGACCCACAGTCACGCCGACCACGTCGGCGGCATCGAATGTCTGGCGTTGATGAACCGCTACGTCGGCATGCGGTTCATGAAGAAGCCGAAACTCGAGATGATTGTTTCCGAGGACTACCAGCGGGTACTCTGGGAAGAAACGCTCAAAGGCGGACTGGAATGGAACGAGAAGGGGGTGAACGATGCTCAGAAGCTTCAGTTTTCCGACTTTTTCGACGTCGTTCGTCCGATCTGGAAGCAGTGGGCGCCGCGGGAGATCTTCGAACTGCAGATCGGTGATCTGAAACTGGAACTCTTCCGTACCTCCCATATTCCGGAACAGTCGTCGGGATGGGAGGCACACTTCATCAGTTACGGGTTGTTCATCGACGACCATGTCTTTGTCAGCGGCGACACCAAGTTCGACCGGTCGCTGATCGATCTCTATGCTCCGCGGTCGGAAGCCATGTTCCACGACGTCCAGTTCTATCCGGGCGCCGTGCACGCCTATATCGACGATCTCCGGACGCTCTCAGCCGACATCAAATCGAGGATGTACCTCCTCCACTATGCCGACGACTGGGAAAAGGAAGACGTCCAGGGTTTTGCCGGGTGGACACAACAGGGTATCCGATACATCTTTGAATGAGGGAATTTGATATGGACGAGTCCAGAGAAACGTGTCTGAACGGGGATTCGGACGGCAGAAAGCTGGTAGGAATTCCGCCGACGGTGGTAAAATGGAAGATCAAACTTCGCACCGGCATGCCCGACCGCATCATCCTGAAGTACAGGAACAAGATCGAGATGCGTCATCTGGAAAAGAATCTCGACGGCATCGTACAACCCAGTAGAACGATTGTCGCGGTCAACACGACCGAACCTGAAAAAACGACAAGATCGAAGGATTTCTGGAAGGTTTGATATGGAAGATGCATTCATAACGCTTTTTGGTTGTGCCGGTATTTTGATCATGTTGACGTTGGGGCTTTCCGCTGCGGGGCTCTACCGGTATTCGATGTTCTGCCGTCGACGTGAAGACTGGAGAGCCTATGTGGATGCCGTTGTCTCGATGGTTTTGGCAGTTCTGCTGGGATTTCTGATGATCTGTGTCGCCCTTGCTTGTATTGGATTGGCGGCAACACACATAATATAAAAGAGACGTTTGTTTTTGCACTGTGGCAGTTCGTCCGAAAGATGAAGCGTCGGGATAACCCGGAAATGCCGATGACGGAATCGGGCTGTCGTGCAGTGACGAAACCTGTAAAGTTGGAGATTTGTCATGAGCGTGCCGAAATGGAATCAAAAACCGTGTCTGCACTGTGGCGGATCGGGCAAGAATCCCCAAAAGCGAAAATGCCCATGTCCCGAATGCCAGGGGAGCGGAAAGGGCAGAATCTGTGCCGACTGCAACAAGCCGATCACCGGTTCCGGAAACTTTGAAAATCCAGACAGACGATGCGTTTGTCAAGACATCCCGTACGGAGCAGAATGAGAACACTCGACGAAACGATCGAACATTGTTTGGAACAGTCCGAGATAGATGGCATCTGTGACTGTATGGCGGAACATCGTCAACTTGCCGACTGGCTGGTGCGTTTGAAACGCTTGGAAAAGTCACATTTGAACATGCACGAACTCAAAAATCTCGCCGTCTTGATTCATGACATTATTGAAAAACATCTGGGTACCTTGGACGTCGAGAAGTCGAATCTCGTGTATAATGAGATCGTTGACCTGCTGGAAACCAGGCTGGATCCGGACGACTATCCGGATTCGTCCTATAACTGACAAGGAAGAAAAATGAAGTTCAAGCTGATTCCCGAAGGTTGCACCAAGAAGATGGTCGACCACTACTGGAGGCGTACCGAAAACCATATCACTCTCGTCAAGAAATATGCCGACCTGATTTTTAAGTTGGATCCCGCCAGATTCCGCCAGCTGTCGATTCGTGTGCTTTCCCACGATGCTACGAAGTTCGAGGAACCGGAGTACGAACCCTATATCTGGTTGACGTGGCGCTACAAGTGCAAGGACGATGGTGTCAAGTTCGAATGTCCGGAGGGAATTAGGATCGAAGAGGCGATGCTCCATCACGTCCGTAGCAACCGGCACCACCCCGAGCTCCATGACGACACGACGCCCGAGGATGAAATGATCAACAGTAAGGATCGGGATGCCAATCCCGACCATATTGTTGACGGCACCGATATGGACGACGTCGACATCGCCGAGATGGTTTCGGACTGGTGTGCCATGAGCGAGGAACGCGGGAATTCGCCGCGGGACTGGGCGGACAAGACGGTAAACAAGTGGTGGAAGTTCGACAAGAAACAGAAACAGCTGATCTATGAATTGATCGACGCGGTATGGAAGGGGGAGGAATGAGTGTCAAGAGCGTTTTGATTCTCGAGGACGATCCCGAACGCGTCCACCAGTTCTATATCGACTTTTTCAGGGATCAGTTAGTCGTCGTGAACAATGCGAACGACGCCATCGAGATCCTGAAGGCGAAGAAATTCGATCTCATCTGTCTCGATCACGATCTCGGCGGAGAAGTCTATGCAGACAGCGAAAGTCCCAATACGGGTTTCCAAGTTACCAAGGCGATTCCCGGCTCTCTCAACAGCGATACGACGGTGATCATCCATTCGTACAACCACATCGCTGCCAAAAGAATGGAAATGCTGCTTGTCGAAGACGAGTTGTTCACTGGAGATGTCTACGCATCTCCGTTTGGGAGATGGTCGCGTGCATCTCTGTGGAGGGAGACTGAACCTGAATAGTTTTCGTCCAGAAAAGGAAAATGAGGATTCGTTTTTGAAGACATCGACAACCCGTATCTGGAGGGAAGCCGATGTCCTGCCGGAAGAACGACATAGTAACCTTCGAGCGTGCCGGAAGGACGTGCACCGCCCGGGTCTACAATGCAGTCGGGCGCATCGTCTTCGTCTGGATCTCAAACGAGGTGATGCTCTACCGGGAGACGGAGGTGAGGAAACTGAGGTTTTTCGAAGTCGTCAGACTCTGGATGGCAGGCGTCCTTCCTCCGCGAATCTGAGAATTTTTCCGAATTTTCCTTGTAATCGGTTGAAGAAGTAGCATACTTCTGAAGTATGAAAAAGAAGAAACGCGAGCTTATTTGTGCGGTACACGAAGAGATCGGAGAACTTGCCGGTCAGATTCTTGCTATACCTGGAGAAGAACTTCCGGCGAAGTACCGGCGGGAGATTCGCACAACGATGGAAAGGATCAGAAAGCTTGCCGACGAAGCGATGAGGTCCGGGGAGGCGATGGAGGCGAGGCTGTACGAATACAGAACCGCCATCGAAGACCTCGGTTTCGAAAGATACAAGGAAGAGGAGTAAAGATGGAAAAGGAAGAGAGAGGGATTGAAGCTGTTCTCACCTTCCCGCTGCCGGAGTGCCGAGAAGAATTTGAAGACGCCGTCAACGGTACCCAGTGGCAACTGGCGATGTGGGAACTACTCGAAGAAGAGCTTCGCCGCAAGGTGATGAAAGGGGAACACAAGTTCAAGAGTGCCGATGATGCGCTGGAATACGTCTGGAAGACGGCGTGGCAGATCCTTGACGAAAGGGGGCTAAAGTTTCATGGTTGAAGGATACAAGTGGAAGTGGTGCAACGTGTGCCAGACGACCTATGTCAGCTGTCTGCAATGCGGATTGAATGTCTGTGGCGGCGGTTCGAGATGCGATAAGTGCGAGGAGGCATACGAGTACTGGCAGTCCCATGAACCGCCCGAAGGGGAGGAGCTCGAAAAACTGAAAAGAGCCGAGCGGCAGGAATATGAGAAGGCGATATCCGAGTGCCCTCCAGAAGAACGATATCTCATCGAGTTGTTTTCCGGAAGGGGATGTCCGGAAGAATAATCAGGAACGGCTTGACACTTCTTCTTCTGGTGCTATCTTTGGGCAAAAGGAGCATACCATGTCCAAGAAGCGCCAATTTTTCAACGACGGCTATATCAATTCCCAGAAGTATGCCGAATGCCAGCTCGTGACGTTGATCAATGCCGCCATCCATCTCGGTGAAGCCTCGATTTCACCGAATTCCGAGGAATACGAGCGTCTGGTCGATATTTCACTCGCGCGTTACGGAGCCGCGATCCGTGCCGAATACGCCATGGACTACCTCCGGCTCGAGTGCATCAATACCGATCCCGGCTGGGAGACGATGACGAAGTCGATCGACGACGGTTATCCGGTTGAATACGGCATCTGGCATGCCGGTGTCGGATTTCATTCGGTGCTGGTGGTGGGATATACCGCCTTCCGTTCCAAGCCGCAGGTAAGGGTTGCCAATTTTTCTTCGGCTACCGACGAACACATGTGGATGGACTGGGACGAATTCAAGCCGTGCTGGCATTTTCTCTCCAACTGGGAAGCGCGCTACTACCGGCTGAACAAGGAACGCGAGTACCAGCTGATGCAGAAGAAGATGGCGGTAATGGGGTATCCGAATTCATGGTTCCACCATAAACACAAGAAGTTCGGTGGCGTTTCGCCGGCGGAGCTGGTGCGATCCGGACGTCCGGGCATCGAAGTTGTCAAGGCTGAAATCGAACGGCGTGTCGGCTGGTCTGAAAAGGGGCGGCGGCGGGAGATCTCCAGGCTGGTTTCGAAGATGGAGGGAGAGCAGGAGGGTGACTTCAGCGACATCGTCGTTGAAGTTCTCGTCGACCAGACGATGGAGAAATTCAAGGATAGATTTCTCGAACTTGCCGAAGAAGCCGGGGTGACCGACCGGTTGAAAGAGGAAATCGCAAAAAAAAGCCGGTAGGTGTTGTGCATCTGGTTCAAACGGCGTAGATTTCAGAAAACCTGGAGATCCAAGATGCATTACAGTGATCCGTGCTATGTAGGTTCCGTTGAAGAGTTGCGCGAATCCTACAAACTCCTTTTCGAAGATTCAATCTGGGTACGGGTAAAATCGGGAGTACCGTCATCGACGACCATCGGACACCAGATGTACCAGTTTCCCATGTGGACTGCCGAAATCTGCGATACCGGGGCGTGGACTGATTTCTACCTCGGAGTAATCAAGGAAGAACCTCGGCGCCTTCTTACGGTGCGAAAACATCTTTCAAAGTCACTGCCCTTTGTGGATTGTGTCTTTGCGCTTCCCTACGCCGCTTGGAACTCCGAATACCACCATATTCAGTTTGAATGCCGAGGAGCCGACAGCGACTCGTACATATCCGAAGTATATGCATGGTTCGATGGAGCGCCACTCCGGTGCGAGGCATGTCATGTCCTGCATTCGGTCGGAATCGAAATACATCGTACCGATTCCAGTGTTGAAATTGCAGGCTCTAACCGCATAATCCATGTTTCCAATTGCCTCGACAAAGAGGACGAAAACGAACCCTCAATCCTTGTAGATCGTCTTGCTGCTGCAGAACATCTTGCGGCTGTGTTGCGTCCGATTTTTTTCAACTACAACGAAATCGGGAGAATGCTGCTTGAAGTGGAGCCGCTTCCGCCGCTCGTCATCCCCGATTTCAAACTCATCTCGTTCGATATCATCGACGACCCCGAAGAGCCGTGCCGCCTGAAGACGCCGAAAAACGACGAAACAACGCTCTCGGATCTGATCATCCGGGATTTTTGAGTCTATTTTCTGATTTTCTGACATTGTTGTTTGAAATTCTGCTTGTGCGCGGCTATGTTGCATTTGTTTAACAGGAGAAACGAATTATGGCGCTTGTGAAAGAAGCCGTCTACAAGAAGTGGTTCAGTACCGACCACTGGATGTACAAACAATTCAGTTACATTTTTGAAAATCCGCTGTGGTCGAAGAACGTTCCGTCCGGATTTTCCCTCTGCCCCTACTTCTGGATGTCGATTCTGATCGGCTTCATCGGGCTCAGACTGTTTCTCGTCCCCGCATTGTTGGCGATCAAATACATGATCGGGAACACCTTCGGGGTCGCCGAAGAAAAGTGTCGGGACATCATATGCCGGCATCTGGAAAACCATGAAAGACGAGGAAGTTTTATCTGGGACCTTTTGAAGATCCCGGGTGGATTGGTAATGTTCGTGTGTTTCTACCTTTTGATGGTGATGGCGCTTCATTTTTTAGGTCTCTGTACAGGAACAATTCTGGCTTTTGCATATATGGATGGTTGGACGTCGCTGGTGGCGGGCATCCTCGTCATTGTGACAATCGCAGTGGGCATCTGTCTGGCATGGTACAAGGATAAACACAAGTACGAAGAAAACATCTGCAGGGTTGACGTCTATCTTACGCTCTGCGTATTGTCCACTATCGGTTGGTGGTGCGTCGTATTCCATGAGGCAATATGGCGGGAAATCATTGTCGAAGGCGTCTGGAATCTCTTCTGCTGCTTCTTTATCGGGGGGATTGCAATGTTCATCTGGAACATCATCTGTTTTCTGGTGTTGGGAATACTGCATATGGTGACAACTGCTCCCTCCGGGTTCCCGGTACCGTATTCGGTGATGATCATCGCAGCATGGCTGGTGGCAAGCATGGTGTTGCGGAAGGTGATCATGGACACCCCGAAAAATTTGCCCTCTGCCAAACCTGAATATGCCAGTGTCGACGAGATCAAACAATTGTTGACGGTCTATTTTCTTGAAGAGGAGAATCTCAAGAACATGCAGTCGACGCGTGACCGGTGTTTCAAGGATTTTCCCTTTGGCAAAGAACATCCCCTTTCAAAGAGTCTCCGTCGATACATCGTATCGTCCTATCTTGAGACAAAAAAGGAACTGATGAAGCTGCTCCCGGAAATCAAACTCGAAAAGAGCGATTATCGTCGGATACTGAAGTCCGAATCATCCGGAAGGGGGAATGGTTTCAGATCCCTGATTTGTGATGGAACCCTTCTTGGAGAGCCAGCGTTCAGATTGCTTGGCGCAATGGACGAAATCGATTTTTGGGAAACATCTTCCCAATGGACAAAAAAGATGGTCAAGCAGTTCCAGAGCGAAAACGCCGCCGCAATCGAAATATATCTCGATATGGAAAGGCGCAGACATGCAACCTCGGAACGCCGCAAGGCGCGGTGCCATGCCACTACGGGGATACTGAGAACCATCTTCTACTCCCCGGTTGTCCTTGTCCGTGGTCTCCTTGGTCGTATTGCCCGGATCATATGGGAAGTCGTCTGCTACATGGGAGACATCTTGAAGTCCAAGAAACAGGGATGGTGCCCCTACATCAGGTTCGAAAAAAAGGGGGAAAAGTCCGAATGAATTATCGTTTCTTCACATTGACTTCTGACCACGTCAAGCTTCTTCGTCATGCCTATACGAGCTGGAATTTTGCCGAATTCGGAGCTCCGTCCATCGATCCGAAACGTCCCTACGGCAATGGTGACGTCCACAACAACATGATCAAGATTCTCGGTCTTCAGGTGCCCATCGACAGCGACGGCTACTATCTCGTTTCGGAAAAGGTCGCCAGGGATCTCGACTGGCTGCACGCCGATCTTGAAACCGCCCTCGAAGTGGTACTCCGAACCGGTTCGTTCAAGCCCGGTGTCTATCGTGCCGGGATGTACGACAGCAACTGGGTTTTTGAGGACAAAATCAAAAAGGAAACGAAATGAAGAACATTCCTGTACTTGCCGTCTGGGGCACCACAATCCCAGAAGCATGGGAAAACGCCCTTGTAGCACTTTTCGATCACGGTACCGAATTCGAAACCCAGTACGATCGTCCGGGCGATCCCAAGTCGCTGGACTGCACCATGAACATGACGATCATGGACCCGATGTCGGAACCCATGATCCATCGCGACTTCCCGGGTGGACCGGATGATCTCCAAGAATATGTCATGGAGGTCGTCGACGGCATCAAGGATCACTGGGTGAGGAATCCTTCCGACCCCGACGACAAACGGTGGGAGTACACCTACCACGAGCGTCTCTTCAACTACACCTATACGAAGATCAGACCCGCTCATGCCGGCAACGGCGAATGGGAGCCGGACGCCCCGTGCGTCGGCAGTATCGACCAGATCGAGGCGGTCTGTCAGAAACTTGCCAAACAGCCCTTTACCCGGCAGGCGCAGGCAATCACATGGAAACCGTGGGGAGATCCCGACTGCTATGATCCGGCATGTCTCCAGAGCTTCTGGTTCCGGATTCTCGACGATGTGGACGGTATCGGCTGGCTGAACACCAATGTCAGAATCAGGTCGAATGATGCTTATAAGGCGTCGTTTATGAACATTTTTGCGTTCAACATGCTTGCCAAGAGCGTCGCCGACCGTATAACGGCTCTAAGCGGGCGCGAGGTCAAGGTTGGACGATACAACCACCAGGCGGATTCATTCCATGTCTATGGCAAGGATCTGAAGGAGTTCAAGGGGCGGTTCATGGGCAACCTGAAGTCGCGGACGTTTGAACAACGCACCTATCCCTATGTGGGGATGATGCAGGATCTGATGGAAGAGGCGAAGCCGCAGATACTCGAAAAGGTCAGGAAACAGGATGAAAACAGAAGGGAACAAGGTTAGGCATACCGGAATCGCGTTTGTGATTGCCGGGATTGTAGTGGGCATTTCGGTCGGACTGACGTTGATATGCCGGTTAACCGTTACCAAAAGAATAGAGAATTATTCATTTGGTTTTGAAGCCGGCACCGTAGGGTCCGGCGAGAAACCGATCGAGAATGTTCTGCGCAGCATTGATATCTGCGTCGTCTGAATGGAAACACTTCAGGCACAAGAACTTCTCTCCGTTTCGATTCCTCTCGTCGATGCTTCCGCAGGAACTGCACTGCTGACTCGTATAGGAGGCTGAAACGGTGCGGAACGAAACACGGTTTCGTTCGCACCTCTGCTCCAGCCTCTGCAGCCAGTAGCGCTGGTTCCAGGCACCGATGCTTCGTCGAATGTTTTTTGTCAATCGACGTTTGACTTTGGTCTGATTCGAAATTCCCTTGAGGTTCTCGACAACGACGAGATCTGCCGAGGAAGCAACGTCCCTTGCAACTTCGTCGATCCGCTGTCGCAGGGCGCGTTGCGCCCTCTTGTGCCCCCTTGATCCATGTCTGCATCTCTTGATCCTGTCAAGACAGGCTTCGACGTCGGCTCCGAGGACGGAGCCGTCGGAGCAGGCGGCAAGCTTCTTGATCCCGGTATCGATCCCTAAAAGCTTCTGAGGTTTCTTCTTTGGTCCGGTTTCGATCTCAAAGGCAAACTGGACGTAGTCCTTGTGGATGACATAGCTGTTCAATCTCTTGGCAACCTGGTTCAACGAATTGAAATGCTTGTGGAACCTGATCGGCAGATCCATGATGATTTTGGATCCGATCGAACCCAAATGCAGCCAGGCGTCGAAGCCGTCGGCTTCGTACGCCGGCTGCAGTTCAGCGATGGTGCAGGAAACAGACATGGATCTTCCGCGATGCTTCGGCTTGTGGGGCTGTACCATTCCCAGTTTCATCAGCTTCGCCTTGCGAAGCTTGTAGAGATGATTGCGCCTGCGGCGCTGCTTCCTCGTCGATCCCGGATTCTTCAGGATTCCACGTTCCAGTCCCTCGATGGACTGCTGAAGCTGTGTCAGATTCCATTCCCGGTTTTCCCGAACCGACTTAACCATGTCGACCGCCTCCCGGGCGGCGACCTTCCGGAGACGTGCCGAAAGCCACGTCTCCGGAAGGTCGACGATCGGCTTCAGCAGATCCTTCTTCTCCGGACAGTTCTTCCAGAACTCGTCGATGAAGATGTTGACGACTCTGCCATATTCGCGAAGCACGGCATCGAGCTTCCGCCGCTTTGCGGCGGTCGTCCACTTCGTGCTGCATTTCGAACTACGGGTGATCTTCATCCTGTGTCTTCAACTTCAGTTCATCGAGTTTCTCGAGGTATTCCCTGATGGATCTCTTTACGAATCCGGATATGTTGATGCTGTGGTCGTCTCTGAGACGGTCGGTCATGCGCCGCTCCGCGGCGGTCATCTGAACATAGAGTCCGATTCTGTGTCGTGGTGTGTTCATGGATACAATATACTATCAAAAATTCAAAAATCCTACTTGACTTCAAGGATTTTTCGGTAATATTCCAATATCAGGTTCAACATACTGCTATAGTTTAATCAACTGTTGACAACCCGTCGGAATTCGAAGGAGATTCAGGAAGAATCGAGGTATATTCCGGTGGTACCCTATGGAGATTCAAGGTGATCATCCACAACGGCATTCCTATAGTGCCCGGCGAAAAGATCCCGGGTTACGAGGAATTCCAGTGTTCCTGCGGCGAGTTCTTCCTCGTTCCACTGGTATCCGGCGATGATCATTTTGTCGAGTGTACACACTGTCGGAGCCAATATCCCCTGGTCCCGAAACTCCCACCGCCTGCAGGCAGGAAAAAGACCGATGACGAAGGAAAAATAGACGGTAAGTCAAAGTGGAGGATCTTCCGGTGGCTACAGATGTTCAAAGACAAGCTAAAACAGATGAGATCTACGACAAACTCGTAGAATTGAAGGCACTTGCAGATGAGGCGATTGCAATGGATCTCGTGGCGCAGCTGCCGGTTGGAAGATGCACCCTGAGATTGGACGAAATGAATCCCGACGACCTCAAAACCTATCTGTCGAAGATTTTTGAAAGCGAATCATGAACACCGGCACCGTCAAGATCGTATACGCTCACAGCGTATATGAATATCTAGACTTCATTCGGGGACATCGAGGTGAACTTGATCCTGCCGACAGTGTTTCCAGGCGCTGGCGCGGCGTTAAAACGAAGGATGGACTGGTTACAATGGTTCTTCCGATTACAGTCATGTTTGAACAGCGCGAAACGATCGGCGAAAAGACCCGACGATTATTACTGACTACGACCGGACAGTTGATCCACACCCTTTAGGATTTTCTGGCCCCGTAGTCCAACTGGCAGAGGCGCCGAGCTTAAATCTCGGATGATCTCGGTTCAAATCCGAGCGGGGTCACCAGATATGAGGATCATCACAATCATCTTGTTTTTGTATCTTGTCGTTATGCCTCAGAAAAGAAACTCGCAAATGTACGAATCAGATGGTATAGAACCGTATGCGACGAAAAGATGGAAAACCTAAGCGGCGAGCGAGCCGGACGAAGCCCGAGTATACCTTTGGCTTTCGTGATCACCCGGACACGCGCCACTACAGGCATCCTTGTTGTGACGGAATCCTCAATCCTGCTAACCCCAAGGTCGTATCTCTTTTCTCCGGTTGTGGAGGACTTGACCTCAGCTTTCTCGGTGGATTTGAATACCTCGGCAAGAGGTATCCCAAACTGCCCTTTGATGTCATCGATGCAATTGACAGTCTACCCGACGCAGTTGAGTGCTATCGTCTCAATATAGGAGATCATTGCCGAGAAGCCGACCTAACGACACTACCTGTCGACCAGATCCTTCCTGCCGATATCCTCATTGGTGGCTTCCCATGTCAGGACTTTTCCTCATCTGGCCCGAAGACCGGTTTTTCCGGTCATCGCGGCCAACTTTACCGCGTTCTTTCTGAATACATGGCTGCATATCAACCCAAAGTAGTCATTGGCGAGAACGTTCCATTCCTGGCGCGCCTTCACAACGGGCAGTACCTACAGGCCATTCTTCGTGACTTTGAAGCCGAGGGATACCACTTTGATATGTGGGAGTTGTATGGACCTGACTATGGTCTTTCCCAAAGTCGACGTCGTATTTTCCTGATCGGTATCCGAGACGACCTCCCTGGATTCCCCGTAAAACCCAAAGTTAGTCACAAGAATGCGCATATACCGATAGCGACGGCGCTTGACGATTTAGAGAATATTTCAGATGAAACAATCACGAATCAAAGTCAATACTTCATTGCTTCCCGTGCATCCTCCGGGGGCGGGCAAGGAGACCACAAGAACGAGCCTGACAAGGTCGCGTATTGTATCCGTGCGAACGCCAGAGGGAGGATTCAATTTCATCACCACCTTGATCGTCGTCTGACTGTTAGGGAGTGTGCTCGCCTGCAATCATTTCCCGACCAGTTTGTCTTTCCCTTTATGACTCAACGTAATCTGACATTGATCGGCAATGCCGTTCCTCCGATTCTTGGATACCGTGTCGCGCAGTCAGTCCATAATTATTTGAGTTCAGTTGCGATTCATGGCGCACAAGACGGGGCATCACATTCTCGCAAAGAGTAGGTCTCCAAATGACACGTTCCCATCTCTTGCAACCGAAATCTGAGGAAGCAGGCGTTGTGGTACACCGTCCCACAGGCATTCCTGATCGCACTCTTTAATTCCCTCCCCGGGATCGCCCTGGTTTCGATATTGCACTCGATATTCAAGGAAGATGTCTCCTGAATCCGGTATCAAACGTCATGAACTGGTACAAAAAAGCAGCTGGGGAACGGGTGGTCGTCGCTGATTACGACCGTGACCGTGCGGAGCGTGCCTCGAGATTGTCCGAAAACCCGTTTGCCTCGTGGTTTCCGAACGGCAAGACACGCGACTTCTTTCCGCTTGTTTCCGCTGAAGAGGCGAAAATGGGTCCGGGAGACGAAGATGTCGTCAATTTTCTGAAGAGGAACGGCTACAACACCGAACCGCGTCAGTACGTCGACGGCATCACCACGTCGCCGAACGGGCGTCCGATTCGTATCGGGAAGGTTCTGCGGAGACTCGTCGATGACGAAACCGCAAGGTTGACCGAAGATCTCAAGGCAGCATATCCCGGCATACATTCCGAAGACGAAGCGGAAAGGGAGCTGGCGGAAGCCGCCTACCGGGAGAAGCTTTCAGGCGCGATTTCGAATTTACAATACCTGCTGCGTGACTTCGTCAACTCCCCGTTGCGCCAGTCCAAGGGACGTCAGAGTGTATGGGTCGCGATTTCAAGAGATCCCCACGATATTGCAACGATGTCCCACGGACGCAGTTGGACTTCCTGTATGGATGTTGAAGGGGGGGGGCACGGCAATGACGTCTGGAAGGAAATCGAAGCCGGGAGTCTCGTCGCCTATGCAATCAGGGATGGAGACTGGGAAATCAAAAGACCCTTGGCGCGCATCCATATCAAACGTTTTCAGGACAACGAAGGGCGCAATGTGGCGCTTCCCGAGAAGACGGTCTACGGAGAAGAGGTCAATGGTTTTGCTGCGGCGGTGGGGAACTGGCTCGATCAGCATCAGGATGGGGTGAAAGCCGGTGTCTATAAGCGGGTGGGCGGAGAATACAGCGACACCTACGACGACCACCACATTGTACTACCCGATGATCCCGCCCAGCTTCTCGAACTCGTGCGTAACGGCATCGATGAGTCGGAATATACACGTTACAAGGTGATGAGCATTCATCCCGAGGATGTCGAGGATACCGGAATATCATACGATTCGGATGACGACGGCATCGAAATCGCCTCCTTCAAGACGCAGGACGAGGCCATGGAATACATCAACGCCAGTAGCGAAGACGACAACTGGCGCAACTGGTATGGAGAGGAATGGGAGGAACACGATGATGCTGGCAACTACTACCTGCAGCCCTACCGTATCGAGAAGGAACAGTGGCTGACGTCCTTCCGGGTGAGGTTCAATGCTGCCCAAAAGTTGTCCCAAATGCCGGCAGGGAGTGTTCCCGAGGACATTCTGCGCGAAGCATATGAAATTGTAAAAGCCGAAAGGGGGAAGAACTCCACTTGGGCATCGATAGGGGCGGCTCTGGGGTCGAAGATCCCCGGACTGGTTGGGAAGGAGGATTTCACCGGGACTTCGCCATCCGTCATGACCAGAATGGTTGAGGAGATGCCGGAAGGACCGGATCGCGAGCAGATGCGCGACCTGCTTGAACAATCGGTAAAAAGAGAGATAGACGGACTGGTCGAACGTCTCGGCAAAAATGAGAAATCGATTTCCTTCCATCGCGCATATTCAGAATTTTCAGCCTCGATCATACCGCTTTCCTCGGTATCCAGAGACACGGCATGGGACGAAGAACACCAGCCGAGCCCCGAAACGGTGTCCTCTGTCGTCTCGGCGGCGAAGTGGCTGATGGAAAACGGACCCGGGCTTCCGGAAGAGAAGCTTCGGTACGGGGTACATGCCATGACGGCTTTGACCCGTGCGAAGTCCGACCTCCCCGATGTCGTCAGCCTGATCAAGGAGGTAGCCTCCCGGTGGGTTCCGATCGAAGAAGAAGTACCCGCCGCAAGCCGGAGGTGGCTTTTCCAGATCCCCTCGATTCAGAACATCGGCTGGTCTGCCTTCGAGATCGGTGACGCCGGGCGCCAGTTCCTCCCCCTCTTCAAGAAGAGGCTGTCCGAACTGCAGTCGTATTACAATTCTATCCGCGGCAAGGATCCCAAGATGGACCAGGCAGCCATGAGCCTCTGGCAGCTCTACATGTGGTCGATCGATTCCGTCGAATCAGGCAGGATGTCGTCAAAATACAGGTACAGCATCTAAAATGAACTGGTATAAATATCTGCGGCAGAACCGACTGCTGGTACTGGCGAAGGATGTTCCTTTGAACTGGTCTGTCTGGCAAAAGCAGCAGATGACGCGTTTCGAATGGATCAAAAAGGTCGCCGCTTCGGCTCTGGAAGGAGATGCCCATATCGCGATGTTCGAATATGCCGCCCTGATATCGAAGATTCGGGACGAGGACAGGTACGCCATCGACCGAACCGAATACGGTTACATGTGGGACGGCACCGATGTCGACCCCCTTTTCCGATACCTGCGGTCGTATTTCGACTACATGGAGGCGATGTACTTCTATCTTTCCGACGGCAAAATGCAGACGGCGCTTTCCCGCGTTGCAGATGCCCACCGTTATCTCGAGATGATAGAGTGGTACAAACAGGGGTTTGTCCAGTCCCGGGATGCCGGATACGAAACGCTGCGCGAATATGCGGGAGAAGAGGGTACGCCGCTCTCGGTGGAGGATCTGCAGAAGTTTACCGCCGTATCCCGGAAGATCGCAAAGTGGTTCGGCGACTTCGCCAATGTCGAGGCGTCGAGGAAGGCGACGATCGAAAATCTGGAAACCATGGTCGAATGGGGCGGACGTGAAGGCCCTGCCGATCGGACGAAGGTCGACAAGCTGTATCATACCACCGTCGCTGCCGCCGACATCGAAAAGAACGGGTTCCAAGCCGATGCCGAGGTGAAGGGACTGGGCGGTTCGACGGACGGCATGCTCAGTACGACCCTTTCAAAGAAGGTGGCAGTGGGTATAGCGGACGGATTGAAGGGGATCATCATGCTGGCGAACGGAAGAACCGGCATGGAGTCGATCAGGGCACGAGCGAAGAAGGCGGGAGTCTGGGACGAAATGAGAACGTGGAACTTCGGTGCCATGGGAATGCTGAGGAACCTTTTGGATGTCACCGGAGACGAAGATGGTGCGATTGCCATGATCGACAAGGGGTATGTGCCATACTTCCCCTACGGAATGGATATGCCGGCAGAGGATGAACTACCCACCGATGCTATACCGATCCAGACCGAGAAGATCGGTTCTCGGCGTCTTGTAAGGCTCTACTGGTCGAAAGACAAGAGATTACACGACGACTTCCTGAAGACG
>Ga0114918_10001479_pt1 | contig 21039 bp, 33 predicted proteins | sample LantaG_FD_87015 | JGI IMG/M metagenome (GOLD analysis project Ga0114918, IMG submission 87015) | Deep subsurface microbial communities from Baltic Sea to uncover new lineages of life (NeLLi) - Landsort_02402 metaG | ecosystem: Environmental > Aquatic > Marine > Oceanic > Sediment | place... | reverse complement strand
TTTTCGCTCGAATAGCTCCCCGAAAGGGGAGAGCGTTGAAACGGAGATCCCGGGGGCTGATCCTACGCTACGACAAGATCCGACTCGAATAGCTCCCCGAAAGGGGAGAGCGTTGAAACCCGCCGGAGAACGGCCCACTGTGTGGTAACGTTATTTCTTCTATGAACCTGTTTCTATGGAGACCCTGGACTCTATAGAGGAAAATAAAATGAACGATAAACTCCTTCTCAAAGCAGCTGCTAGATTGGTCAAAAAAAGACCAGAATTCCGCGACAAAGTCGGGACTATTTTGAAAAAGGCCAGTAATCCCTTTCAAGATATGGAAAGGATTGTCAATAAGATTCCAACACCAGAAATGGCAGAGGAACTGGCTGAAATATGTCGGAAGGTTCGCTATTCTGGGGATACCACATGGGGAACCTTAATGCACAACCTCAGGTTGGCACTCGTACAAAGGAAGGTAGAGCTTCTCCGTAAAGGACCTACCAGATTTTTTACAGCCTGAAAAAAGATGACCCAGATATTCTAACTCAACTCGACCTAAAAGAAAGCTCACCTATAGATTTCTTGAGGTTTGAGAGAAGGTGAGTTAATGGTTGCGACGAAATATTCCTACAACATTTCCTTGGATTTTCCCAACAGTAAAGTGTTCTCTGACCGGTAATCTATGAGATTCGAGAAAGTTCGCTCAGGCGGGACCCTCTATCACCGTTGGGTCATACATCGAAAAAATATGAGGCCCAAAGTCTTCTTCATAGACTTTCCTCAACTTCCTCAACTGAATCCATAAACGGTTCAAGGTCATGCTCAGTTGACGGTTGGAACCACGGGTTCCTTTGATGAAGGCCCAGCCACCGGGTAAGGTGGCCCACCCCTCGTTCCGGAAAGCATCCCCCATCGGACCTGACCAGATTGCTTTGGTATCGGCCCCGAACCTACCCTGGGAGATGGCATTTGCATGTACTCGACAGGTCCACTCTGTGAATCCTGTATCAAGATCTCCGAAGTTTGCTACCGGGTAATATAAAGAAAACTCCCCGGAGAATTTTATTCTTCCTCCGAAAGTACCTGTTGCCGTTATCCCGTAGCGACCTAGCCTACTGGAATGCCTGTAGATCTTGGAAAACCCGATAACCTTGAGGTCATCACAAGGGCTGAAAACTTTCCTGATTTGTCTCCGAAGATCAAGCGCCAGTTCTCCGGATCGATTCTGAAGTTTCTCCAGCCTTTTCCGAGCGGCTTCATCAAAGGGATCTGAACGAAGCATCATCCGGAGCCGCTCGATTTCCGAATAAGAAGTAGCTACTTTCTCCCTCCCGAAAAAACCCAAGACTTTACGTTGGAACTCTGCATTCTTTGAGTCCAGAGCACATTTCAGGAGAAGACTCCTTTTTCCCGAAGCGGTCATTTTTCCCTCTGATTAGTAGGCTCATGCAATCCCTACCTTAAGTTTCATATAAGAATGATACCACCTACCAAAACAGGGTACTACTAGGAGGAGGGACCCGAACATGAACAAGCTGCAAAAACAGATGGAAGATCTCTTCACTGAGATCCACAAAGCACTCCTTCAAGAAAAATACGAGGAGTGCAACGAACTCCTGGAAGGACTTCAGATCGGGAAACTTCCCACGATAACCCTTATAGGAGCCTTGAGAGCAGCCTTCCCTGTCCGGGAAAAGCTACCGGCATGGGAACCTCTCCTCAGGGAAATTGAAAAGGTAACCTCGAACAAACGATGGCTACGAGGACTCCTGTAATGATCGAGATCATAATCTACGTAGTTTTGGGCCTCTTCTGCTCCGTTATGGGTTTCTTCGGAGGGATGGTTTTTGGGACTGACAAAACTTTCCACGAAAGATTCATGACTTTCAGGATCGATTTGGAACCTCAGTCTCTGAAGCTAGGAAATGGAAAAATGGTGTCCTATTCTTAAGCGAACCTAGTAGAAGAGCCCTCGCCGAAGACGACAGGGCCATCTGGGACATGTTCTCAAGTTGAGTCCCCGGCTTGAATAAATTTTCAATACGTAAAATCAGACGACGACCAGAGCTTTGACGGCAATTCTGGTGATTACCTTCAAAGCGAGCACAGCCATAAAACCCCATAAGGGAAGGGTGTAGAAAAGACCTTCCCGAGGCTTGTTCATAAATTCCCAGAACTTCGGGCCCCCAGAAAGATGACCTGAGGCTTTTCTGAAATCTGGGTCCTTATCCGCATATTTTTTAACAAGAGCTTTTTGCTCTTTTTGGAAGTCAGAAATCGTTTGGTCAATCTTTTTCATCAAAGGACCTTCGAGCTTTTTCTTCCATTTGGATAGAAATTTCTTTTTCTGGTCCTTATTTAGATTCTTATCTTTGGCCAATCTCTTTTTCTCGTCCATTGCCCCTTTAAGCTCTTCTTTGATCTCCTGTTTTAAGGGCTCCTGAATTGCCTCATATTTTTCCCCAAGCTTTTTGAACTCTTCGTTGAACTCTTCAATGAGAGCTTTCGTTTCCGGGGAAAATTTCTTCTCCTTTTTGGCCGTTTTCCCCATCTCCTTTCGGATATTGATTTTTTTCAACTCCGGCAAAAGATCGGAAAACTCCCGAAAGGTCTTATTTATAATTTCAGGCCCGTTTGCGATAACTTCCTCCGAGGCTATCCGGGAGCGAAGAGAACTCCTCATACTGGGGTTGTCGCGAAGATGCCCCACAAAAAATCTACGTTTATCTTCGTCCACCATAGCAAGACGAACCATTTTTTTTACAAATTGTGAGTTCACCCGAGACCCCCTGAAAAAAAAGTCGAAACTCTCATAAAAGAAAGATATAGGGTATCTACCACCTGGCCCCAAAAATAGAGAAACAACTCGGAAGATAGGGTATCCACCACCAGAGACACTCCAAACCAAACCAGAGGAGGTGAACATGGGTGGTGGATACTACGATCGAGACGTCAGCACTAGTAATAGCAGCACAGGCTACGATTACTCTTCATATTCCGACGATTCCTCCAGAGCGATGGGGAAGACTTCTTTCGACTCCGCCCTGAGTCCCAATAGAAGTCTCGTCTGCAAAGCAGCAAACCCCGTTGTAGTCGCTATTGATGTAACCGGATCCATGGGAAATTGGTCGAAGGTCATCTGGGATAAAATGCCCATGTTCTTCGGTCAAATCATGATTCAGGGATACCTCGAGGATCCCGCAATCAGCTTTGCGGCAATCGGGGATGCCTTCAGTGATACGGCTCCTCTCCAGGTTTGCGATTTCGAGAAGGGCACCGCCCTGGATGGCTGGCTCGAAAAAATCTGGCTAGAATCGGGAGGTGGTGGAGGTTCCCGAGAGTCTTACGAGTTGGCCGCTTGGTACTACCTGAACTGCGTAGACCTTGGAAGCCCCACGAAGAAGCCCATTTTGTTCCTGACGGGAGATGAAGGGTTCTATGATGAGGTCAAATCAGACCAGATTAGCCGGTATCTGGGGAAGAAGGCCTCCACGGAATCCTCTGAGGAAATATTCCAGAAACTTCGACAAAAATATCATATCTTCGGAGTACGGAAGCGTTATTTCACCGAGCAGAACCGGAGAATCCAAGAGCAGTGGGAAAAGGCGATGGGGCCTGAAAACGTTTTCATCCTCCAGGATCCGAAAGAGGTCGTGGATGTTATGCTTGGAGCCATTGCTCTTGTCTCCGGAGCCCGAGACCTGGACGGTTATGTCAAAGACATGAAAGACCGAGACCAGAGTGATGAGCGCGTTCGAACCGTTACCACTACCCTGGGGCGTCTCTCAAGTAGCACTTCTATTGCTAAGAGAGTTGATACGGAAGGGCTCCCGGCAAAGAAAGGATCCTCTAAGAAGAAGTCCGGGATGAAGAGGCTGTGACACCTTGGGGTATTTTCACCTCGGGGACTTTTTCTCGGATTCCTCAACCAACACCGGAACCACAACTTCTCTACACAGGTACACCACCCCAAGTTCCTACTTCCGGTATTTCAGGGGGACCCTGACCTGTACCGGAACCAGAAATACCTTTAATTGGTGACGTATGAGCCATATAAGACAAGTCTACGATAATATTTGCGTCAACCAATTCCCGGAAGAAGTCTTCGGAGAGATTAAAGGCTCTACCGTCTCCGAACGACTTTCCAACCTGAAAACCCTCTACCATGCCTTGGTCCGGGAATATCACCCTGACCGATACTACGACCAGGATGAGATGACCCAGTATATTGCAGGGCAATATACTGGAGTTATCAACGATTTCTACCAATTGGCGAGGGAAAGGGTCCAGGAGGGGGTCTATGGGGAAACTCGGAAATCGATCCCGAGTAAGGAAGAGCCGGAATACGAGGTGACCACAAAGAAGGCCACCTATCGTATCTATGAGCACCTTACGGAAGGCGACATTGCCGACATCTACCGAGGAGAGTTCGAAGGAGAGGACGGTGCCACACAGGAGGTGTGTCTTAAGATTGCCCAGGACTCCCGGGACCGAGACCTGATCCGGAACGAGGTAGCGGCCCTTAGAACCTTGTCACATAAATCCCTCCCTGTCCTCCTGGACACTTTCACCACCGAGAAGAATCAAGAGGCTGTTGTCCTCAGATTTATCGAGGGCATGGACCTCTACGAGGTTTTGGAAAAGAAACCCGAAGGCCTGCCCCAAGAGCACGTCTGCTGGGTTTTCGAGAGACTACTCAGTGTTCTCGGGTTTATGCATGTGAGCAAGGTTCTGCATGGAAACATTGAACCTGGGAACATTATGATCCGGCCACGGGACCACAATGCTTTCCTGATTGACCTCTGTTTCTCCCTCCGAGGTGGGGATAGCTTCAAAGTCTGCTCCGAAGACTTCAGTGCTCCGGAAGTCCACGCTAAAAGACCTCCAATCCCTCCTTCGGACATGTACTCCCTTGGAAAGTGCATGCAGTTCCTGTTGGGTGGAAACGTTTCAAAGAACACCTTCCCGGATTCCGTGGATATTCGGATTGTCCGATTCATCAAACAGTTCCTACTTGAGAATCCGATGCACCGGGCCAGGGATGCCTGGAAGATGTGGGGGCAACTCCGAGACCTCAGGACCGAGGTTTTTGGTCCAAAAAGATTCCAGGAACTGAAACTTTAGAGGAGTCACTAATGTTGATTGCTACGATTCCCCCCTATGTTCGGCATAGGGATGAGATTGCCAAATACAATCAGGTGGGGGCCCTTCGATTTAATACTATCATGCCGATTTCCCAGAGTCGGTTCGATGTTCTGTACGATCTAAAGAAAAGCGCGGGAGATAAACCTCTCTGGATTGATCTCAAATGTCGTCAGCTTCGTATTACCGGATTCTCCTATCTCCCATACTCTTTTATTGAAATCAGCCACAAAATCTCCGTGGATCTTCCTGCAAAGGTCCTTTTCAAAGACTGTGAGGCCGAGATTGTCGACATTGTCGACGGTAACAAGCTGATTCTGTCTGGAAGACCCACTCGGGTGGTAGGGGCCGGAGAACCTATCAACATCCCCAGCCCCACGCTCAAGATCGAAGGATTCCTCACTGAATCTGATGTCGAGTACCTCGAAGTTGCCAAGAAGCTCGAGTTGAACCGATTTATGCTCTCTTTCACCCAACAGGAGAGTGACCTGACAGAGGTACTCAAAATTTATCCTGAGGCCGAATTGATGGCCAAAATTGAAGACCCTAAGGGAGTCCTCTTTGCTTCGGAGGCTTCTGAGAGTCTTTTTTCAGGAGGCCTTCGCCTGATGGCAGCCCGTGATGATCTCTACATCAATACGGGGGGAGATATTTTCCGAGCCCTTCGAGAGATCCTGGCTAAGGATCGGTCTGCGGTCTGTGCTTCGAGAGTTCTCACCTCTCTGGAGAAACAGGATCAGGTGTCCTTACAGGACCTGTCTGACATCCGGTATATGATTTTTCTCGGATACAAAAACTTCATGCTCAGCGACGGCCTTTGCTTCAGCAGAGACTCTTTTCGTAAGGCCATGGGGGTCTGGGGCTCCTGCTGGTCCCTTCTGCAGGAGGGGTACACTTGGAACCCTCCTTTTCCCGAATATATCCCCACACACTTTGAACTCGTCAAAGAAGACAAACCATGAAAACAACTGCCGTAATAGGTCTTGGATGGGGAGATGAGGGGAAAGGATCCGCCGTCGATTATCTGACGTGGGAGACCGAGGCCGACACCGTCATCCGTTTCAACGGAGGCCCGCAGGCCGCCCACCATGTCGTTCTCCCTGACGGAACCTGGCACTGTTTCAGTCAGTTCGGTTCGGGGACCTTGATACCTGGGGTACGAACCTTCCTTCATGGAAACATGCTGATCTCTCCTCTCCATCTTTTAATGGAGAGGCAGGTTCTCATAGATAAAGGGTTCGAGGACGTGCAGGAGCGCCTGTTCATTGACCGGAGATGTCCGATCGTTGGTCCTTTCCACCAGATGTTGGGGCAGGTTCTAGAGGCCTCGAGAGGGAAGGAGGGGTTTGGCTCAGTTGGGATGGGGGTCGGGCAGGCAACCTTGGATGAGGACCCACTACGACTTGAGGACGCTCTTTCAGATCGGGTCACCCTCCGTAAAAAGTTGTCTTCCCTTATTAAGGAAAAACAACACTTAGCGGAGGAGCTTTCGTGGAACGATGAGATAAAACAGATCTATGAGAAGTTCCAAAAAGATCTGAACCCGGATCTTTTGGCAAACTTCTACATGTACTTCGCCTACGAGTTCTCCAAAAACATTGTAGGCGGGGGAGAGTTCCTCTTGGATCTTGAAGGTCCCGTTGTCCTCGAAGGGGCACAGGGAACCCTCCTGGACCCCGTCCTCGGTCCCTACCCATACGTCACTAAGACCGACTCCACCTTGAACCCAGCCCGGGAACTCCTTCCTATCGACGAGGCTATTGGAGTAGTTCGGGCTTACGGGCATCGTCACGGGGCCGGTCCTTTTGTGACTGAAGACCCTTCTTTAGAGATTGCGGAAGATCACAACCTCGATAACAGGTGGCAGGGGGGATTCCGGGTAGGAGCTTTCGATATCCCTTCCACTCGGTATGCTATTGAAGGAAACGGGGGAGTCGACTCCCTGATGCTCACGAACCTGGACCGTTTAAGCGGACAGGATAAAATCCGGGTCTGTTTTCGGTACCAGGAAAAACAAGGAACAAAGAACCGGCTCGAATATCTACAGAGCTGTACTCCCCAATACAGGGAATTTCCGGGGTGGGGTAAGGATATCTCAGGGGTTCGGAAATACGAGGAGCTGCCCTTCGAGGCACGGTTCTATGTGGAATTCCTCGAGCAGGTCTTAGAGGTTCCAATCCGGTTTATCTCAGTAGGACCAACTCGGGAACACAAGATAGTCAAATCTGAATAGGGGACTATGAGACAAATTTTGAAGGGACACGCAACCAAACAGGAACAGTGATGCATATCTACGAGAAAAGACTACAATACGACGTTAACACAGGAAAACCAGGAGTCTCCGGATGGGTTAAAGTAGGATCCCGCTGCGATTTCACTGGGATCCTACTGGAGGACTCTGTGGACCCCGAAGGTCTTCCCTACCCGACCTACATTCTGGATTATGGAGACAACGATCCTATGTTCGGAGTAGGGGATGAGGAAAGGAGATTCGAGGAAGAGTTTGAGGTTGCTACTCATGTGTTTCTTCTAGAACCTTACGAGGTCTCTTACGACTCTTGTCTAGAACTCGTAACGGAGGCCGCAAAGAAGAAGGTAGATTTTTCTTCAGTTCTCCGGGACTCACGGATCCGAACCGCCCGGAAACTGATCGAATCCGGAGAGATCAAACCCGAGAACTTGAACGGGTTTGACGATTACTGAAATGAGAACAAGAACCAAAACCAATCTTACTTTTCCTCAAAAGAAGACTACAAGCACACGCAGGAGAGTTTCCTACAGTGACTCTCCTAAAACGTTTTCTTTACACCGGATTTTGAGAGACACGGCTACCGTTTCGGGAACCCGTGGCTACTCCGGTGGAAAGACTACCGTTTGCAGGTTGCCTCAAAGAGTCTATTTACCGGAGCTATTCCATCTTGATTTCCCACGAAATCTAATAGAATTAACACAATCTTGGGAGAATCAGAGGTTCCGTAGTGTGCCCATAGACCTCATTACTGTCAGGAGCTGGAATGCCGAATCGCAGGAAATTTACTGGTCTCGTAGACGCCTTGGGCCGGAAAACCTCCCAGTACTCCCCTGAGAAACCTGGGTTTAGGGTATCTCACCGACGCAGAAGCAGGACAGAAGCATGCTCCGAGTGTGAACACAAATCCTGCAAAGTGGAATTCGATGAAGAAGCCGCAAGGAGTATGACAGAATACGAGATCAAAAGGCGATGGCCTCGATTCGAAGGAGAGTGCCCCGATTGTGGGGGCCGGGTCATCAAATATGCTAGCGCGTCACACTATATCCAAGGGGACTGGTAATGAACAAAATCACAAAAGAATGGGCTAACAAGATATACGACATCCTTGCAGATTCCTGTGAAGCCTCGGACAACCCGCGTGCGCGTTCCTCCTTTGTATATGCGCAGGGGAACGGTTGCTTGGAGTACCGGTTCTGTGGGGTTTTCGGGTTCGGAGAGAAATTCTGGGACAACAATGGACGGTGGTATGTCGACTACTACCAAGAGCACCACACGGAGGAGCGGGCGGAAGCACAAAGGGCCGCCAACAAAGAATTGGCAGCCCTTCATCAGGAATGGCTCCAGGAGGGACCTCTTACGAGGATCTTTCGGAGGAAGATAAAATCAGTGACCGGAAGGAGGTCCGGAAGTTTTTGGAGGTTTTATTTCTTGATGTCACGTGTCCTCAGTGTGGCGGCACTCTCAAGGGAGGTTCCGTAACAGGTAGTCTTCATAGTGATTTCTCGATTTCATATAATTGCTATTTAGGTTCTGGTGGTTGTGGCCTTGGATGGTAGGCATGACTTTTCTCACGGCTTTTCTTGGGTTTTTTCTTGGGGCTTTTCTTTTTTATAGATTCCTCTGGAAGAGGGCGGATGAAAGGGAGGAGGAAAGGCGGCAATGGGCGGATGATAGGGAGGGCCATTTTTTGGGGCCCAGGAGACCTCCTTCGTCAATCCAGGAAAGGATAGAGACCATGCTCAGTCGTGGCGACCTTGGTCCGAGAGGTACACAGGGATATCTCAATGAAGAGCTGGCCGAAGAGCTTTTTGAGAAGGGTCCCGTAAAAGGGGTCCCGCCAGTCTCCCCCCCAAATGATGAGGTCAGTCGTGCGATGCGGGGTTTGGAGAGGTTGAATTTACCGACTTCTGGAACTTCTCAGGTGGAGATACCTACCGAGACGTTCCTGGAATTAATTCGCAGGGCTCGAATTTTGTAGAATGGGTCTTTTAATGAGCACACTATCCAAAGAGGATCGAGAGCGATGGTTTAAGCACCGCCATCGAAAATATCGGTCTGAGTATCGAAGTTTTGCCAAGGAGATCCTGGAGCTTTTATCTTTCACCACCGTGTTTGACCTTGGTTGTGCCACGGGTCTTTTGATGGAGCCTTTTATAGAAGCCGGGAAAGAGGTTCTTGGTGTTGAGAAAGATCCAGTGGCAAGGGATTGTACCAGTCTGGAGCTACAGCAGAAGATCCTGTACCAGGATTTCGCGGAGGCACCATTGTCCGGCCCCTTTGACCTGGTAGTTTGCATTGAAGTAGCCGAACATATTGAGCCTTTCCGGTCCGTCGAACTGGTTGATGCGCTTTGCTCCAGAATAGGTAGCTATCTTCTTTTTTCTGCGGCTCCTCCGGGTCAGCCGGGAGTGGGTCACATCAATTGTCGCCCTCACCGGGAGTGGCTCCACTGGTTTAGTGCTCGTAGAGTTCACGAATGCCTTGAGGAAACGAAGCAGATTCGGGGGCACCTCCAGAGTTTCAAGAGAGCCACCTGGCTCCAACACAATACTTTCGTGTTGAGGAAAGACGGAAGTGGGATCATTTGATGAGCACCGTGAAGATTACTTCTACAAGATCTGATAGAGGACGTAAGAGTCCCTTCACAGAGGATCCTTCTATCGGATCGATTACGAAAACAAAGGTCCACAGTAGCTGGACCGGACTTCTGTTTACTCAGACCAGAAAAGATGACAACTTGTTTTCTCCTTATGCGGAGACTCAACCGGTAACAGGAACCCGTCCTAACCGGAGACAGACGAGGGAGTCCCTCAATATTTATCATAACCTGTAGGTCTCTTGAGACCTACAAGCCAGAGGAGTGCATACAATGGAACGGGCTTGGTGTTTGAAGTGTGACTGGGAAGCGGACAGTTCGGGAGGAGGTGTGGACGGCCAGTCGCAGAGGCATGCCAGATCCACGAACCACCCGGTTGCCGTTGAGAGGGGCGGTCAGTCTTTTGGCTGGGTCCCGATCGGCGACGGTTGTTTGGACATGGTGAGTATCTGTGAAGCAGACGCGGCAGCCAATAGGTTGCCGTCCAGCTCTCCGTAGAGGTCCCAGCAGGAGAGTATCCCACATGAATTTTTCGAGGACACGAAGAACAACACGCCCTTTTTTGGGCGCCCTAGACTAGAGGAGAAATTTGAATAATCCCTTTTGGAAAAACGATATAAATTCTGAGCTTCCGTGGCTTCCGAAGGGGAAACGAGCGGCACTGTGCTTTACGATTGACGACATTCATCCTGGAACATCGACGTCTCCTTACGAGGCTGGTGGTGATCTGGATGAGGGTGCTCTCGGCCTGGTACGTTGGCTTTTGCATCGCCACCCTCAATTACGAACGACTCTTTTTGTTACACCAGATTGGCGAAGGATTTCGGTTTTCCCAACTCGAAAGCTTTGCGACAAGATCCCTTATCTTCGTGACCGAATCTATCTTGCTGAAACCCATAAAAAAGGGACGATGAGTTTATGTGCTCACCCTGAATTTGTGGACTACATTAATGCAGAACCTCAATTTGAGGTCGGAATTCATGGTTTGCATCATATTCACAAGGGCAGGAAAATTTCGGTTGAGTTCCAAGACCAATCGTTCGAGGAGTGCAATTCCATTTTACAGGAGTCCCTTTCAATTTTTGAGGAGTCCGGAATTCGATTTGTTCGAGGCATGACCCCTCCCGGGTGGAACGTATTTAACGTTCTCCTCGGCGCTATGGTCAAAAACGAGTTTCAATTCATCGCTTCGGCACGTGATCTTTTTACTCCAATCACCCAATCGGCCACAAATCATATGGATGGTCTCCGGGGAGTCTCCATTATCCGGCCCCAATGGATTATAGGAAAGAAGCTTCTACATTTCCCAACCAATATTCAGGCGACGAGTTCGATTGATCGGGTCTTTGACCTGGTTGAACAGGGTGGTCTGGTTTCAATCAAGGCCCACATTATTAAACGAGCCTTTGATCATATCGCGCTTGATGGCGTGGACCAACTCTACATGAACCATTTGGATGTGATGTTCTCTATGTTGGAGGATCGCTATAGTGATTCCATCTGGTGGACTTCCATGGGAGAAATCAACGACCACATTCGCGAAAAGACATGATTTACGAAACAAACCATCCCCTCTCAAAAGAAAACTATCTTCACGGCCTCAACAAATGTTTTCCTGGCTGGGGAGATGAGACTACATTCAACTGGTTCTACAGGAATGCTTCCTTCCCGAGAGCCGATATGATCACCGCTAGTCGAGGTGGTAATTATGTTGCGGGGTCTTCGGTGGTCTATCGGACCCTTCAGGTCAACTCAACGCCACATCTCGTAGGAATCATGTCTGGTTCATGGACCTTGCCGGAAGCACGAAAGCAGGGTTGTTTTACCGAAATGATTCGAATTTCCAAATCCTTGTGTGAAGATAAAAAGGCCATAGCTCTTCTAGCTTACGTAACCGAAGCTAATCCCAGTCGTCGACGAATCGAATCGGAAGGCTCCTGTCTCATCCCGTCTGTCTACGCCGTTTCCGAGGGGATTTTTGGGACTCCCTCGGTCGGGGTTTCTTTCCAGAACGAATTCTCCGACCAGTTCGTTTCAACTCTCCATAAAACCGCCCCGGACCATTCCATTTCCTTTACCTATCAAACAGAAAAAGAATTCTACAAACAATTTATCGACCGCCCCTTGCCCGTCCTTGGGTTCCAACTTCCGTGTGGTGCATGTGGAATCATTGAGAAGGCCGGCGACACAGACCGAGTCTTGTGTTTGAAGACAAGCCATTTCAAACAGAGACTCAATGCGATGAATCAGCTTCGGTTCTTGAGTGCCCGAAATCAGAGAAACTTCTTTTTTTATGCTACGGCAAACGACGATCTGCGAATTGCAAAGGAACTCGGAATGACACTCCTCCCTGGATTTATCACAGTTTCACCGTCCAAAACGGCGGGCAAGGATCTCCTGACCGCAATCAAGAGGACACCATGGAACGTGCAATCCGGTGACCGAGTTTAGGAGGAGTTTTTATGATCACCTACACCGGAAGTCATGACGGGAAGTTGCCTTGCACGACCGGTCCGTATTGTCATGGGCGGCGTCATTTCATGACCAGGGCTTTACCGAATCCTCACTGGTATCACTGGTATCAAAATACCACGACAAAGAATAAGCAAGGTACTTGTCTTCCGATGACGAAGGTTCCCCCTAGTATTCATAAGTGGCCCTTTTCATTTACGGGCACCTCCATTCCTCGAACCTGAAACAAGGGATTTTCAGGGGTTTTTCCTTTTGGGTCGGAATTTTTATGGTCAGTTACACCAAGACTTCGGGACCGGGGTTTTTATGAACGTTACATCTACATCGACTAAATGCTCCTGGAGTTACGAGGGTTTTTTAAATCCCCCTACCACAACAGGTCCGAATTTTCAGGGTTTTAATACGAGAATTTTATCGGGGACGGGTAAGACAAGGACGAGGAGCGGCAGTACAGATTATTATTATTATCCGATAACAGGAACGAAGACGGATGCCAGTCCCTCTTCTTGGGGGGAGACCTTCGTTCACAAGTGGGGGAGGTGGTCGCCGTGGTGAATTCGACAGATCCCGGCGCCATTCCTCGAACCTGAAACAAGGGTTTTTCAGGGGTTTTTCCTTTTGGGTCGGAATTTTTATGGTCAGTTACACCAAGGATTTCGAGGGTTTCTCAGACCTTCCCCGCACGACCGGTCCCTCCGAGTTCGGGAGGCATAGCCGGAGTTATTTCAGGACGAGGTCTTTACCGCATCCTTACAGGTCTCAAAGTACCACGACAAAGAGTAGTAACCGGGGTCTTTGTATTCCGAGGACGGTAACGAAGAAGGATTCCTTTACGGAGACTGTGGTCCCTCGGGGATGGCTCGGATTCTTTTAGGAGTTTTTATGCTCACTTACACCAGATCCCATTCCCGGGGATGTTCTCCCTGCACCACCCGCTTTCGCAGGTGGTGCAGGACTTCTTATGCTTACCTTCTGTCCCGATTTCTGCTCGAAAGATATAGAAACTATGAAGCTCTATCTCATCTCTCTAAGCATTCCATCGACATCGTTTTTCAGGTGTTGTCCGAACTCGCGGGTAGGTTCGAGGCTCAGGTAGTACAAATCCCTGAGGATCTTAGCTGAGTACTTATATTCCACATGCCCGGGGGCCCCCCAGGGGACTCGATTTTGGGCCATGGCACTAGAAATTCGACGCAAACCATCAGAGAGAATTTTTGGAAAAGGCTCTCCTTCTCCGAACCCCAATTCCCTATTGAGTTTGTAGATTTCCTCTTTCAGGAAACCGGCCTGACTTTTCATAGACCCATTTCGGGGATTGTTGAGTCCTGCCAAAGCTTCGAGGACCCGAGACGCATGTCTCATTACGTAATTTTCCCTGCTATTTCTCAGGAGAAGAGTAGAGAGGAAGTGGAGGGCTCTTTCCAAAGCAGGTCCAAATGGTTTTCTTGTGCCAGAGATCATCAAAAACTCCTAATGAGAGACGAGACCAACTAAGTTAAAAATAGAAGAGATATTCGTCCTATACTTCCCCCCCTTTTGAGAAAAACCGAGAGGGAAGTATGCGTCGTATAGCTTCAGCGACCCGAGTAGTCAGGCGATTTCTTACAGCCTCTACCTCGGATCAGAAAATAAAAAACCTCAAGCCGAATGATATTCTTATTGTCTACCATGAGACAGGATTACAGGAATCCTATTTCCTCCTGAATGGGTTTGACGCGAACACGATGCATAGTCGGATGTACGGGGGTCCCCGCCATAAAGGTGTGTTCATCACCCCCCAGATCTCTGTGGCAAACAGGTTTTCCAACCGGGGTCAGATCATCCTCGAGATAGTAGTGCGAGCCAAAAACCTACATGGAACTGACTATTCAGGGCGCATTGGCCGCGAACAAGACATGAGCGAGGACACTCGAAAATGGATTCGGGAAAAATATCCCAATAGTTTCCGGCCGTATTTGTCCATGACAATGCTTCAAAATGTGGAACCCCAAGGGCTCCTTCGGGGTTTGGTCAGGCCCAACCAAATCCTTCGTGTTCGCTACAAAGCCTACGGAGAGGAGCCTGTCTGGTACTCGAGAAAAGAGTTTCTGGATCTGAACCTGGAAACCGTACCGGGAGGAGGGTATGGGCCCAAGAAAAAGGTTGAAGATTTTGGGGTGGACCTTTCCTACCCGGGATATTCTTTTGAGGATCTCGTCACAAATATCAGTCGACGTATAAAACGCCCTAGAGAGCGGATCCTTCAGTCTCTAGAGATGCGCGCTAAGCGCGGGCCCGATCTTGTAGAGGAACTTCTTTTGAATGTGGGGTTTGGGGTTACCGCTTCAAAGGCCCTGGCAAAGAAGATAGTTAATCATTTTGCCAGGTAAAAAGGATTCCGAGTAGCGTATAGTGACTATCATACGGGGATCTTCGGGACTGCCTGAGATTGATCCTGAATATCGTTCAAAATCTCTTAAATGGGGAACAGCTATGAGCATGAACCTTTCTTTCGCGCGAGCCGGAGGTGGTTGGGTAGACTTCCCTTTCCAGACCCCAACGAGTCTTTCCTTGCTGAGAGATTCAGTGATCCGAACCTAATCAAAAGAATTTCTGAAGTTTCTAGGAACCATGAAATTTATTGGGGCCGGATCCGGAGTAGGGTCGAGACGATTAATAAAAATCGGCTCCTTATAGAGTGGTCTAAAAAATTCGGGATAGTAAAAACCGTGAATGGCAAAGAACACCTCTTGGACCCGAGCGTAGGTACCGAAGTTCTTTGTAGTGGTCTCACGTTACAAGGTAGTGGTCTCACGTTACAAGAAGGTCTCCTTTCCTATAGACAGGGAATTCCTAAAAATCTTTGTGGTAAATGTATTTCTTCCCGTAAATTGAAATGGTGGAATCTTACAAGTCCTAATTTCGGGAAAAAGAATAAGACTTTAGCCTATTTTTTGTGGGCAGTCCTCTTAGGATCTTATCAGGGTCCGGGTGTAGGGCTTTTTCATTTGAGGAAACAAAATTTTGAGACTGTCTGTGGGCATCCTATTTCCGAGAAGGGTTATCTTTGTTTCATTCGAGCCCCGGAAAAATTTCATTGCCACAAATGTAAACAAAGGATTTCCTTACAAAAAGTATCTGAAAACCTCATGAGTAACTTTTTTCCTATGGTGAGCGTCTGATGAGAATGCCCGACACAGAGGAAGAAAAGGAGTTGATGGCTCGAATCCTTATCCGACAAGGCTACGGAGGTCGGATGTCAGAGATGTTTTTGAATCTCTGTAATTGGGCCATGGAAGATCCCCACCTACTTATAGACCTCGCTAAAGTCTTCCTTCTTAGTACGGATTGGGTCTCCCCCTCTGAAGAATGGTTCTTCAGAGTGGTTAGAACAAGTCCGATGCTCTTCAAAGACCCCTCTGAGGCAACCCCAAATAAAAGGGATCTGACCTCTTTAGGCGCCCATCTCCTTGATCACGCACTTGAAAGAAAAATTGCCGTTTGGAGCCGAAAGGACAACAATAAAAGACAGATCTCCAGTTTATCTGACCGAGAACTTCTGGACCTCTTTCAGTATGAAAAGATACGGTGCTATGGTTACCAACCGTCTCTTGATCTCTGCTTTATGGCTGCCGAGGGCATACGAAGGCGCCCAAATCTCGAAAACAGGCTTTTCAGGATTTAAAACTTTCCAGAAACTCTTTATTAGAGACATTTTTTCTCTTATATCTTTCACTTTATAGAAATAAGGGGAAGGGCAATGAATAGAAATAAAATGGCGGAAAGGATCGCATCTCAATATTCCTCTGAGGAAATGATCTCCAGGTTAATCTATTCCATGTCTCCGCAAATTAACCTGGAAGATGCTGATAGGATGCTTCGACTTTATGCTCGTACGACAAGCCCCAGGCTCCTTGAATTCATGAAGGGGCCACCATTTCAGAAATTCCTCAGAAACCAGATTGAATCAGCGCAAATGAACGGTTTTAGGGAATCCCTCAGGGCAGCTAGGTCCCTTCCTTTTTCTGATCTCAGCTCTGGGTTCACCGCTTCCTCGCATATAATCGTAGGATATGGGTCAAGTCCCCGAAAGCATGCCACTTTCCAGGTGAAAGTTCCTTCCCTTTCTTCGAGATTCACGGGAACTCTAATTATCACTCTGAAGTATGACCTCGTATGTACGGGATTCCAAAATTGTCTCACTAATCCTCGAAGGATTGCTGCTGACCTGCAACAAAACACCATGGTTGCTGCTAACCATGTAGCTTCCGATTCCATTACAGGGGCCGGTCAGCTTACGGTGGGCATTGAACCTCTCAGTTCAGTAAAAAATAAGATTAAGATTTTCTGATCCGGTATAGCAGATTGGATAAAATCCCAATCCTAAGACTTGAAATTTAGAGTATCTCCTCGGTAGCTAACCGAGGAGATTCCTTTGGGCACCATAATTTCGGCCAGTCGAAGAACGGACATTCCGGCTTTTTACTCTCAGTGGTTTTCCAATCGTCTGAAGAAAGGGCATTGCAAGGTCTACAACCCAATTAGTGGCGAGAGTCGGAGAATTAGCCTCCACCCGGAAGATGTTGACGCTTTCGTTTTCTGGACAAAAAATATACTTCCTTTTCTTCAGACCCTCCAGGAGTTGAAGAAACCTTTTGTTGTCCAGCATACAATAAACAACTATCCCAGGGTTTTTGAGCCGAACGTCGGAAGCCTCCCAGCAACTCTTAGGTGGGCCCGATATCTCGGAGAGACTTACACTTCGGAATCTCTGGTCTGGAGATACGACACGATTATCTTGTCAAGCATCACAGATGGGGAATGGCACAGAAAGAACTTTAAGGGCCTCTGCCGGGCCTTGCAGGGCTTCACGGAGGAAGTGACCGTATCCTTCCTCCAGGATTATCCGAAGGCCTCAGAGAGGCTTTCACTACTTTCCAGAGAGCATTCTTTCGAGTTATGGAAGCCGGGCCTCTCAGAAATTACGGAACTTCTCTCAGATTTGGCCACGATTTCTTCTGGGCATGGGATCCAGCTCTCTATCTGCTCACAGCCAGAATATCTTATCGAAGGGGTCAAAAAAGCGGTTTGTATCGATTCTGAAAGACTCCAAAAAATATCCGGAGTAGAGATCAAAGCGAAGAAAAAAGGGACCCGAAAAGCGTGTGGGTGCCACCAATCCACCGATATCGGTCTATACAATTCCTGCCTGCACGGATGTGCTTATTGCTATGCCGTAAAGGACCCAAAGAAGGCAATGAAATCCTATCTCAAACATGATCCGAATGCGGAATCTTTGTGAGGATGGAAATAAAATGGAAAGGTACAGACATTTTAAGGGTGGATTTTATCAGGTGCTCGGGACAGCCTCGCATTCTGAAACACAGGAAAAATTAGTCGTCTACAAATCTGAAAAAGATAATAGTCTCTGGGTTCGTCCTGTAGAGATGTTTTATGGGGAGCATTCTCCTGGAGTGAAGAGATTTACGCTGGTCCCCTCTGAGGATAAAAGGTCGTCATAAGTAAAAAGAAATCGGTAATCTTTTGTTAAGCCTTTCCTCAAAGTGAGCAACATGATGTAAATCAAAAGAGGAGCCTAAAATTGGACACACGGGGACAACATCTACTGGTTGAGTTTTGGGGCTGCAACCCACGGTCCCTAAACGATAAAGACTATCTTGAATCTAAGTTGAGACAGGCAGCAGAAGCCGCTAACACAACTGTAGTCGGAGTGTTTTTGCATCAGTTTACCCCGGAAGGAGTCAGCGGAGTCGTGGTCATACAGGAGTCTCACTTGAGCATCCATACTTGGCCAGAAACGGGGTATGCAGCGGTGGATTTTTACACCTGTGGGGAAGGGAATCCTTGGAAAGCCTTCGAGGTGTTGAAAGAATCCCTCTCGAGCGGGTGTGTTGAGACAGTTTTGGTTGAGAGAGGACTTGGACCAGAGGTCACCTGTAAAGTGGTACGAGGAAAAGAGAAAACTTCACTAACTCTGTTGAGTCCTTTTTCGGAAAACCGAAATGAGGGCCGGGTCAGAGTTTAATTGTCTCGAGAATGAAAATGACAACCAGAAGATTCATGGGAAGAGGCTACCACACAACGTACACTAAGAATCATTCTGGGAACGGTCTCCGCAAACCAGAGACTTTTGGACGGTTCCAGACTCTTTGCGAGAGAGGACAAAAAATCTATCCTTACCTATCTTGTGAAAGTTTCACGGAAGGCAGATATTCTAGAATTTTGGACAGCCCAACATCAAAAACCGTGACCCATTATCATTGTTTAGGCTCTTCTCCTTCCTAAGAGTTTCCCGAAGTGGCTCCTAATGAGATTGCTTTCCCGAACACACTTCCGAAAACCAAACCGGCTGAGACATGGACCGTGACTACAAGCAAAGACATGATCAAGGCCATGATCACTAGCTTCCCCGCCGTTCTCAAATAACTTCTGATTCCTAAATGTCTTCGGAGGGCTTCTTCGAAAAAGTCATCTTTTCCCTGATATTCCCTTTTCAGGGAATCGAAAGCTCTAGAGGAGGTCATAGCTAACTCTTTCAATTTATCCCGATATTCGATTTTAATTTGTTCTAGTCGTTCATAAAGAAGAGTGGGATCCGTTCCTGGTTTCTTTTTCACCTCAGATCTGAGTTCTCGAAGATTTTTTTTGAACTCAACTTTGGAGGATTTGATCTCAGCCTTGAATTTCTTGGTGAGATCCCTTTCTTCCTTAAGATATTTAGCTACTAGGACTTTAGCCTCTTTAGGAACCGGTACCGAGACGGCGGCGACCCTGACAGGGCCGTGTTGGCGCTCAAGCTTAACCGCGATCTGTTTAGCGTTCGGGACCTTGACCTTTTTTCCCGTGAATTCCTCAAAATCCTCGGCTTCGTTTTCCATCTCTTTTTGGAGAATCTGGAGGGTCAGTTTTCTTTCTTCGGCCACCTGAGCTGCATATTCCATATCACTGTCCGGATAAAGGGAGTCCTAAATCATCGAAGACAGTAAACTATAGACTAGATATTCTTTCTCAGGTTTACTCTTTATCGGTTCAAGACTCTGACATCTGAATTTTAACTTTCATAGTTTTTTAATTCCCCCAGCAGGATTCAAACCTACGCTAACAGAGTCAAAGTCTGTCGTGCTATCACTACACCATAGGGGATTATTTCCAGCCTATTGTACTCTATTTTTTTGCCAGGACGACAGGTCCAGGAGAGAGGCCTTCAAGGAATATTTATGGTCACAGGTATCTTGGGTTGTCCTCGAGAGTGAAAGAAGAAGGCATGGAAGATTACGTCTCCAGAATCAATGGCATGTCAGAGGTTGAGATGGACCAATTGATCAAGGAAGGCAAATGCCCGTACGAATCAGAGAGGCTGGTAGGGCAACCTCTAGGAATGCTCCACTGCCCCCTCTGTGGAGAGATGGTGTTAGCGGGGGTTCCCCACCCCAGACAATCTGATCTAGGATGAGCATTCTTCTTCCTCCAGAGTAACCGGGGACTCAACAGCGGTGCGCTCGCATGTTTCGTTCGTCATCTAATTCCCTCCTGACTCTACTACACCCCAAGACACCATGCGTGACAGGAAAAAAGGAAACCCCGAAAACTGTCACTTCCGAAGTTTCTGAATCATCCTCTCTAGTCTTTCCCAAGAACAGAAACCCAACCTGGTTGGTGATGGGCCTCTGATACCACTCCCATTCCATCAAGGCGCCTCATAATTTGAATGGTTTCTCCAAATAGAAGATTATAGGCCTTTGAATATTCTTCCGAAGTGGTTTTGTGGAAACGCCCCTCGCGGAGTTTCTCCAAACATTTCCGACAAAGGTGTGGGCTTTCCCCGGGGACATATGGGGACATGTTGTTCGTTTGGAGTTCTCCACAAAGGGACACGTACCAGTTGGGGCCCGCTGCTGTCAGCAGGTGATGGGGGCCTTTTCTTGTCTCAAGACAAAAAGAGACAGATTCGGTTCCGTCTTTGTTTTTTATAATCATCCCCACCCCCCTCAATAGAAATATTTTCTTGTAGTACTCTAAAGGAAAATATTTCTAGGGGGGGAGAGAAACTTATATTTTAGCTTTAGCTTTAGCTTTGAGGTCTTTGACCTGTTTTTCAATGTGGTCAAGGACATTAAACAGGGCCTGTGCCTTAACCGGTTCTTTCATCCGGTTAATTCTGGTGGCGGTGGCCTTCCATACGGAGTCCAACCCACCCCTACTGAAGGCGTCCTGGATTCTTTTCAGAGACAGTTCCTCAAATTTCTTGAGATTCTTCGGCTCTGCTTTCGGCTCCGCTTCCTTGGCAATCCGAAGAAGCCTATCTCGGTATTTGGGGTTCTCAAAAGCTAGTTTAACGAGTTTCTCTTTAGTGACCATTTCACTATCTCCTTGAAATTAACCGGTGTAAACGGTACCGTCATCATTGAGAACAACAACAGCCATTCCCTGCACCCCACCGACTTCCTGATACAGGAAGTCGACGCAGAGCACTGGGCCAAAAATGAATAAATTTCGTGTGTACACGGATGTATTAGAAATTTATTCAAGCCGGGGACTCAACCCGGAATATCTGATCTTTTTACTATAATGTGCGGCATTCTGACCTCTGATT
>Ga0114918_10001475_pt1 | contig 21050 bp, 13 predicted proteins | sample LantaG_FD_87015 | JGI IMG/M metagenome (GOLD analysis project Ga0114918, IMG submission 87015) | Deep subsurface microbial communities from Baltic Sea to uncover new lineages of life (NeLLi) - Landsort_02402 metaG | ecosystem: Environmental > Aquatic > Marine > Oceanic > Sediment | place... | reverse complement strand
CTAAAATTCGATCGCTTACGTCTCATCCAGACGTTCTGCGGTCGAACGCTTCATCATTAAATATCATCGACGAAGCGGCGTTCATTAACGATATGGGCACTATGTGGGCAGGCGGCTTCAGTACCCTCCAGCACGGGGGGTGTTTACATAAAGATTCGTTAATATTTGATACCACTGGTTTAAGGCCTGTAAGTTCCTATCATGCTGGGAGCAGTGCCTGGGTTGATTGCCATTCCACAGTTGAGACCGACAATGGGGCCCAGAAGGTAGTTAAGGGCTATAAAAACGGCGTCGCCAAGACCCGTCGAATAACTACTGCCGATGGCCATTATGTCGAAGCGACTTTAGAACACAGATTTCGTGTCTTGGCCGATGGCGATTATGTTTGGAGATCTGTTCGTGATTTACTAATCGGTGATGAGATAGTCCTTTCAGCCAGGCCTGTTGATATTGGCAGCGTGGTGCAACTCGACAGAGATATTTTTAATCAATCATCGACAGGGTGTCGTCTGTGTGGTGACTTATATTCTGCTGATGACCTAAAGAAATTAGCTTCAAAGGATGACGGTTGGTGCTCTGGGTGTCTTACAAAAACTCGCATGCTATCTAATCGAATATTGTCTTTGCCGTGTTTACTCGATACACGGCTAGCTGAATTCATTGGCATCTATGTTGGTGATGGATTCTATGATAAACAAGGAAGATTTGGAATATCATGTGATAGAAAATATCCTGATTATATTGGCTGGTTGCATAAGTGCATACAGAATTTATTTTCTGTTCAGACTAGAGATGAAGTTAATGATGATGACTGGAGTATTAGGTTTAATCATTCAGCGTTAGCGTTGTTGTTCAGAAAAAACGGGATTGACAAGCAAGATTCGACCAAAGCATATGTCCCAGATGTTATTATGCGTGCCGATTCGGATTGCCGCCACGCTTTCTTGCGAGGATTATTTGAAGCAGATGGTTCTATAAACGAATGCTATATAACATTGTCTAGCTCGAGCATAGTCTTAACCAGACAAGTACAGACCTTATTGTTAGCAAGCGGTATGCGGTCTAAGTTGTCGGTTGGAAAAAGGAAGAATGGATTTAGTGAAAATCCAAAATACACCGTGCGTCTCAAAACACGCCGAGACGTTATCTCTTTTCGGAAGAAAATTGGATTTATTAGTGCAAAGAAATGTAAAAGATTAGATGCAGTTAAAGGATCGTTACGTAGTCATAATGACTATTATGACTGCCCCGGTGCGATTGATGAATTTTACCAATCTAGCATTGGTTTGCCATCTAGTATTCGACAATCGATATTGCATAGAGCTAAAAAAGGTCGTTTAGCCAGATGGTTTGCAAGGGAAGTTGCAAATACTTATCCGTCTTTAGCTTCAACAACTATCGGCAAGTTAGCACTGGCCGATCTATTTGTTGATCGCATTGCTAACTTAGAAGATTCTGAATGTGATACGTTTGATATTACTGTTGAACCAGACCATTGTTATCTGGCCAATGGGTTTATTTCTCACAATTCTGTTATTGTCATTAGCACGACGAATGGTATGGGTGACTGGTATTGGGGCACGTGGACTGATGCCGAGGCCGGTCTTAACGATTTCCATCCCATCATGATTAACTGGTGGGATATGGACTGGGAGATTACTTTTCGTGACGATCTTAGTGGTGAGATGACAACCATCGCACCGACGAAAGGAATCAGGAAATGTACGACTCCAGAGGATATTGATAAATATGGCCCGTTCTGGTCGCCATGGCTCGAGGAGCAATATAGAGGTCTACAAGAACGCGGTGAGGCTTGGAAGTTCAAACAGGAAATTCTTGCAGAATTTGTAGGCTCTGGGAACACCGTTCTTGATGGTAGGGTTCTCGCCTATATGACGACTACTATCGAGGACGATTTCGATAAGATAAACGGCGAGCAACCATATATACATCCAGTTACGGGCGAACACAGCACTATCAACTTCAATAGTGATGGCATTAGACGGTTAGATAAGGACGAGGGTGTATGGGTATGGAAGAAACCAAACTTCGGTAGACGGCCAGAAATGCGTGGTAATAAGATCGTCGATCCCGGCGAACCTCCGCACTGTTATGTGGCCGGTATCGACATTGCTACTGGCAAGGGTCGCGATTATTTTGGTATGGAGATATTCGACATCACTGAGATGGAACAGGTTGCCGAAGTGATGATACGAACGATTCCGAGAATCTTCAAGTACATCGCTGATTATGTGGGGCGGTGGTATAACAACAGTTTATTGGTTATTGAACGGAATAACGGCGGTGATTCGTTTATAGACGATTTGCGCATGGAGTTCATGTATCCGAACATCTGGCGCAAGAAAACGATGAATGATAAACCAACCATAACTAAACGTCGTAATCCAATGAAGGTTGCTGAATATGGTTTTTTCACTAGCGGTGCAGGCAAGCCCAGACTCAATAAGGCATTGATAGATAATCTACGTGCCGACGAGAATGGGTTTACTATCTATAGCAGACGGCTTGTCAAACAGTGCAATATTTATGTTAGAAAAAAGGACAGAACCGGCCGCGATACAGACAAGACTGAGGCCGAGGATGGTCCCGGTAATTATGATGACCTTGTAATATCATCCGGTCTCGCTTTTATTGGCGCACCAGATGCTGCGCAACTTAGTGGTGCTGCAATACTTCCACATAAGGAATCGTCAGAATTAAATTTCAAACCATTCTTTACTGGACCGGCTGACGATGCTCAACAAATTGTGGTTGCTGGTAGTTACGCCGATCCTGGAGTTTTGGTGCCAATTATCAGTCATCCGGAAATAGGCAGAGACGAGAGTATAGCGGCTGAGATAGCTAGGTTTTCTGCACAACTTGGTGCTATGCCGATTGCACAAAACATACCTAGTGTGTCAGCTAAGAGGCATCAGATAGGCAAGGGAAGAAAATGAATAGCGCCGTCTTTAGAATTCCACCATATAAGGTGGAAGCCGTATTTACTGCCAAGTCGGAAACTGTAGATTGGGGGATCGACTTGCTTGGTATACAACCGTTTTGGAGACATACGAAGGGTGAAGGCATTAAGGTAGCCGTGCTTGATACGGGCATCGCCTTGAGTCATCCTGATTTGCGAGACGCTATTACTGAGGCTGAAGATTTTACTGGTAGTAGATCGGGTCCAAGCGATACGCTGGGGCACGGGACGGCAGTTGCTGGCATAATTGCTGCTCGAGAGAATACGTCGGGTGTTATAGGTGTAGCACCTAAATCTAAACTACTTGTCGCCAAGGTTTTAGATGACAATGGTTCCGGTTCGTTGCCTGCGTTGATTAGTGCGATTGAGTGGGCTGTTGAGAAGGGAGCCGATATTATTTCCATGAGCCTTGGTACGATCGATGAGGTTCAAGGGCTACATAGGCATATAAAGGAAGCTTCGAAGAAGGCCAAGTTGATATGTGCTGCTGGCAATGAGGGTCCAGACCTTGGGACGGTCAATCACCCAGCGAAATACAAAGAAACGCTTTCTGTTGGCGCTATCGATAGGCGGCGGCAGGTATCTAAGTTTTCATCACGTGGTACCGCCGTTGATATAGTGGCTCCTGGCGATAGGATATTGACTACTTATCCGCCACGTGGTATTGCCAGGATGAGTGGCACATCTATGGCAACCCCCCTTGTTTCTGGCGTTGTCGCTCTCATGTTATCTAGTAATAGTGGTCGCGAAATAAAGTCGAGTCAAGATCTCATTAAGATACTGAGATCAACTGCGATTGATTTGGGCGAACCTGGGCGTGACCCACATTATGGATGGGGCCTGATAAATCCATCTAAGCTAATAAATGGCAATATTCGCGCTCTATCTGTTGGTATTACTATCTCCAAGGCCGATCTGACAGAGTCTGGTAAGGAGAAGTTGGGCCAATATTTTGACAGTGATGGCCCAATTATTATCAATATTCTTCCAGACATTACCTAATTCAATTCTAATTCCAGGAGTTAGTAGTCAGTAAATAAAAGATACGATATTGTGGATGAGTATTAAGCCGATCGGATATAAAATATGATTGATTGGGATGCTACTATCATCAAACATGGTTACTCATGTCTACCAAGAACTAAACGACCAAAAGTTGTTTGTGTTTGCGATGAGTGCGGCAAGAAGCGCGACATAACAATACGCATTAAGTCTCAGGTAATAGACGGGCAAAAGGTGTGGCTATGCCCGTCTTGCGTTAAACTGAAAGAGTCAGGTATATCGTCTAGGATGAAACGTCAATGGGGTAACGATAATTATAGAATTGATAGATCAAAATCGTCGAAAGAATTATGGCAGAGTACTGGATATCGAGCTAGGCACAATATGGCTGTAGTTGCTGCAATGAAGTCTGTTGATATGCATAGTATATTGGTTAATCGATATGCCAATTCTGCTGCCAGAGACATTCACAGAAAGATATCGATAGCTTTATGGAAGGATGATAATTTCAGATCTAAAGTTGCATCGGGTGTCCAAAAATCGGCAGTTTACAATGGTGCGCCATCATCGTTACATGCGGTGCTCTCTGGATATCTCGACGATCTTAACTTAGAATACTCACCAGAGTACGCGATTGGGCCATATAATTTCGATTTTTGTTTGCATCTTGCAAAACCGTTGCTAATTGAGATTAATGGTGATTATTGGCACAATCGCGCTGATGTTGTAGCCAGAGACGCTAGGAAAGCATCTTATATCTCAAACTTATCGGATTTATATGATTTTATGGTCATATGGGAATTTGAGTTTTATACCAAAGGTAGAGTGGTCGATAGAATTTGTACTAGTCTTGGGCTCAATAATGTAACTACTAAAGATTTTGAATTTAGTGATGTGATTATTAAGACAATCGATACTAAGGATGCTAGAATATTCCTCAGTCAATATCATTATTCTGGATCGCTTGGTCGTGGTGGGACGAAGTTTGGTGCATATCTTGGCGATATGTTAATAGCAGTTGGTGTTTATTCGCCAGTTGGTAGGAAAGAGACGGCAACTAGGCTCGGCTATGTTACGAGAGATGTGTTGGAAGTTTCGAGGTTTTGTATCCATCCAAATTATCATAGGCGAAATTTTGCATCTTGGTTGTTGAGCAGGTTTAATAAACTAATTGATATAAAGTGTATTGTTGCTTTTGCGGACACAACTTTTGGGCATGATGGCACAATCTATAAAGCATCCAATTTTGTTTTTGATGGCATAGTTAAGCCGACTTACTGGTATGTTGATTCTAACGGTTGGGTTATGCATAAGAAGACATTATATGAGCACGCTAGATCGTTGAGAATGACTGAGAATGAATTTGCTCAAAAGTATGACTATAAGAAAATTTTTGGCGCTGAGAAAAACAGGTATATCTTGGTGAAACATGCCGCCTAGCAATTGGTTACTTTGGGATCGTATACGTGAGTTTGCTAGGGGGAGCCGCATATATCAGCAAGAACGGATATTTCAAGACCAATCATCTATTGATCGTATCGCTGTTGGTGGTGAATTTTTAGATTTCAGTTCTCAATCTGCCATTCTTGAGCAGACTAATCTACAAATCAATAGACTCGAGAGGTATAAGGATTATGAACAGATGGACCAGACTGGCGAAGTGTCGCTTGCTCTGGATTTATATGCAGATAATTTGAGTCTTATTGATCCAGAGCATAAACATTCGATCATTATTCGTGCAGAGGACAGAAAAATTAAGGAGGAATTGGAAGAGCTATATTATGAAACTCTTTTGATGGATAGGATGACTCGCCCAATGGCGAGGTATTTGTGCAAGTTCGGCGACTGTGCATTCGAGGTTGTTACCGATAGAAATAGGAGTGGAGTATCAAACCTTCGCTTCATGAACATATATAACTTTACTCGTATAGAGACTAGGTTTGGTGATTTGGTTGGGTTTTTCTATCAGGATGAACTTTACCCAGAACCGATATTCTTGCACCCATGGTCTTGTATGCATCTCAGGCTTACAAGCTTTGAGAATCTCTATCACCCGTATGGCCGGTGCGAGAGTTTTGGTACGCGTGTTTTTACGCCAACTGGCTATAAGAACATTGAAGACTTTTGTGAGGGAGATAAGGTCTATGTTTTCGACGGGAGAGGATTGGTTGTGGCCAATGTAATGGCCGCTTGTTATTCTGGCAAGAAAGAGATACTTAGGATAAAAACACGGCATTGTACAAATGAATGCAGCAAGAATCATCCAGTAATGGTTCGCCAGTGGATTAAACGACCTTTCGAGTTTGGAGAGAAATGGTTTTCGGAGCTTATTTATAAGAGAGCCGACGAGTTGCGGATCGGCGACGAACTTGTTATTCCAAAAATGCCAGTTAATGTTGATGGTGTGAAGCTACCAGAAATTTCGACACTTAGATATTCTAATGATAATCTTACGAATACCCATGTTGATCACTTACATTCTGGCCAGCATCGACTATCTTTTCCACGTTTTGTGGATAAGAAGTTTGCTGAATTATTTGGATTTCTTACTGGTGATGGGTGGTTAAACCAAGAAAATGGGAATATCCGGGGTATTGACTGGGCCCTTGGAGAATGCGAAAAGACCAATTCGAAATATGAGTTGATATTAAGATCTTATGGTCTTAATCCACGTCGGCATAGAAGCTCTGACTCGCATAGCAATTTGCAGGAAGATGTTTGTAAGTCATGCTCTGTCGATTTCGGCTTACTCATGGCTGAAATGGGATTGTGTTCTGGATTTGATAAAAAACGAGTTCCCGACTGGGTCTATAATGCCAAACCAGAGATTCAAGAAGCATTCATTCATGGCGTTGTGGACTCTGATGGTAGCACGAATATTGATGAATGGAATTGTGAACGGATTCAACTGGAATTATCAAATTATGAACTGACTAAAGATATCAAAATGCTACTACACCAGATTGGCTGGAAATGTGGTAATATTATTGAACGGCATCGTGAAACAAGAACAGCCATAATACATGGACGAGAGTACGATAGGTCTGATTCTTGGATTATCTATTTCTATAGATCAGATTTGTTTGAGTCTGCTGATAGGCATGTGCAGAGAAAGTCAGGATCCAGAGGCTACAATGCACGTAAGAAAGAATCCGAGAAGTATGGTGATGATGTCGTTTTTGAGCCAATAATATCGATTGAAGATGGTGGGATACAGGAGACAGCAGACATACAAGTAGATCATCTGTCATCGAATTTTGTTGCCGATGGTGTTGTGGTTCACAATTCTATTCTCGACGGTGGCCGTAAGGCATTCAAGCAGTTGCGACTGATGGAGGATGCTGCTCTTATCTATAGGATTACTAGGGCTCCGGAGAAGAGGAAATACAAAATACCGGTTGGCATGATTCCGGCCAAGGAAGTTCCGGAGTACATGCAAGCCATCGCTAGGATGTTCAAGCGCCAGCGGTTTTATAACCCAACAACTGGTACATTCGACGAACGGTACTCACCTATCGTCCAGGAAGACGACTTTTTTCTACCGCAGCGACCTGATGGTTCTGGCCCAGATATCGACACTTTGCCTGGCGCTGAAAATCTCGACCAGATTGCTGACATCGAATACTTTAAGAAGAAAATGATAGCGCCGTTGAAGATCCCGTTTTCAAGGGTCGGGATCGGCGAAGGTGCTGGTGAAGCCAACGATAAATCGCTGAGCCAAGAAGATGCTGATTTTGCTAAGGCTATTCAGTGGATACAATCGGAGATGTCTATTGGGCTGACTAAAATAGGAATTATTCACCTGGCATTGCGTGGGTATCCTATCAGTGCCATCAAGGGTTTCGAGATCTCTCTTGCTGCTAGTTCTGCGATTGAAGATCTGTATCGCATGGAGACGTGGCAGACTAGGACAAACGTGATGGCTGATCTCAAGGATATTGGTTGGTTTCCGAAGGAATGGATTGTTACCCGGTTTACTGATATGTCGCCTGACGAGATACAGGAATTGGAGGAGATGGAGGAGAAGGAATCGGGTGGTGGGTTTGGTGGCGGCGGTGGCGGTGGTGGCGGTGATCTTGGCGATATGGGTGAACTCGGTGGTGAGGGCGCGGAAGGCGACGAGGATATAGATGACATGGAGAGTGATGAGGGTGATGATGAGGAGGGCGGTGACGACGGTTTGTTTGGTGACGATGATGAGGAGACGCTTGAGAGTCATGATTATGGCCAGGAGAAGCGGTTGATAACTGAAATTAATAGGGCCGAGAAACGTCATAAGTCTTTGACTTATATCTCTAAACTGCATAGAAAACGCAATGCGGTTACTAGCTTGTTTAGCAATTTGATGGAGAATAAGGAGTTAGATGGGCTTACTAAGTCTAAACCTACCGAAGGGGTCATTGAGGAATCTGCCAAGGACAAGGACGTACCTGGTCTATATGATCCGAACAAAGACGAGGGTCTTCTTGTGGAGTGGTCGGTACCGAAAGAAGATAGAGATGGCGTAATATTTGAGGTGCGAAATGTCTTAGTAAACGAAACCGTAAGTAGTGATGGCACGTCAGGAGAAATTATTGATGATGACTTGCCTTCCTGAATTACAAGGTCGTAAGCAAAAATTAAGTATAGCAGATATACTTCACTAGGAGTACACAATGGCAGTTAAAACTAAGTCAACCGTAATCGATGCTCGTAAATTCCTGCGCGCGATAAATAATTCCGCCCAGGGAAAAGTTGCTCTCTATGAGTCTCTTGTCAAGAAGTTAGGTGGCAAGACAGGCGCAGACTGGCGTCTAATGGCTCTAAATGGAGATAAGCTCTTCATCGAAGACGCAACGTCGGGCGATTACATGGTCGCTAGTCATAAACGTCAACGCGGTGGGCGGGTGACAATTGACAATATTCGACCTCTGAAAATTGTCGAATCGCAGAAACAAAATACGTTTGGGCAGACCGTTAAGTCGCTGGTCGAAGCCATCGAAAAGAATGACCAACGAGCGATGCGGACCACATTCAACAATTTGGCCGCTCAGCGATTTTCGCCACGTACAATCCCTGAATCTGGTATTGTCAAGACACAAGACGGTGCTGTACGTCGAATCAGGGTCGATTCAGGCGAAATACTCGATGAGCAATCGCAGGCCAGGTTGATCGCTGCTCTTGTTGAAAGCGTGTCTGATACAGTGGTTCTTGAAAGCGGCAAAATCGTCAGTGCTACTTTCGGATCGGAGATGAGACATAGGATTCCTATTTCTGAATGGACATGCCGCAAAGTAGTTGCGAGCTATATGCGAGATACGGCCAATAGTGCGTATCTATCGCAAGGGTTTCAACAGCGAGTTTATAAGATTGCGAAACTCGTGACCGAAGACAGGATTAAGGAAGCAGTGGTGTCGGTTAAAGATTTCCTCGCAGAACAGCAGGAATTCTGTCTACTGACTCGAGCAGAGGTCAAAACGCTCGTCGAGAGCACGTTAGCAACACAAATGGTGTTAAACCAGAAACTCTGTGACGATGTTTCCACATTGATTCACAAGACGAACCTAAAGATCAATCGTGATACGATTATTAAGGAATGGCGTGCCACGGCCAGGAAAGCACAACATCCAACGCTGCTTGAAAACGTCAATATTCTGGAAGCTTCGAAGGATTTCGAAGGTTCTTATGAGAAGTTCCTGCACCTAGCGCTTGACGAGGCTATTTCGCCGCGCGACGAGGAAATTCTTGCCTATCGTACGGCCCTCGGATTTTTGCGGGATAGTACAAAACTGAATGAAGACCAAGATTTGCGTGGTAAGGTCGAAGAGCTTATTGGTCGGCTTGAAGACCCCGAGGTCGACGACGCCACAGTTCATCTTGTACGCGAAACGCTTGCGTCGGCGAAGAAAGAAGTTGATTCGCTCAGCAAGTTGGGCGATTACGACCAAATGCCCGGGGATGGTGTCGGCGAAGAGACGGGTGAAGAACTTGGTGCTGATATCGGTGGTGAACTTGCTTCCGATCAGCCGTCTATCGTCATCAATGCCCCGCTAATTCAAATTGGCGGAAAACCGATGGGCGGCGAGGATCTTGGTGGCGAGGATCTTGGTGGTGAAGACCTTGGTGGCGAGTTTGGAGGAGAAGAACTCAGCGATGAACTCGGCGGCGAGGAGCTTGGAGATGAAGAACTAAGTGATGAAGATGAATTCGGCGACGAAGACGAAGACGAAGACGAATTCGATAGCCTTGATCTCGGCGAGGACGAAGAGGAAGATGAGTTTGGCAAGAGGAAGGGATCCGTGAACATCAACCTCGACAGCAAGCAAAGGACTAAAGATCCGGTCAGCGAGTCGATTAGCAAAGCTATGGGCAGGACTGTCTCAGAGAGCGAGAAATCACAGTGGTTTAAAGACAACATCGCTGGAAAGAAAGACGACAAGAAAGACGACAAGAAAGACGACGTTGGTGACGTTGGTGATGACGACGACGACGACGACGACAAGCCAGCATTTCTCGAGAGCGTTTCCGATCCGTATTCGCTCGGAGAGGATGTCGATTTTCAGGCCGGTTTAGGGACCGGCTATGGTCGCCCAGTCTTGAAGGACGACATGGACGATGTTGTCACAAGCATGTTCAATATTGCCGAAGAGCGCAATATGAACCACAATGACGTTGTAACGAACGTCAAGGCGCTTGCCTCGGAAGCTATCAAACAGAATGGAATTAGAATTCCAGAAAATAGGGTCAATAGTACAGTAGATGCTGTTATTGACGCATTTGTCGAAAGAGCGGATTCTATTGGCGAAGACCAATTCAAGTGGGGTACTCTACGTCGCAGACGTGGTATGCCTAAAAGCAGGCTGAACCAGGGTGAAGGCGATAAACAGGGTAGTAGCTCCCGTATTGGTGAACATGGCACTGGATTCACCGGATCGCCTCCGAAGAACGATGCAAAGGGTTCGTCTGGCTCACCACCAGTGACTGCAAAACCAGGTTTTCAGGGGTCTGCACCGACGCAGTCTGAATCGATTGCTCGAGAAGAGATTGTTTGGCTTGAGCACGACCAGGGTGGTTTTGGTATCAAGGGTGATTTGAATGGCATCAGATTCATTCTCGATTATGCAGACCCACCAGCCATTTTGAGTGAGGATGGCAATGTGACGGTTCCGATTCCAGTTGAATTGGTTTCGTCTGCTATGGCTAGTGCCCAGCTTGGTGATGGCGATTCGAAACAGTTTGCGCGGTGGTTGGGTAGTGGTATCGAACAGTTTAGACCGATTACTGAAGATGAGGACCGCGAGATTGATGAAGCGGTCGCTACGATCACGGCCAGAGGCGATGGTACTATCGATGTTGCAGTTGATGCCGACGTCGGTGTTGGGCCTATTGGCGAGCCTGGCGAGCTTGGCGAACCAGGCATGGATCAGGATGTAGGTATGGAGCCCGACGCGGATGACCTGCCAGGTGGCCTTGATGATGTTATTCCTGGTGAGCCAGGAATGGAGCCGGAAGCCGACATGCAGGCTGTGGGTGATGTTCCTAGCGATGTTCCTAGTGACATTGCCGGTGAAATACCAGATGAGGAGATGCCAGATTTTGAGGGCCCACAGAGTGACGTGCAGGGGCCAGAGTCTCCTCCCGCTGGTGCAGAAGGACCTTCCGACGAAGATGAAGAAGAGGAAGAAGAAGTAGAAGAAGAATCGATCGAAGAAGATAAGGATATGACGGACCCAACAAAGAATCTTTACGATACGACTACACAGGACCATCGAGAATCGCCAAAGGAAGGCGGCAAAGCTCCAAAACCGAAGAGCAGTAAAAACTTGGAGGGCTTTGACGGTAAACCTGGCAAGGCGAAGGTTGGCAGTAAGGCCAGTACAGAGCTAAAGCCGGTGAAGCCGGGTACAAACAGGCCGAAATAACATGGTTGGTTGGTTAATCTTATTTGGATTGTGGGCGCTATTTGGTGTTCCGTATGGCATCAAGATTTATCGAGGCCAACGTGCAAATGGTGTCGAGGTAAAGCCAGCCATTCTTTGGGCTGTTTTAAGGGGTGTTTCTGCACCAGTCGAACTTGTCGTCAAAGGCATTATTGGTGCCTTCAAAGAGATTATTAAGTGAGGACAGCATGCTTTTAATGCCAACACGAGCTAATCGTATGTCTGGGTATGATCCGACCACGATGTTCAACCGTGGTTTGGTGGCACAGACTGGCTATATTCCTGAAGGTATGCAACTTTTGCAGGATACGTGGCCGCTCAAGGTTAGGAAGTCCGAGCGAATCATGACTGAAGGTCTTAGCGGTCAGGAGGTTCCTATTTATAGGGTTACTGGTCTGTTTCAGATCGCCGATGATACCAACGCTAATGGCCGGGTTTATTCGAGAGGCATCTTGAATGAAGCGGTAGGTGCTATCCAGGATGACATAGCGGGACGGTCTGTAATGGGTGAATTTGACCACCCACCCGATGCCAAGATTCACTTAGATAGGGTCAGCCATCTGCTTACCAAGATCTGGATGGAAGGTAAATCCGTTTATGGCGAGGCTGAGATTCTCGATAATGTGACTTATGGTGCACAGCTAAAGTCGCTGCTCGAGCGTAAAGTCACGATTGGTATTTCGTCGCGTGGTATTGGCGACATGGAGTTGAAGGAACTCGGTGGCCAAGAGTTGTATTACGTGGTTCCCGGATACCGTTTTGTTACTTGGGATGCAGTTGCCGAACCATCTGTTTCCGGTGCGGTTCTACATCTCATGGAAGGTAAATTACGGTCGATTCGCCGTAGGCAGCCTATAGTGCGACCACGTCCAGCCGGTATTCTCAGCAAGCATGCTTATGAGAGCAAATTGGTTGGTGAGGTTGCATCGTTCTTGAATGACTAAGACGTACTCACTCCGTAGTCTATTTATTCTGACGTTAATCGTGGCACTTGTCTGTTCTTGTGTCAAGACATTCACACAAGTGGCTAGACCAAAGATTGTCGTTAAGAGCGAGAACCACATAGAGATTAGATCGTTTTTCCCAATCAACCATTATTGGGCGCAATATGCTAGTTCGTCCCCATTTGGGATAGGAAACTATATAGAATCATCGTGGCCCCTCGCTGAATGTTTTGCAAAACATCCATGCTCGTTCAAGATGATAGAGTTGAAATGGATTAAGGGCCCAGATTTCCTTATACTTGATACGTGGAAAGGCCTGACATATTACAATGTGCGATATTTTGATGGCATGCCACGTTTTATAGAAGCGCCACTACCTAAGGAATTTATAGATGAAGATCTGGACAACACATACCTTGGGAAGTTGCGGCCCAGCAAGCCAATATATATCGAAGCACAACTCCCGCCTAAGAGTGCGTCAATAGAGGGACGGTAGGCGATTTTATAGTGCATCCTTGTTTGTCCCACCAGTGCCAAATCATCAGGTACCCAATCCTGCCCAGAATTATATCCTCTATGTCCGCCGATCTATGAATTGATTCTTGTAGCTTTACAGCATTATTAAGTGTAGCGGATATTCCAATGAATGCCGCAGCAGGGACGCGGAATGGTGATGTTGGTAGTCTGTCAAGTTTAGTGCTGCCGCCAAATGTCGCTTGAATGACACGAGTCATCGTGAGTATTTTGGCGGTTTTGCTGGCGGTCTTTTCAAATAGTTTGATATATTCGCTAATATCTGTTTTTAGCAGAAAATTCATCAAGAATTTGTTGGTGACTTTCTCGCCAGTAACTTGTTTTTTATGGTTATAGAAGCAATGGTAAGTGCATAATATTTCTAGTGGATATAATAAATCGGCCGATTCATAAATCGGCAGATCGCGGCACAAGTTGACAATCAGTTCGGTTCTTTCGGTGATCCATTCCTCCCTTATTTGCTGCTTATCGTCATTCCAGCTAGCTAAGGAGAACATCCTGTTCCATTTGTAGGATTCTGCTACTGCTATTGCATGGGCCAGACTATAAATAGTGGTCTTGACTCGACTTGTTGGTATCTTGTCATCGCTAACGTCGACGACCGGTTCTAGCCGTTTTTCTTTATACTTCTTTAGTTGCCGAAGAATGGATTTCATTTCACCCAGTTCCGGTGAGGTTTAACACAGCGGTGGAGTTTACCATTATCGAATAAATGCCATTTACCATTGTGTTGGCCCCAGATCAGTCCTTTCTTTCCACAGTGTAGGCAGGTTTTACTTTTAGATCTGTGGTTTGGGCTAATAATTGCTCCAGATTCGTCGATTATACCATTGTCGTATGCCTCGTTATTGTCCATATGGCCAGACAAATAGTCATATCGCAATTCTTCCATGTCCATTGCTTCGCCAATGGTATCGTCTGCCATTTCACTCATGTCGTCACTCGTAAATATAGTTGTCCTTATAAAATATAATACATATGACTAAGATGTTTCGGAGACTATTATGCCATTATTCGATCTTGAGCTTATAAGAACAGATGTTCTCAAGGCCACATTACGAATTAGTGCTGATAATGTCGAACAGGCAAGGCATATTGCCTTGAAAAAAGCACTTCTGAATGGTCCAGTGCCTCAAGTTGTAAATGACCATTCTGGTCCCCAAGATTGGGACCAAGAGAGTAGCCGTGTTACTGACATCAAGGTCGTTGACGAATGGTAGTTAATAGTATATTTTTCTAATACGTTGTTAGGCAAAAATAACTATACAAAGAGTCCGCTTAAATAGGGAGCTATTTGCGATGGACAAGATCAAAGAGCTTATGGTGAAAAGTGGAGTGTCTGAAGAGGCCGCGAACCAAATATGCGAGTCTCTTAACACTTACAAGGACAAGCTCAAGACTGAGTATGACGAACAGTTTAATGCGAGGCTTAAAAAGGCCAAGCACATTTGCCTCGAAGAGACCGATGCCCATAAGGCTGAGTTATCTCGTCGAGTCCAGATTTTCCTTGAAGCGAAATCTGCCGCTATCGAAGAATCTCTCCTACGTCAGTCAGCACAAAGAGAAACTGAATCTGTTGCCAGGCTCGAAAAAATCGCCTCGCTTGTCGAAGGCATTGAGCCAAATGGCCAGCCATGCAGTGAACTCGAAGCTGAACTCGGAAAGACAAAGAGAATCGCTGAGCAGTTAATCAAGGAGCGTGACCACGCTGTTGCTAAGGCACGTAAGTTGGGTGCTATCTCGGAGCGCGTTCTAAAGCAGAATCGTAGCCTTGAGAGATCACTTTCCGAAGGTGTCACGTCACCAGCAAAATCGGCTAAGACACAAAGGATTGACGAAGATCGAACGGGTAGTCAACGCCGCACGTTGCAACCGACTATTAAGGAAAACGTTGGTAAAACTCCGCCGAGACCCGCACAGGTATCCAAACGACAAACAGATACACCTCGGACACCGGAGGAGATCGCCAGTTCGATGGAAGAGGGTGTCTAGCCGACACCGTACTTGATAAAAAAAGTCAACCGAGATTAGGAGAATTACGCCATGTTGGCAACACGTTCAAACCAAATTCCACAGCGCCGTCACCTCGCCGAAGGCAGAACCCCAGCCAATCCTCGTATGATTAGTGAGGCTTCTGACCCGCACCGAGCAGCGGTTCTCTACGAATCGCGGAAAAATCAGTGCGTCAAGAAGTGGGCTCCTGTGATGAGAAAATGCCGTGAGATCTCCCCTCAGAAGATGGGCCTCATGGCGGCTTTGTTTGAGAACCAGTACAAAGCCTGGAATCCCGAAGGTCGATCTATCATCTTTGAAGATCAGACCACTACGGCGAACATCGCGGACTTTACGCGGTTTGCATTGCCGCTGCTCCGCAAGAGTTATCCAAAGCTCATCGCCGACAACCTCGTCGGTGTTCAGCCAATGAGCCAGCCAGCCAGCTTGATCTTCTACATCAGGTATCGTTACGCCATGAATAAGGGCCAGACGATCGCCGGTACGCAGATCATGCGTCAGAACACCGCCCAGAATTTTGCCCGTCAGAATGCGTGGGCTTTGGACCCGTATTACTCCTCGCAAGAAGTTCATGGTGAAGATGCTACCATCGCTGGTGGTACGGTCATCACGCAGACTCTCTCCCACCGTCCGGTTCTTGCTGGTACTGTGATCGTTGAAGTATATGAGAGCGCCGAGACGGCCGCTCCTCAATGCGATGACCCGACTCCATGTCTGAGAGTCGGCTTCGACGCCAATGGAGATCCGGACGTCGTTGTGGTTGGTGATTGTACTGCTTTCACCGACAGCCTTGAAGTTGATGTCGACACAGACGGTGCCACCGAGTTTGATCACTCGTCCGGTGCTGTCCAAGTCACACTCTCTGCTGGGACGCTACCAGACGGTGCTGTGGCACGCATCAACTACGAGTATGATCTCGAAGCCAACCCGTTCCAGCCTGAGGTCACATTGAGCATCGACAGTGATTCGGTTTCGGCCGTCACTCGTAAGCTCAAGACTTCCTGGTCGCTCGAGGCAGCCCAAGACCTCAAGTCGGTCCACAACATCGATCCAGAGTCCACTCTGACCGATCTGATGGCCGACGAAATGGTTGCTGAGATTGATCGTGAAATCATCAACGACCTCATCATCGCAGCCGCGATTCGTGCCCAGCACAACTTCGCAACTGCGGCTGGTGCCTCGGTTAACTTCACCGACCGGAACATCGCCTTGCTCTACAAGGTTCTCGAAGTTGCGAACATCATTCACCGCACCACCCTGCGTGGTCCGGCCAACTGGATGGTCACCTCGGCCGACATCAGTTCCAAGTTCGAGCAGTTGAACGATTTCCGTGCCAGTGATGCCTTCGTCCAAGAGGGTGTTGACATCGGCATTATGAATGCTGGTACGATCCAGGGCAAGTTGCGGCTCTACAAAGACCCGCTCTTCCCGAACTGCAAGATTCTGCTCGGCTTCAAGGGAAGCTCGGTCTTGGATGCGGGGTACTTTTACGCTCCGTACATCCCGCTGCTCAGCACACCGACCGTGCTTGATCCCAACTCGTTCACGCCGAACAAGGGGATCATGACGAGGTATGGGAAGAAACTTATAGAAGATGGAGGATTATATTACGGGACTATTACAGTCACGAATCTATAATCCATTGTCGAATGTAAAAAGAGCCCAGACCGCTAATCTGGGCTCTTTTTGTAGGTATCCATGTATTTTACTTTAAGCAAAAGTACCATAAACAATTTGCTTAAGGTGAAGCGATGGACACTGAAGCTCTGGTGAGACTTTTAGATGCCGGTAGAACACACGCAGAAATAGCCAAGGAGTTTGGTTGTACCAGACCTGCTGTGTCCTATGCAGCGAAGAAACTTGGTAAAAAACCAAATAAAGCACAACGACCAATCGATGTTAATTTACTAAAATCTGAAACCGCCGATAACACATCATTTTCTGCATACGCTAAGAAACATAACCATACGCTAGCATCTGTATCAAGAGTTGCTAAAAAACATGATATCGATCCGCCAGGTATAAATCATAAAAGGAAGAAGTTACCAGATAAGGAGTTATTGCGACGATATGAGGATGGTACCAGCCTTGATAGTTTAAGCAAATCGTTCAATACATCTGTTGCGACGATTAAACGTCATTTAAAATCGATTAAGCACGACATAATATTTAGAACTATAGACGAAGCCGTAAGACCTAAGCTATTGAATGATCGGGACGCATTACTAGCGGCTAGCGAAAAAAATTCATATCGAGCGATCGCAAAACAGCTTGGTGTTAAGCTTAGCACTGTTACTAAGGCCGCTCGTCGTTTTGGTCTTTCGTTTCCGCATAGGATTTTGTGGGATAATATAGATTATCATGAATTGTTAGAATTATATATTGTACACGGAAAAACCACTTCACAGATCGCTATAGATTTAGGTTATCCTTATGGTGTTGTGCTTAAACAGCTTCGGCGCGCTGGTTTTCCGATTGCAAACCCCGGTGGTGTTTCAAGGCCGTCAAAATATCTACAGTTGAATGATCATGCTTGGCTGGCTGAGCAATATAAATCGCGTAGTGCCAACGACATAGCCGAAACGGTAGGTGCGTCGGTGGGCATGGTACTATATCATTTGCGTAAAGCTGGCATAAGCATGCGCTCAAAAGAAGAATGTATAAAGTTGATTATGGAACACATTCATGGTATTCGCTCTGAATACCGTGGTATTAAATGCCATAGTCAATTAGAGAAGGCTTACCTAAAAGGATTGCCTGAAGCTGCTAATATAGAGCGTGATATTCAATTTGAAAGTTTTGGTAGCCATTGCGCAATTGATTTTAGAGTAGATGGTGATTTAATAGAGGTCAAACCGAAAGACGTTCTTAAGCAGACTGGACCAGATAGGAAACGGATGATTAAACAATTTATGATTTGCCAAAACAACAATGTATCTATGAAAGTTTGGACAAAGGCCGGTTATTGGCAACCGGATATAGTTGACGATGATATCCTGCATGCTATCAATTGGAAATTGTTTTTCGCAAGCCCAGCAGAGTGCCATGATTGGCTATTGGCTCGAGGGTTTGTCGCACCTCGTTATGGATTATTAGATTTAGTTGATGCGGCTGCCAGGATGATATATTGTAAGGTAGGCCAGGAGCTTAATGCTGGGTTTAATAATCATCATCCGTTAAAGCTGACACATCATTTTTTTCCACATTTTTGGGGCTCTACTCACAAAAACTACATTCCGGTTTCGGCGGTTTGGGAGGTCGGAAATACTTCTGTTTTAAAGGCGGCGGTTGCTAACTTGTGGCAGCAGAAACGTGAGGTGAATATATATGGACTACTGAAGTATGTTGCGAAATACTACAAAGACTTTGCGACCGTATCTTGGTTTAAACCGTGGGTTGCTAAGTATGTTTACGATTTGTTTTTGCCGGACGGTGGCACTGTTATTGACCCGTGTTGTGGTTGGGGCGGTAGATTTATGGCTGCTGTTAGCAGGGATGATATAAAGTATATCGGTAGCGATTTGAATGAGTTAAGCGTTAGTTCACATCAGAGGCTGAGAGATTTTCTTGGCAGTAGGGTTTGTCAGGAACCTCAGTTTCATACGGCCGATGCTACATTGTGCGATTTTCCTGACGCTGATTTGTTGTTTACGTCTCCGCCATACGACGATACCGAAATTTATCATGGCATAAATTCGCTGGCAACGAAGACGGAGCCTATTCTGCACAATATCTTCAGCAAGTTTAAGCGTAGAGTTATTTTAAATGTTCCGAAACGTATGGAAGATCTATGTATTGATATTGCCAAGGGTCATGGTAGGAAACTGTCACAAGTCTTGAAGATGCGGACAAGCTCGTTTATGAAGAGAGAAAAGACACATGAGCCTATTTTAGTGTGGGATTAACGCTAAATACTTGGAATTAATTGATACCTTTTTTGTGCTATAACTAGGTGTTGGATCCGCTATTTAAGGGAGCAAGATGACTAGTCAGACTATCACTATTAAGGATTGCGTTCTCAAAGGCAGTTATCTTGTAATTCCAAGGTTGCCTACCGCTAAAGTCACGAAACTTTGGAGCTATCAGGGGGGGATCTTACACAAGCATTTACTAAAGCATGAGTATACGCTTACCGAATCGCCTACTGGTTCTGGTAAGACTACTATCATGTTGGCACTAGCGGCCAGAAAATTGAAAGCTGGTTTAAAAGTAGTTGTTATAGCACCTAAACTTGGTATCGTTTCTGGTTTTACAAAGTATACACGAGGTCAGAGTTTTAAGGTTGGTAGACTACAGTTGCTGAGTGGGTCTGTGATAGAGGCACAGGGTAGGACCGAAAAAAGCAAGTCTAAGTTCGTGGCTGATTTTGTAGCCGATAAGCATACTGCTGACCAGGTGCTTATTTGTTCATATCAATCATTTGCATTAAAGGCTTTACACGGTGATTTGAGTAATGTCGTGTTATTGGTAGATGAGGCCCACCATAGCTCTATTGATGACGATGATAGCAACCAACTTGGTAAAATCGTTAGTTCTGCTGTTGAGAAGTGTTGCGAGGTCCATGTCTTTACGGCAACAGCATTTAGGGCCGATGGCACTTCGTCGGTTAATGGTGAATTTGTACGATATAGACGGACTCTTAAGCAGCATTATAATGGCGACAATGGTAAGTCATATTGTCCAGATTTCGGTGTGTTTGTCAGGTTTTATCAGAAAGTGAAGAAGGATAAGTTTGATAAGTTAGCCGATACGAGCACGATTAATAGTCCTAGAGCACTTATCAATTCTTATCTGGATGAATTCAAGAAAAACAGATTGCCGACTCTCATGTTGGTCGACGATGCTAGGCAAGCGCTGGATCTTCACAATGCCTTGTTGAACAGGTTCGAGGGTGTTAATATTTTGAACCTTGGGTCCGAAGATGGTGTGAATTATGAGGCAAAGTACAAGAGACGGATGCAGAAGAAGTATGCTAAGTTAGATCCGCCAAATAATAGTACAAACCGGGTGGAGGTGGTTATTGCTGTTAGGGTGATGGATGAGGGGGTGGATTGGCCGGATTGTGCTCAGACGTTTTCGCCTCGTATTAGTAGCTCTCTTGTTCTTCTTATGCAGAGGGCTATTGGTAGGGCTATGCGGTTGAAGCGGAAGGGACATATATCTCCTGGACATTCTCGTGTGGTTCTTTTTGAGATCGGGATTGCCGAGGACGACAAGTATCTTGTTGTTGGTTCTTTATTTGAACTTGTTACGAGGCTGAAGGCTTTGTGTGAGGGGATTGATTTTGCTGATACGTTTAGATTGAAACTGCCGAAGAAGATGAGGGATAAGGCAGACGCAGATAGAAATGATCTTGATAATAAGTCCAATCAGCTTATTAATTTTGATGTGTCTCGTGAGCTTATCGAGGCGGCTACGCGCGGGATGAGTGCATGTGATCTGGTCGATTTGTGTAGGGAGCTATACGAGGAACAAGGGATTGATATTTCAGATGTTCTTGCTTATGAGTTATTGAGGGGGCAGGGGATCATTGAGATTGATGAGCACTCTGAGGATGAGATTAGTAGGATAATGGCCAGGAAGCTGCACGTGAAGTTGGCCGGGTTGAGTTTTAAGGATTTGCTTGAGGACGCGAGGTTTAAGGAATTATTTGATGGG
>Ga0114918_10001474_pt1 | contig 21056 bp, 27 predicted proteins | sample LantaG_FD_87015 | JGI IMG/M metagenome (GOLD analysis project Ga0114918, IMG submission 87015) | Deep subsurface microbial communities from Baltic Sea to uncover new lineages of life (NeLLi) - Landsort_02402 metaG | ecosystem: Environmental > Aquatic > Marine > Oceanic > Sediment | place... | reverse complement strand
TGGTTCGACTGGACCCCCAATTCAGGGATTAATACAGCGGTTCTTCCCACAGTAAAAGGCTGTAATCCTATTACAGGATTAAAAACTTCGGGATATCATCTGGAAAGATACGAGAATAACTGCCCTAAACATGGTTGTGAGTTCCATGAAGACCGATATTGTAAAGAGTGCGGTTATAAATGGCCACCACAGAACTATGTATCCTATCCAAACACCCTGTGGTGGGATGGGTTTCGTACCGGAGATAAAGTACGTCAGTTCTTTTTTACAGAAGATATGATAAGAGATGTAGCCACTTCTCTTATAGGGAAAGAAGAGACAGTACCTGCTTTTGGTTTTGCCTTTTATAATCCTAAAGAAAAGCGGGATTATTTAACATATCGTAGTACTTATAGCGATAGTGGTGCGCCTATAGATTATACGTCCCTGCACGTTAATTACTCAGGTACCCCTTATATCTATGGAAGCTCTATGATGGGTGGGGTAGAAACCAACTGTGAATGTTCTTATAAGTCTGAGACAAAGAATAGTTCCTTTATTATGGAGTCTTATACTTCCAAGGAAGAGAATACAACTCTTTTAAGATCGATGTCAAAAACTTATGATAGATCTCGGTCTATAGCGCCTAAGAAAGAAGTAGCAGTAGGAGCTGGGGCAGAGATCCGTCAGGAGCTACGTGATGATCCTTATGCTTTGGATAGCTGGAAGGATACTCCTGAGGCTACCATGGTCATATACTTTATTTTTGAGAAAGAGTTTCAGAAGATGAAGGAAGCTGGTATGAAGGATTTTTCGGAGAAAAAAGATGGCATGCTCAGTGGCATACCTGTAGGATAGAAATTAGATACATATAATATACAGATGAGCCTCATCTATTTACATAGGTGAGGCTTTTTTAATTTTCTATTAATAAGATTTTTACATATAAATAATATTTATTAAATATAGGAATTACTATGGCTGACATTATTACGGGGTATCTAGATCGGATAGCATCATCTTTAGAAGATGCTGGTCATGTGGATTTTGCGCATGATGTGGATAAGATAGCGGATACTGTAGAAGCTGCGAAGAAGAAATGGATACAGGATGTGGATCTTAAGAAGGGTCGTTTTACACAGTACTGTAAGCAGCAGGGATATGAGGGTCCTAATCAGGGGTGCGCAGAGAAAGCTTTAAAAAGTGACGATCCATCAGTCCGAGGCATGGCATCCTTTTATCTAGCTATGAGATCGTGAGTAAAACTTTTAAAAAATTAGAGTATAGAGGAAGAGCTCTTGAGGGAATCATGGGCTCTTTTTTTATATCTTCAGATAAAATTCATATAAGAACCTAACAGCATGCAGGTATGTACTGCCTCGATAGATTAATTCAACATCAGAGGCTCGCGGTATGGGAAGACATAAGCATATTCTCGAAGAGGAATGTCGTCACATGCAGGAGCATAAGTGGATCGAGTCGGAAAAGGCTGGTTATAATTTGGGTGAGACGGCCTATTTTGGTTGGGTGCAGGATTATGCGAAGGATTTTAGATCCTGGACGGATACCATCCCTTATCATTGTATAGGGTGTGGGAAATGCCTGGGTAAAACAGATAGGGATGAATGTCCTTATCCATTTGACCAAGAAAGGTTAAAGCACCTGTCCAGAAAAAAGACATGTAGAGCATAGCACACATTATTAGATATTACTCAGATGTTTTTTAATTTTTTTCGGTAAAAATTAAAAAACACTTGATTTCTTTTTTCTATACCGTTATATTTAGAAGGTCTTCTTTTGGTATATGTGGAGACTATTCGTTCTTTGTATGTAAAAGTTTGACATTACTTTTTAGATGCTTACAATGCTTATAGCTCAGTTGGTAGAGCACTTGACTATTAATCAAGCTGTCGCGGATTCAAATTCTGCTAAGTGTACTAAAACTAGCATATAATACTCATGTCAGACTTTTTTATATATCGGTTGTATCTTACTTTTTAGTTGATTACAGTCTTTACGGAGGTTCGATCCCTTCTATATAGCCTTATGGCTATATGTAGCCGAGTGGTTTCAGGCAATCGATTCTGGTTCGATGTTAAAAGCAAACGTCATCTAATACTCAGATACAATCTATAAAAGAGCCGGGGCAAAAGGCATGAATTACTATGCTATTGTCCCGGCTCTTTTTTTATTAGGACGTTTTTGTTTGTAATAAGTATAATGCTTAGATCATGGAATACTATACCTCTTTAGATGTCATAAAACTAGGTAGGTTTATACTTGAGCAGAACTATGAACTTAGGTATGCACTATTTGAGGAAAAGGTATTATCAGTGCTAAGAGCTCTCCATCGTGAGGAGAGTATGCCTGAGGCATCCTTAGCAGATAAGATACTTAAAGAGTGGCTTACAAAAAAAGAGATAGATTTTGTTTATGGTACTCCTTTAAGAAAAGTCCCTCTTTTTATGAGAAGAGAAGATTTAAAGTTTTTAGTAAAATGGCGATTAGATATAAATAAATAAGAAAGGGGGCATGCTATGATACATGTCGTATTTGATGGTACAAGTAAAGATTTAGAATTTGATGATGTGTTTAAGTCAGAGAACTTTAGTGCTATAGGTATTTCTGAGGGAGCTACAGTATCTCCAAATGATGTCACCAAGGAACAGATTAAGAATGCGCTATGCCATTATTTGGATATCAGTGATTCAGAGTTGTCGGACCATTATATCGAAATAAATAAAAATGGAAATATAACGGTGAGGCCCGAGGCTACTTTCGGATGAAAGTAACCGTAGATATTAAAAAATGTTATGGAAGCTGCCCCCATTTTTTAAAAGAAATAGGTGGAATTTTAATTTGTAAACATAAGGATGCTCCGGACTCTGGTTATATAATAGTACATCCACAGTGTGATGTTGGATTCCCGGTGATGTGTCCTTTAAAGAAAGTAGAAGGTACGTATGTCTAACATGACAGGACAGGAAGAAGATTTTAGGCTAAGTATGTTCAACTCTTTTATGAGTTGCCCACACAGGGATACTAATGCTATTAAAGAGGTCCACAAGGAATTTCGTGAGAAAGATCCTGTGTTCTACTCACACCTGGCTTGCTGGTATTTAAAAAATGGAGAGGTAAGAGATCATCAGGAGGTTTTTTCCTCGATGCTAATAACGGACCCTTACCTCGATAACCGTGACGTAGGTTTAGCGCTTTTTCAGAAGCATGCTCCTTTTATGAAAAGTCGCATCTTAGGTTTTGTGAAGGGTAAGAATGTACGTATCCGTAAGAAGACCGGAGAGCAGCTCAAAAGGGGTAAGAAGACTTTTGATAAGTATGTGAATGAGTACGTGGAAGTGGGTCTTAAGGTCCCTGTACCTACAGTATTTAAGACTGAAGTTAAAAATTACCTAAGGTGGCTTGAGTCGGATCCTGTAAGATATGATTCTGTAGTTATGAGAAATGCTAAGGATCTTAAGAATCTGTATAAGCGTATCCAGCTTAAACCTAGTCCAAGGGCTCAGGCTATACTTTTTGATAAAAAGTATCCAGAGGATAGCAAGCTTAATATCTTTAAGGAGATCCAAAAGGCATCCCCTAAGACAGCAGCAAAGCTTATTGTAGAGAACAAGATACCTTATACAGTAGCAGTAGGGCTTATTGATAAGATGACTCCTACTATTTTGGTGGCTCTTATCAACAACATGAGTCCTCAGGAAGTGGTAAATAATGTGGCTGCCCTTGAGGAACAGGGTGCTTACAAGAATGCGTCTGTTAAGAAGCTTATTGAGGAAAAGCTTACGTTGGCGTCAAAGTCTCGTAAAGTATCTACTTTGAAATCTCAGGTTGCTAAAAAGACTGGGCGTATTAAGGATGAGGACATCCAGAAGAAGTTAGATGATGTCTCAGATGCCCAGGTAAAGAAGAGGGGAGCTATCAAGGATCGGGTAGGTATTTTTGTTGATAAATCTATGTCTATGACTTCTGCTATAGATGTAGGTAAAAGGATTGCTGCTATGGTAGGAGGGGCTACATTAAATCTACCTACAGTGATGGTATTTGATTCGATAGCAAGAGAGCTAAAGACAAAGAGTAATACTCTATCTGGATGGGAAGAGGCATTTAAGGGGGTGTATTCTGGTGGGGGTACTTCTGTAGGAAGTGCTCTTGCATTAGCTTTTCGTTGTAACATCCTGCTTGATACTATTGTGATTGTTACAGACTGTGAGGAGTTACGTGCTCCGATTTTTGCTGTAGAGTACTTAAAATACACCAAAAATACAGGCTTAAATCCTCGTATCATAATCGTAGGTGTGCGTGGCTATGATGGCAGGATAGATGAACGCTTACAGAGGTCTCTAGATAGAGAAGGTATTGAGTATGAATTCTATACTCCAGAGGGGGATGACTACTTTGGTCTCCCGGGACTGTTACCTCTACTGTCTCAGTCGTCTAAGATGGATCTTATCTACAGCATCTTAGAATACCCTCTTCTGAAAAGAAATGTGTATAAGTAGGTGCTATGAGTACAGATATCCTTAATCTTATTGATAATATAGGAGATATTGAAGAAAGTGTCTTAGACACAGAATTCGTATCTCCTGTTTTTGACAATACCCAGATAGCGATGTCTGTCGCTGGTCTCGTTTACACTCTTAGGATACCTAAAACTGATCCAGGTTGGTACCGATTTAAGGCTATCGATCGTAAGAGGGCTAGAATAGTATCGGAGGCCTCATTTACGGATATATCAGATTATCAGAGATGTCTTAAGGATATCAGGATAGGCATCATTTATCGGGAGGGGGATGTGCTCTATGGCATCCCTCAGAAAACTAATAGCTTTAGGATCCCGGTAAATACTGTGCTGCCTATTTTTCTGTGCTCTCAGATGGTATATGACTTTGATTACATTATTGGGAGCTGTGATGGTGTAAACATTTGGTATAAGCATCCTGATATGTCTAATTCTCCGCTTAAGGGAGAGTACCTTCGGGATAGCCTAAGTAGAATATTGGATCCTACTGATCTAAAATTTTCAGGTCTTACTATAGAAGATCGGATAGGTTACTCGATACGTTTTAAGATAGATGAGCAGGTAAAGCTCAAGCTCCGTCTTATAGAGGAGCAGAAGGAGAGGGCGATCAAGCTCTCTAGAGAAGAGCAGAGGAAGAAAGATATAAAGGATGATATAGAGCATGCAGGAGGTACCTATCTTAGTACAGTAGAAGGTAGCGATTTTTTTCGAGTAACGTATGTCGTAGACGGGGCAGAGTATACAAGTATGGTGTCAAAGGATAGTTCTCGTAAAATTATCTCTGCAGGTATATGTTTGTCTGGAGGAGATCGTGATTTTGATCTAAAGAGTTTAATAACGGTTATGCGAGAGGGTCAAAATAGGGGTCTTATACACCGGGAGTGGTAGCTGAATGGGTAAAGAAGATTTAGAGGCGGATAAGTCTCTTGAGATATTAAATAAGTATTTCAGAACTTCCAGGGTAGAGGCACATAGCAGGGCTATTATAGCTTTAATCTACGGAGATTGCGTAAAAAAAATTCTAGGTACTAATTATAAAAAAGAGAGAATAAGTTTAAAGAAAAGTAAAAAGATCCATAAAATGATGGTATCGGAATTTCGTAGAAGATATGGTCCTTATGTAAACGTCCTATGTGGTAGCCTGAAAAAACAGATTTGGTATACAAACTTTGAGCTTATATATAAAACACAGCTAGGCAGGTTATTTAGTTGTGGGTTCATAAACAATGTTTACCTTACTTCTCATTGTATCGATCGGTGGGAGGAGCGTACAGAGAATGCGTACAAAGAAAACTTTGAAAAAAAGCATATAAAGGATTTTGGGATTGCTCCGACTAGTTTAGATACCATGAATTACTTCTTATATCTAGGTACTCAGTACGGGGTACAAGATGAGAACTCGAATATTAGATACCTTAACATGTATCTAGGTGTTATCGTTTTTGAAGTGTACGGCGAAGATGAGCTTTTTGTAGCGAAAACTTTTTTATCCTACGATATGGTTAGAACAGATGTATCCTGGTATAATTTAAAGAGTGCTCTTCAAGATATGTCTCAGATATTATATCCAGATATTACTCCTCTGCAGACTATCTCTATACTGGATAAGAAGTTTTCTGATGATAAGAGGTATAAAATTATAGAGGCTGCTGTATAGGGGGTATTTTATGGAAGAGTGCTGGTTTGTATATGGGCTACATATCTGGAGATACTTTATTGGTTTAGAAGTATACCATTCGAAAGGTACCGAGTCTTCTGTATCCTTTTTATGGGAAAAAGCTATAAGCAGATTGTGTATTGGCTGGTGTCATACACATCCTACGAAAAATATCTTACCAAGTCCAACAGATCACCGGACTATGCGCTCTTGGGTGAAAGGTTTAAATAGATCTTTCTTATGTGGTATTAGGTACGGTAGTAAAACTGATTATTATTGTTTTAGAAGATTAAAAGAAGACAGATCCAAGATAGGTTATAATAAACTTAAGCACCATAGGATAGGTGCTGTAGTGTTAGCAAAGATATATGGAAAGGATAAAGTATCATGAGAACTCATGAGCATGAGATACAGTATAGAGGAGAGAGTTTAATAAGTAAGATGGCTGAAGCCCCCTTTTTCATCTGTGGGTGTGGGGCTTTAGGATCAAATCTTATTTTTAATATGGTACGTCAGGGATTTAAGAAAATCAGTGTAATAGATTTTGATCGAGTGGAAAAGCACAATATACAGACTCAAGCTTTCGGTCTTCGTGATGTGGGGATGCATAAGGCAAAGGTACTATCTCATAATGTCTTTTATAATTTGGATATATCTGTTGAGGGACATATAAAGAAGTTAGACGAATCCAACATTAAGAAGTATTTACTTCCTAAAAATATTGTAGTTGATACTTTCGATAATTCTGAAAGTCGGGGACTAGTAACAGAGTACTGTAAGGATAAGGGCCTAGATTGTTTACACATAGGTTTATATAAGGACTACGCTGAGGTCATTTGGAATGAATCGTATAGGGTCCCTAAGAACACAAATGCCCTGGATGTGTGCGAGTACCCATTAGCCCGTAACATTATTATGATGGCTGTAGCGGTAGGGGCTGAAGTCCTTATTAAATATCTTCAAACAGATGAGAAGAGAAGCTATACGATTACGTTAGGTGATTTTAAAATCTCTGAGGTATAAAAGAAGGCACTCTCCAAAAGTATCCGAGATATTCTTATCCCCTTATATAACAATAACTTTTTGGACAGATTTTTTAGTAGTTCTTTTTAATAAGGAGTTCTGGGAGGTTTGAAGCAGGACCTCATTAGTTTTTTATTTAAAAGAAAAAATTAGATACACATATCATCTGGGTATGTCGGGAGAGAGTATCTTTTAGTGATCATCTTATACATCAATAAAGCTGATAATCCGGTTAATGAAATAAATAAAGCAATGAATTTTAACATGATGTCCCTTTTATATTAAATAAAGCAATGTTTCTTTTATATTTTATTGTACTATAAAGGCGATCCCAGGAACTATATGTTTTTAAAAGGCACAATTAAAGATACCGGTATCGATATTACAATTAAAAATAATCCTGACCACATATTGGCTCCAAATGACTGGAATATGGTTTATAAGGTTAAGTTTAATAAAATATCAGTAATAGAATACCGGTATTGGTACCTAAATTTGATTAAGGATCGCTGGGAGCATAGAAAGTCAGAATTTATAGAACTAGCACGGACAGGTTTAGATAAGGACGTTAAATTAAAGTGCTTTTGTGCTAATACTAGTGATAGGTGCCACGCCCACTTTGCCTCTGAATTCATGAATATACTAGTAAATAAAATCAATAAGGTATAAATTAGGCTCTATACTCTTATATAGGGGCCTCTTCTATTATCTGTTAATGTTTTTAGATTCTCTCAAAAGAACTTAAAGATAGAAATATTTAGAGGTTTAAAGAATGAGTAATAAACTGCTAGATTTAAAAGAGATCCTAGGTGAAGAAAAATCAGAAATAAATATAATAACACATAATTTCCCGGATCCCGATGCGATCGCTTCCGCTTTAGGGATACACCATCTATTAAAGATCCTAAATTATAAGCCTGGTAGGATCTATTATTCTGGGGAGATCTCCCACCCCCAGAATAAATCTATGATTACACTGTTAAAGATTGAAATGGCAAATTATGAAGATCAGCCTTTTGAAGATGGCTCTAAGGTCATATTGGTTGATACTAATAATTTAGGTCCAGAATCTAACCAGCATGATATAGATGCTTCTAATGCTGACGTAGTTGCTGTGTTCGATCATCATAAAGGTAAGCATCCTAAGGGCTCTCAAGTAGATAGTCGGAAAGTGGGGGCTACCTCTTCAATAATATGGGAATACCTGCAGAAGTATGAGTGCGATTTTGAGAGTGAGGAAGGCCGTATATTGGCTACAGCACTTATACTGGGTATCTTTACAGATACTAACATGCTTATGTCTGACAATATCTCCGATTTAGATTTTGAAGCATTCAAATCATTAGTACCCAAAGTTGATAAACAGAAGTTGCTCTCTATCATGGAGTACCCACTTCCTCATTATTTATTCGAATTGAGGCAGCGGGCATTTATGGAAGAGAATAATAGAATAGAGCAATCTACCATAGTAAGTGGTATCGGAGTAATTTCTAAGCTTAAAAGGGACGCTATACCTATTATAGCAGATGAGTTCTTAAGAATGTCAGGGATAACAACTAGCATAGTATTTGCTATCGTAGAAGATTGCCTGGATATATCGATTCGATCGAAGAATATAACATTAGATGTAAATGATTTTGTACAGAAGGTTTTTGGGACCGGTGGAGGTAAATCCGGAGCAGGTCGTGCTAAAATACCTTTAGGGTTTTTTGCTGCGGGATCTAATAAGGAGTTGGATATAGCTCTTTGGGATCTCACCAAAGAGCAGGTATTCTTAAAGGTCTTTAGTAATGTAAAAGCAGAGTAGCTATAAAAATAATGTCAAAAACTATATTGAAATATGCTTTTTTAAATTATTAATGAAACGATAACTTTAATGATAGATATCTATATAACCAGTTTTTTCCGACCCGCTTTTACATTAGAGACACTTAAGAAGATTAAAGAGCGTACATCACCCGGATCTTACTTTATCCATGTTTATGATAATGGAAGTGATCTTGAGACGGTCGATCAGCTGGTACAGTTGAGAAAAGATGGTGTTATAGGGAATCTTGTTTTGGATAGCCGTAATACAGGGTGTCTCTATAATAAGCTTGTTTTTCATGCAATGACTGAAAGTAGTAGTAAATATTATTGCGTCTCAGATAACGATGTATACCCCCCTAAGCTCTCTCCTGATTGGTTATCTCAGATGATAGGTATAATGGATGCACATCCAGAGATAGCCTTATTAGCGCCTCAGCTTCCTCCTCAAGGGCTTCAAACACCGTATGAAGTACATAATGATGTTGTATATGCAAAAGCGGTTGGAAATACTTTTAAGATTGTTAGAAGAGAAGCATTCCCATTAAATTGCAGCCAGGTCTTAGGTAAGTACGGCGACGATGGTCAAATAAGTGAAATGGTACATGAAAAGGGCTATAAAGTAGCTTTTTGTCGAAATATTTATTGTTACCATGCGGGCCAGTGTGATAACTGGGGATATAACACGCAAGAATTAGATAAAGATCCAAGGAAAGCCGGATATGGACCTCCGTTTGTGTATGAGATAGAGAATGAAGAAAACTACGTCCCAGTAGGCAAATGGAAGATGTTTTAATAAGTTACTAATAAGATACATATAATATCTACATAGAATTTTTGCACCTTCATAAACCTATGAGGTATTATTATGGCGACTCTCTCCAACGTCCGTAGATTATTAAAATCTGCAAGGGATCAGCTCTCTAAAAAAGAAAATGTAGTAGCAACCGGTGTTGGGTACAAGGTAGTAAACGGGAAAAAGACAAGCGACCTCTCTATTATATGCTCCGTTAGTAAAAAACTCTCAAAAGCACAACTTACTAAGGATAATTTGATACCAGAAGAAATTAATGGTATTCCTACAGATATTAATCCCACAGGGATTATCCGGGCACAGGGGCAGAGACCTGCATTTGGAGGCTCAAGCATAGGTCATTTTAAGATTACTGCAGGTACTCTAGGTTGTGTAGTAAAAAAAGGAGTAGATCGGTATATTTTATCAAATAACCACGTATTAGCAAATAGTAATGATGCACAAAAAGGTGATTTGATATATCAACCGGGTCCTTATGATGGTGGTACTGAAAATGATGCTATCGGAGAATTACTGGATTTCATTCCCATTAAATTCAGTGGGGAAGGTATAGGGGAGGTGTCTGATTGTCTTTTTGGAAAACGAGTTGCAGCAACTCTTAATTTTCTGGCAAAATTAGTAGGGAGTAAAACTATTCTTCAGGCTAAAAGACTGTCAAATGAAGATAATTTAGTAGATTGCGCCCTAGCTGCTCCCTATAAAACCGAGGATGTCTCAGATGAAATCATACAGATCGGTAAAATAATGGGCATAGGAGACATTAAGTTAGATACTGTAATACAGAAATATGGTAGGACTACAAAATATACCGAGGGTATCATAACTCAGATAGACGTAACTGTAAAAGTGGATTATGATGGTAAAGTAGCTCTTTTTAGAGACCAGATTATGGCTGGAGCTATGAGTCGGGGAGGGGATAGTGGATCAGTGGTATTAGATAAAGAAAATAAGATTATAGGGTTACTTTTTGCGGGAAGTGACACGACAACAATAATAAATAAAATTGATAATGTTTTCTCTGCGCTAGGAGTAGGATTACTTTGATCTCAGAAGTTAAGAAGAAATACGAAAAAGATTTATTGTATATGGCTGGCGTCCTCTCCGTAGGGGAAGGTAAAGATGGTGTTATTGTGGTAGTATCAAATGATGCTATAAATTTGCCTAGTAAGATCGAAGGTGTGAAGATTATAAAAGAGGTTTCAGATATGCCAAAAGCCCATTAAAAAAGGATGGTGTTATGTCAGAGATGATTTTAGCAGCAATCGCTATAGCTATTATAGCATCCGTAGTATTGTTATGGAAGAAGCCATGGTTTAAGAAGTACCGCAGGTATGCATTAATAGTATCTCCCGTGGTTTTTCTTATAATAACTACGATGGTTATGAAGCGTAAGAACAAGGATGGCGACAAAAAATCTGAGGACTTAAGAAATAAAATAGAAGATATGAAGGAAGATCTAAAAGAGGTCCAGATGGAGACTGCAGTAGAGGTAAATGCTGCTCGAGCTAAAAATCAGGAAGTTCTTAATGAATTACAGGAAGTTAAGAAGATAGAAGATAAAGTGGAACGAAGAAAAAGACTTGCATCAATGATTGGGTAGTGCTCTATGAAAATTTTACTTATAACGATCCTTGCTCTAATAACTATATCCTGCAGTCCTTCCGTAGTACTTGAGGATGCTCCTTTGGGATACAGTATCATGCCAGAGTATCTTGAGCTGGATAGTGTTTATAAATTACGGGGAGATGATACTAATAGTGTCGTTGATGATTCCTATACTGATTTTAAATCATTATCATTAGACTCTGGGATATACATATCCAGGTACGGGGATACCGTAGTTATCCCGGGAGGAGTCTTAATCAGTGATAGGAAGGCAGCTCTTTATGTTTATTATAAGGGGTCCTGGGAGAGGTATCGTATAGAGCATTATTTTCTAAATAAGTTGATGCGAGAATATTATGATAAGGCAGTAGCTTCAGAAGCTTTGTATCAGCAGGAGATAGATCGATTAAAGAAAAAATCGAGAAGATCCTGGTTTGAAAGGAATTTAGGTTATATAGGATTTGGGTGTGGTTTGTTAGTCGGTGTGGTTAATAGCGCATTATTGCTACAATTTGCTAACTAAACAATTTATATAAGTATTAAATGATAAGCAGGGGATAAAAATGTCTTCTGCTTTTTATTTTTAGGAATCTTCTTACTATATTGGGCAGGACACTTAGAAGAGGATAGCCCTATTAGAACCAAAACACTTCAAAGATCAATTAATATTAGTACAATAACGAAGTCCTCAGGTAGCTTACTAAGTTTTATAATAGAAAGAAGAGGGGGTACTGACTTTTTAGTAGGTTTTACTGACAAAGTTTTGGGTGTTCTCTCTAGGATCAGTACTAATAAAAAGTTCAGGCATGCAGTTAGCATAGCTAAGTATGCTATTCCGGCGTATGTAATAGGATCTGAGCTTTACCATGATTTCAGAGATTTTATTGAGTATAAGAAAAATGGAAATACCGTAGCTGATGATAGGTATACTAAGATCTGCGGTATCCTTGGAGTGGGTAGGGGGGCCTTTTTAGTTAATACTTCTGCTCCTCTAGGTACTATGATATTTCTATGGATGTTTAAACAGAGAGAATTTAAAAGATTTAAGTTATTAAAAGTTTTAAAATTATCTGATGGTGAAAAAATAGATGATCTATCAGAAGCGGGAGAGAAAGAGCTGGTGTTGTTATTTGAGTATAAGAATGAACCCCTGCTTCTTACTACCAGTTTTATAGGTAGTACTATTAATGGCTGTGAATTTACATCTACTGTGAGTAGAGAGCAGCTAACTAAATTTATACGTGATATCTACAAAGAGTTCTTAGATTTTGCGGATATAAAAAATAATGTTATAGAGTACAAAGAGTCTCTGACATTACGTAAGAAGCAGAATGTCTCTGAAAAGATTACACAGATAGATGTTAAGAGGCTTTGTAAAGAGTACAACATTACATTAAAAAGGGGTAAAAAAAGAGCTGCTATTATTGCAGGTGTTCCTGGTACCGGGAAATCTACAATAATAAGAAAGATGGAGAAAGAGGTTACTGAGTACCCTTTTATATACCTCCATCCTAGTCGTTTTAGGAGTATGTCTGGAATAGACGCAACTTTTAAGATGATTAGGGATCTTCAACCTTGCTACGGTATCCTCGAAGATATGGATTCCTGCGAATTTGACAGGAAAAATCCTTTGCTGGGGTACTTTCTAGATGCAATAGATGGTGTACATGGAAGATTAAATTGCATACTGATCGCAACGATAAATGACAGCTCTCTTATCCACTATTCCCTAATAAATAGACCAGGTAGATTTGATGAGGTTCTGCAGGTCCTACCTCCAGATACCCTTGATGAAGTTTATGGAGTTCTAATAAACCGCAATAATAAGGTATGCAAGGAATTAGGTATTAAAGACCTCTTTATGTCTAAAGATGACATAGATCCTGGGCTGGTCAGTAAGATACTTACCCATAAATTAACTCAAGCTGATATCTGTGAAATAGTAGAAAAGGGTTATTTACTATCTGATCGTGTCAATAATGAGGTACTTTTAGAAAGCCTTGATAACCTTCTAAAATCTAAGCAGGTAATTAAATCATTTAATTTTAGTAATAAGGATCCTTTAGAGTATGGATCCCCAGAGGAAATTTCCTCCGAACAAGTTTCTTCTTTTGAAGGGGATAACTATAGCGATGTTATGAATGATCCTTCTTCTAAGATTTCGCCCATTATAAAAAGGTGATAGTATGTCCGAGACTAAAGTTAGAAATATGGCAACATGGATATGGTCTTTAAAAGTATCTTTTGATAAGAGTAAATACTACTGGAAAGCAACATTTGAGGATGTCTCTTTGCAGAGCGAGCGTCGGTTTACAAGTAACTCAGAAGCAAAAATAGCTGGAGAAAGATTTCTTAAAAGTCATTGTATGCTATGGAAAGAGTAAAATATGAATATATCAGTAGGTAATAATATAGGAGGGATGCCTAAGCTCCCTAATGGTCGCCATATGGTATCTCATGGTACATACATTTATACAAAAAACGGTCTAAAGCATAGAGAAAATGGTCCTGCAGAAGTACGAAGAGATGGGTACCAGGCATATTATACTGATGGAGTTAAAGATAGAAAAGGAGCTCCTGCAGTTATACGCCCTGACGGTATTGTAGAATATTGGGAGAAGGGCAAATTTATAAAGAGAGAAAAAGTAACTAATGGGTAAGAATATTTTAATTATACTTCTTTCAATTTTAATGATAGGGTCTTTAGGGTACTTAACATACCTATATCTACAAAGGGAATCTTTAAATAGTCAGATCCGTATTTTGGAAATAGAGATGGATCGTTTTACTAAATTAGAGGATAAAGAAGAAAAAATAAAAAATATGTCTAAGACTCTTCTTATCCATTATGGACATCTGTCTTGGTACGAAGCTTATTATTACTCAGTGATAATTTATGATTTTTCATATAAATACAATCTTCCTTGGGAAATGTATGCTGCTCTTATGCGTATTGAATCAAATTTTGATCCCACTGCAAAGTCTGTGAAAGGTGCTAAAGGTCTTACACAGGTTATAGAGCCTACTGGAAAATCCGTCGCAGAAGAATTAGGGATCCAGTATAAGGAAGGCCTGACTTTATGGAATGATATCCTGAATATTATAATAGGTTTTACTTATTTCTCTGAAGGAGCCCAAAAAGCTGGCCTTGAGGATGGGATAAAACGATATAATGGTGGTCCTGGATTTAAAAAGGGGCACAAGGGTATCGGGATCTATCGGACGACGGTATGGCAGGAGTATCTTAGGCTTAAGTATATATACAATGGCGTTATAAATGATACAGAGGAAGAAGAAGACTTTCCGAAGCTGATACAGCAGATAGATGCTAAAGAAGAGCTAGATTCTTTTATCGATAGTGTAGTTTCTAAATAATAGTAGAGGTAATAAAAATGTTTATAGCTTTTGAAGGTATACGTCGTTCCGGTAAGAGCACTCTTTCGCTGGCTCTCTTAGAGTATTTAAATAATGAGTTCAAGGATTCTGAGAATTATGTAAAAGCAGATCCTCATTTTGGTGATTTTCAGTGGACAAAAGAGCCGACATTCCCTAAAGAAGAGGCGGATGATCTTAATATCCGATCGGATGTGGATGAGTACCGGAGGGAAAGAACCTTTTTCGAATCCAGGATAGACCATCAGAATGGGATAACGGGAAAAAACATTATATGTGAGCAGTACATCTGGTGCGCTTTGGCTCATACCTTTGTATTTTCCTCCGGGTGTTTTAAATTTGCTAAAGAGCTTTATTTAAGTGAATATCTATTTGTACAGCCCGATCTTTATATTCAAGTGAGTACAAATCCTGAAGTTTGTTATGAGAGAGATACTAGTATGAGTTTAGATCTCTTAAAAAGGATTGAGCAGAGTTATAGAGCTACCCAGGAGTTTATAAATGTCCCTGTTCTAAAAATTTCTTCTATAGGAGGTGAGGATAGGGCTATAGGCCAGCTCAAAGAGATGTTTGATAATTATATGAAGGAAATAAAAGTGGATAATAAATGGTAGAATACACTGTTTCTAAAGATCTGGTCATATACCAGAATACTAAGGTAGATTTTCCTTTTGAGATTACAAATACAAAGGAATTCTCTATACCGGTAAAAGAACTCTGTAATCTTGTATATATCGATTTGTTTTTTAGTAAATCAGAGCCTCAAGCCATGGGTACTCTTTCAATAGAAGTAGCTCATAACGATAGATACACTACATATAAAGTATCTATAGATGAAATACTCGTAAATTCTCCTTTAAGACTTAATTTTGAAAAAAGCCCGGAAGTTTCCAGTTATGTTAAGATAAAAATAACTGCACATTATAAAAATGAGGGTAGGATATCGGTATGGATCAATAAAAAAGACCTCTGCGCGACAATAGTGGCTTCGATAAATAAAAAATACATGCATAAAGAGAGCCCTTTAATAAGTATCATCACTCCTTTGTATAAAACCGATGTAGGCTTATTAGAAAAGACCCTAAAATCGGTAGAATCTCAGTATTATCCTAAATGGGAGTGGTGTTTAGTAGATGATGGGTCTATGTCTCTCGATTTAGTACGGTATCTGCGTAAAATTAGTAATAAAAAGATAAAAGTTAGGATAAATAAGAAGAATAAAGGTATAGCTGGTGCTACAAATGATGCTTTGGATATGGCAGTAGGCCAGTTTGTATGTTTTCTGGACCATGATGACCTACTAACAGAAGATGCTCTTCAAGAAGTAGTAAAAGCCCTGAATAAGAATACAGACGCAGACTTAATTTATACAGATGAAGATAAAGTAGATGCTACGGGGGCATATCATAGCCCTTTTTTCAAACCGGACTGGAATTACAGTTTACTTCTATCTCATATGTATACCTGTCATTTGTCTGTATATAAAAAATCGATTATAGATAAAATTGGAGGTATCCGTTTAGGTTTTGAGGGTAGTCAGGACTATGATTTTGCTTTAAGATTTATAGAGAAAGCTAAAAAGATTATACATATACCTAAAGTTCTATATCATTGGAGGATTACCCCTGGATCTACGGCGATAAGTATCCTTAATAAGCCACTAGCCAGGATATCTGCAATCCGAGCGCTAAAAGATCATCTATCCCGTATAAAGAGAAAAGCTGATGTATGTGCGGGCCCTTTTCAGGGACATCACCACGTAAATTACATACTATCAGAAGAGCCCTCTATCTCGATTATAATCCCTTTTAAGGATCAGGTGCAATACCTAAGGAATCTAATAGAAACCATAGAGGGTACTCATTATGTCAACTACAAATTAATATTAGTAGATAATAACAGTGAAGAAGTAGAAACTCTGGAGTACTTAAAGGATCTTACCAAGAACCCCGCTATAAAGCATTTAAAGTACCCTAAGCCTTTTAATTTTTCTGCGATCAATAATTATGCAGTAAAACACACGGAATCTGATCTTATTCTTTTTCTAAATAATGATACAGAAGTAATGTCTCCGGATTGGTTGAATAAGATGGCTCAACATTTTATAAGAGAAGATGTGGGAGCAGTAGGTGCTAAACTTCTTTATGTAGATCATAGGATACAGCATGCAGGGATTGTAGTGGGTGTAAATGGTATAGCGGGGCATAGTCATAAGAATATGTGGGACTGGCAACCAGGGTATTATGGTAGGCCGCATATTATCCAGGAGGTGACAGCAGTTACCGGTGCCTGTATGATGGTGCGCAGGGATGTTTTTAATGGTGTAGGTGGTTTTGATGAGAAATTGCCAAAGGCTTTTAACGATATCGATTTATGCTTAAAGATACGGGCTAATAATTACTTAATAACTTATACACCTTATTCTAGGCTTTTTCATCATGAGTCGATATCACGGGGATTAGATAATATACAGGATAAACAATTTCAAAAAGCCATACAGTATATAGATAAGAAATGGGGGTGTTTTAAATATAAAGATCCTTATTATAACCCCAATCTTACCACCCTTAGAGAGGATTTTACATTAAAAGTATGAGAGAATTAGCTATCCTTATCCCATCTTATAAGCGTCCTGAAGTATTGGAAGCTACTCTTAAAGGTTTGCTGGATACTATCCAGGAGGCTACTACTGGTGTATCAATATACCTAGGTCTTAATAGCCCGGATGAAAGAGTGCTTAAAGTTGCTGAGGATTATAAGGAACTTTTTAGTTCTAAGGGTATCTCTTATTACTATATCTCCTCACAAAGAAATATAGGTAAAGCAGAGATGCTTAATATGTTGTTTGAGGGGTATTGCTTAGGTAAAGAGTTGATTATAACCATGGATAATGACATGGTCCTTAAGAAACCCTGGCTCGCTATGATAGAAGTAGCACAGGATTTGGATTTTGAGATGATGGGATTTGCGAGTAGTACTTTTTGGGTGCATCTTCCCAGTAAAGATAAATGTAAAGCTGAGCCTGTAGGGGATTATAACCTTTATAATGTCCCGGATATTGGTGGGGGGATGCTTCTTTTTAAAAGGGATATATTAGAGAAGCATAAGTGGACTAATTTAGGTGGAGTGTATGGTCGAGATGATGAGCAGATGTGCAGAAAACTTTCGAAGAAGGTAGTATTTGAATGGCCCGTAGATTGGCTGGACCATGATCCTCTTAGTATTAGTACTCCAGTATTAGAGATGTATACCAGGAAAAAGAAGGATCTTTATAAAAGAGGTATAACAGTATTTTCAGAAGGATGGGATGAATAGATGCTAAAGATTATGGTAGTTGGAGGGCCTGCAGAGGATTACATAGTTAGATGCCTAACCTCTATTATAAACCAGTCGGTATTAGATTGGGATGCTCAGGTAGTTTTAGATCCTGTAAATGATAAAACATATGAAATAGCTAAGGCATATGAACGCCCGAATCTTAAAGTGCTTTTAAATGATAAGCAGGAGTATGCTCTACCAAATCTATTAAAGGCTTCTGAGTTACTTAATCCTTCTGATGATGATATTCTTGTTACAGTCGATGCAGATGATTGGCTTTTTTCTTATGATACTCCCTCACATAAGGATTCCTTAAGTATTGTAAAATCTTATTATGATAGAAACCCGGAGTTATTGCTAACCCATGGTAGCTGGAGATCTTTTCCTAATGCAGGGGCGAATACAAATAATGCTCCTTATACTAGGCATGAGTTCGATAATAACTTAAGAAAATTTGCATGGAGAGCAAGCCATCTTAGGACCTTTAAGTATAAAGTGTGGAAGCATATAAATGTAGAAGATTTGAAAGATGCTGATGGGAAATTTTTTAGAAGTGCTTGGGATTTAGCTTTTGTTTTCCCTATGCTTGAAATGGCGGGGCTAGATAGGATACAATTCATTAGGGAGCCTATCTATACCTATAACCAAGAAACTCCCTTTAGTGATACCCGTATGAGGTTACAAGAGCAAATGTACTATACGGACTATATCGCTGCGATGCCCCAATATAAGTATCGGGAGAATTTCTAATGAATATGATAATTTTTTCTAAGGATAGACCAGCTCAATTAGAGCTGCTATTAAGAAGTATAAGAGATTATTTAATTTATAAGAATTTTTTTTGTATCTCGATACTTTATAAAGCGACAAATAGTGAATATGAAGAAGGATATAAGATAGTTAAGCAGACGTATCCGGAATATTTTTATTTAGATGAGAATAAAACGGGATTTAAGCAAGGGACGATGCTTTTAATAGATAAAGATCGTTCTTATACTACATTTTTGGTAGATGATGATGTTTTTAAAGTACCCTTTTCTATAACTATGCTTGAGTTCCAGAAATTTGTGTTAGATCCTAGTGTTCTATGTTTTTCTTTAAGGATGCATCGGGGGATTAATTTTTGTTATACTCGAAATGAGGATACTCCTGCTCCTAAAGATTTTGTAGATGGGTGTAAGTGGGATTGGACAGATCCTGTTTTAAAGGGGGACTGGAATTATCCTATGAGTCTTGACGGGCATATTTTTCGGACTGAAGATATACTTCCTTTGATTCTACAAGTAAATAATATGGTTAATCCAAATTATCTTGAAGGCGGTTTGGATCAGTTGAAGAGGAAGGATAAACCTTATATGATTTGTTTAGGGGAGAATTCTCCTATAATGAATATACCTGCGAATCGTGTCCAGGATTTTGCCAGGAACAGACACGGGAATTATTCTCAAAAAGATATTAATGATAGATTTCTTAAAAAACAGATAATTTCAATAAAAAATATCGCGGGTATAAAAAACACAGCTCCCCACCAAGAAGTGAGCTTAGAATTTGAGGGACTTCTATGATAGGCCAGAAGGAATTACTGCATTTAGTAAAGAATAGCTTAGTGGATTACAACGTTACTATGTCATGTGATAGTAATATCTATAAGCTTTCGGATAAACCCAGGGATATAAATATCTTCATACCAGTAAGGAAACGGGACAAGTTTATAGCCCCCTGTCTAAGTTACTTTGAGAGTGCTCTTAAGAAAACGAATTTATCTGCACGTATAATAATAATAGAAAACGATAATAGTTGTGAGTGCGCTAAAATCATAGATACAGATTTATACGATTATATGTTCTTTCCTACATCTGTATCATATTCTGATGGATTATTTGCAAAATCCTTAGCATACAATGTTGGTTTTATTAAAGCTAAGAGGGCAAAGTGGAATATCTTTCATGATATAGATATCCTAGTAGATCAGGATTATTTTCAGAAGTTAGAGGGATACTTATCAAAAAACCCAAGTTGGGTACAGCCTTATGCAGGGAAAAGGGTTTTAAGGATAGGGAGTACATCAACGGGTAAGATAGTAAAAGAGCCCTGGAAAATTTTAGATCTTCCATATCTTCAGGATCTTACAGCTTCTATGCCTGGGAGTCCAGGAGGCTCTATTGTAGTTAAATCAGAAGATTTTATAAATGTAGGGGGATACGACCCTGATCTTTTTTATGGGTATGCGCCTGAAGATTCCTTTTTTTGGACTAAATTAGAGCTCTTATATAAGCCTAAACAGGGTTTTATAGGGAGTCATTTTTTAGGGAGTGCTGTTTATGCAGATGACCCTCCTATAGAGGTATATCATCTTAATCATCCTATGCAAGATGGTGCAAACTCTAAGTTTCATATTATGATTAAGGTGTTAGAAGCTTTTTTTAGTTGTCCTGATGACGTACGTGCTGAGATAATAGAATATAAAAAGGACTTATTAAAGAGATTTCTATGAATGAAAAAGAAGAATTAGTTGTTAAATGGAATGAGATGGAAGGTGATCAAAGGCTTCGTTTAGATTATCCGTTGGATGAGAATAGCGTGGTTTTTGATGTAGGTACGTATAAGGGAGGATGGTTAGATAGTATCTATAATAGATACCATTGCAAGGTATATGCCTTCGAGCCAGTAATATCTTATTATGAGGATGTTTGTAAGAGGTACCTAGAGAACGATAAGATCAAGATATTTAATTATGGCCTTTTTAATAAGGATACTACTTTAGATATTGTCTCGGGAAAGAACGATGATAGTGCCAGCATTTTTGTTAAGGAAGGTAGTAAAAAAGAGACTATACAGCTTAGGGATTCTGTGGGAGTATTAAAAGAACTGGGCATATCTTACATAGATCTTATGAAAATTAATGTTGAGGGAGCTGAGTATGG
>Ga0114918_10001473_pt1 | contig 21059 bp, 15 predicted proteins | sample LantaG_FD_87015 | JGI IMG/M metagenome (GOLD analysis project Ga0114918, IMG submission 87015) | Deep subsurface microbial communities from Baltic Sea to uncover new lineages of life (NeLLi) - Landsort_02402 metaG | ecosystem: Environmental > Aquatic > Marine > Oceanic > Sediment | place... | reverse complement strand
CCACGCCGTCGAGTTCACAGGCTTCTTCGAAACAGAGGAGGTGAAGATGCCGACCGCGACTGCCGCAGCTCATCCGAATCTGGCCTTTGTGAAGTACTGGGGGCGGCGCGATGCTGCACTCAATATCCCGGAGAACGGTTCGATCTCCGTCAATCTGAGCGGCGCGACGACGACAACGACCGTGACCTTTGATGAGGCACAGGAACAAGATGCCGTCACACTCAATGATGTCGCGGCCAATACACCGACTCTGGCTCGCGTAAGCGCGCACCTCGATCGTGTCCGTGCACTGGCCGGTATCACGACCCGGGCGCGTGTCGTCTCTCACAACGATTTCCCCGCGGATGTCGGGTTCGCGTCCTCCTCATCAGCCTTCGCGGCGCTGTCATTGGCGGCGACGCGGGCTGCCGGCCTCGATCTTGATCTGCACGATCTCTCGGTCCTGGCGCGCAAGGGATCGGGGTCGGCGTGTCGCTCCATACCGGATGGCTTCGTCGAGTGGCTTCCCGGTTGGGATGATGCCAGCTCCTACGCGCTGTCCATTGCGCCATGCGACCATTGGGATCTCCGTGTGGTGACCGTCACGCTGCCCGGCAGGCCCAAGCTGATCTCGTCTCTGGCCGGGCACCAGGCGGCGCCGGCCAGCCCGTTCTATCGCGCGCGGCTCAAGGAGATGCCTCACACGCTGGACGTCGTGCGTCAGGCGCTGCTGGTGCGCGACTTCGCGAGCTTTGGGTTGGCCGTCGAGCGAGAGGCGTTGTCGCTGCACGCCGTGGCGATGACGTCTCAGAGTGAGGGGGCCCCGTGGCTGAGCGGCATTCTCTACATAGAACCCGAGACGGTGCGGCTGATCCACGTCGTACAGCTGTGGCGCCGGGACGGGCTGCCCGTTGCGTTCACGCTCGACGCAGGGCCCAGCGTCCATTTGCTGTGTGAGGGAGCATCCCTTGCGGCGGTGCTTGCAGCGGTGATGTCCGTGACGGAAGGGGCCACACCCCGAGTGATTCTCAGCCGTCCCGGGCGGGGTGCGTGGTTGGTCGACGAATCCGACGGGGCCGAAGCCCCGTCGGATTCGTCCTATACGATGTAGACGTGCTGCGCTTTCGGGGCAGTGACTAGATGACCGTGCCGTCCGGGATGACGACGCCCTTGGGTACGATCACCAGACCATCTTTGATGACGTAGTTTTCGGTCTCCAGCTCATCGGAATCGCTGTGGTCACGGATGACGACGTTGCGTCCGATGCGGACGTTCTTGTCGAGAATGGCTTTCTCGATGACGCTGCCCTCGCCCACACCCATGTCGGGCAGTCCCAGCCGGCGATTCTCCTCGATCTGGGCCATCGTCTCATAGAAATCGGCGCCCATCATAACGACCTTGCGTAGGTGAGCGCCTGGGTTGATGATACTGCGCAGCCCGACCACACTGTCGGCCACCGTTGCGTGGTCCAGGCGGCATCCGGGGGCCAGCACGACCCCGCGGATCGATGAATCGAGGACGCGGCTGCCCGAAAGGTAGCGCGGATGTGTGTAGATCGGCCACTCTGGAGCAAAGAAATCAAAGGGCGGGTTGGGCCTGGCAAACGCCAGATTGGCTTCATAGAAGGCCCGCATTGTGCCGATGTCCTCCCAGTAGCCCTTGAAGGGATACGCGTAGACCCGGAGTCCGTTCTTGATGGCTGCCGGAATGATGTCCGTTCCGAAGTCCGGACCTGACTCCGCGCGCAGCGTCTCCACCAGGCTCTTGGCTGCGAAGACGTAGATCCCCATAGAGGCCAGATAGGATTTTTCTCCGTCCCTGCTGGCCAGGTTGGTGAGTTCGTCCGCCGAAGGTTTCTCTTGCCACTCGGTAATCCGGCCATCGCTGTCCGCCTGCAGGATGCCCAGCCGAGGAGCGTCCGCTGCAGTTACCGGCTGCGCGGCAATGGTAATGTCCGCCTGATTTCTCTCGTGGAACTGCACGAAGAGTGAGTAGTCCATCCGGTACAGGTGATCGCCCGCCAGGATGAGGATATTCCGCGGTTCGGGTACTTGTAGTTGGAAGAGCTGTTTCCGCAGGGCATCCGCCGTTCCCTGGTACCAGGCTTGGTTGCCCGGCGTCTGCTCCGCAGCCAGAATGCGAACCCACCCGCCGGAGAAGCTGTCAAACTGGTAGGTGCGGACGATGTGCCGGTGCAGGGAGACCGAGTTGAACTGGGTCAGCACGTAGATACCGTTGATCCCCGAATTGATGCAGTTGCTCATCGGGATGTCGATCAAACGGTAGTACCCGGCAAGCGGCACAGCCGGCTTGGCACGGAGTTTCGTGAGGGGGTAGAGCCGCGTTCCGGCTCCCCCTCCCATGATGACGCCCAACGTGTCTTTCATGAAACTCAACATTGAATATCCCCCTTAACGGTTTCGTGACGACACTCTTTGGAATACCAAAGTACCCACTTAGCCCATTATAGACCGGTAGTGCGATTAGTAAACCGCCCCGTTTGACTGAGAGTTTGACTGCGCTATAGTGTGGCCCATGTTCCGACCATCACGAGTTGAGGTCATCCCATGCTAACCAAGCACCGTATCCACTTGATACTCCTGGTGTTGATCTTGACTGTGGGGTTTGCTCTCCGGCTTCTGCAGCCCACACTGGTGGAGTTCAAACGCGACGAGGCGACCATCACGCGCCTCGGCCAGGCAATAGCCTATGAGGGGTATCTGCCTGCTGTGGGGGTGGACTCCTCTCTGGGTATCGATAATCTGCCGTTGACGCTGTACCTGGCGGCGCTGCCGCTGCGGGTGTGGGCCGATCCCTTGTCGGTGGTGATCTTCACGTGCCTGCTCAACAGCCTGGCACTGCTGGTCTGTTACTGGCTGACGCGCGCGGGTCTTGGGAAGACCGAGGCCCTTCTGGCGACGCTGTTTTTCGCCGTGAGCCCCTGGGCTGTACTGTATGCGCGCAAGATCTGGTCGCGCACACTGCCGATCTTCACCCTGGCCTTTATGGTGTCGCTGTTTCTGACCTTTGTGCTGCGGCGCAAGTGGGTGCTGGTGGCTGCATTTGTCAGCCTGGCCGGACTCCTGGGTCTGCAGTTGGAGGCCCTGGCCTTTGTGCCCATCCTGGGATTGACCCTTTTTCTGTATCGAGATGCTGTGGCGTGGCGCCCGCTGTTGGTGGGGGTCGTCGTTTTCGGTCTCTTGATGTTGCCCTACGCGCTCCACGATGTGCTCCAGGGATGGCAGAACACCCTGGGGTTCCTGGGGTATGCCGGCGGTGACGGGATATTCTCCTGGGACGCTGTGTGGTACGCCCTCTCGCTGCTCGGCGGGCAGGGGATTGAGGGGCAGGCCGGCCCCTTCTATCTGCAGTTCCGACAAGAGCTGGGGCCGTTCTGGTGGCTCAACCCCGTGTTGACGGTGCTGTTCTCAGCATCGCTGGTTAACGGCATTGTGGAGGCGTTCCGGAGCCACGACCGGAGCCGGCGGCGCACTTTCACACTGATGCTGCTCTGGTTCTTCGTCCCCATTTTGCTGCAGCTCAAACCTTCAACTCCGACGCAGCGCCACTATTACGTGATGCACTATCCCGTCCAGTATATGTTCATAGGCGCGTTCCTGGTGCAGGCTGCAGCCTGGGTGATGCGCTGGGCCACGGCACACGGTCGCGTTCGCTTGGCCCAGATTGCCTGGGGTGCCGTCGCGAGTGGCCTGGTGCTTGGTTGCGGCTGGCAGGTGCTGGTCACGGTACACCTGCGCGGCTATATGGCGGCGCACCCGACGACCGGAGGCTATGGTATTCCACTGCGGTACACACGAACTGCCGCGGCCGAGGCACGGGCCCTCGCGCCTGATGGTGAGATCATCGTCCTGGCGGAGGATACTCGGCCGATTATGACGGAGACCGCGACGGTCTTCGATGCGTTGCTTTTCACGGTGCCACATCGATTCGCTGATGGCCGCTCCGCGCTCCCGCTGCCCCAGCGTGAGAAGGTGGCCTACATCGTCGGTCCGCTGGCGCCCCCGGTGGGCGGAGACCACCCGTTGGAGGTTGGCCTGTCCCGGCTGGTGTCGCTCTCATTGCTGGAAGAAGGCCCAGCTGTGGAGCTTCCGGATGGTGTGTCGTACAAGACGTATGAATGGACCGGTCCGGATCGCAGTGCCTTGGTCTCGGGGATGGCGCCGCTGGCGATGGGTATACCGTTTGCCAACAACGTGGTCTTTGCCGCCTACGAGGCCCCGGCCCGGGTCTCGTCCGGCGAAAGCTTCGACGTCTGGCTTGCCTGGTGGCTGCGGGACGGCATTCCCGGGGATGTGGACTACCATTTCACGGTGTAGCTTTTCGATGCGGAGGGCGCGCTTGTAGATCAGGATGACCACGCCGCGTTCCCCTCGGATATGTGGCGGGCGGATGACCTGGTGCTCAGCCGGTTTGGCCTGTCGCTGCCGCCGGAGCAGGCACCGGGTACCTATCGATTGCGCGCCGGCATGTATGCATACCCTGACATTCAGAGTGTGGCCGTCGTCGATCCTGAGGGCCGTCCTGTTGATGACGGCGTTACGCTGACCGATGCTTTGGTCGTGGAGTGAAAAGCGAACGGGGATGAAACGGGCGCGGCTCAGGCTGGGAGCTGATATCTAAGGTGTGGTCCTTGTACGGACATCAGGTCTCCCCAATACTCATTCTGAGCCGCGCCCTGGCAGTCTTGACCCTGTATGATCAAGCTGTGTGGGCGTTTGTGGGCCAAGACTGCTCACACGTGCTGGCTACTGCTGACCTGCAAAGCCGGGCTCCGGCGCCGCCTTGATGATCTCATCCACGACATCGCTCACGATAGCGAAGGCCGCTCCGTCGTAGGTCTCGATTGCGCCCTGATCGCCCAACTTGGACATCTCAGGATCGATGCCGATTTCACCAAGGAATCGGGTGTCGAAGGTTGAAGCCAAGGCCGCGGTATCGCCTTTGCCGAAGATCTCGTAGCGCTCGCCGCAGTGCGGGCAGGTGACGTAGGACATATTCTCGACAACACCGATCAGCGGTGTGCCCAGATGCTCTGCCATGTGAGCGGCCTTGCGGACGACCATGCCGGCCAGGTCCTGCGGCGAGGTCACGAGCACGATCCCGGTGACGGGAAGGCTCTGCATCACAGTCAGGGCGGCGTCCGATGTGCCGGGTGGCATATCCACGATTAAGGAGTCCAGATCGCCCCAGAAGACGTCATTCCAGAACTGGTTGATCGCGCTGGTGATCATCGGCCCGCGCCAGATCACGGCCTGGTTCTTGTCCTCGAGCATCAGGTTGATCGACATGATCTTGACGCCCATCGGGGTCTGCGGGGGCATAATGCCCAAGGGTGACATCGTGGGGGCGTCGTCGACGCCGAAAAGCTTGGGAATGCTGGGGCCGGTGATGTCGGAATCAAGCACGCCCACGCGATAGCCTTTGCGCCGCAGCAGCACGGCCAGCATCGCGGCGACGGTGGACTTGCCGACGCCACCCTTTCCGCTCATGACAGCGATGACGGTCTTGATGCGGTTGAGGTTTCCGGCTGGGAAGTTGCCCTGCTGCTCCTGCCGGCTGCTCAGTTTCTCTCGCAGCGCTTCGCGCTCTGCGTCGTTCATTGAGGTGAGGACGATGTCGACGTTGAGACCCTCCTCCAACGCATCGACGGTTCTGCCGGCATCGGCAGAGATGTCGTCCTTGAGCGGACAATTGGGCACCGTGAGTGCGATGGTGACCTTGACGTCCTGGCCATCGACCTTGACGTCCCGAACCATGCCCAGATCCACAATGTCGCGGTGGAGTTCCGGATCGATGACCTGCTCCAGTGCTTTCAGCACTTGTTCCTTTGTAACCACGTCTTCCTCCGTTGAGTGTAAGAGCTTGTTGTTTCTGTTGACTCCCAAGAGAAGCCCCCCGAAGAGGGGGGCTTCTCTTTCTGCGGCGTCAGGCCTTTAGCCTGCTAAGCATCTTGTGTCTGCATGTTCCTAGATTGCGACTACTTCCGCGGATTGCATTTCGGCCTCAGCCATCTCCTCTGTGCCCGGCTTGACCTCCCAGATCTTCTCCGGCGCGGTCAGCTTGTCGATGTAGAGTACTCCGTCGAGGTGATCGATCTCGTGCTGAAACACCCGCGCCAGGTAGTCTCGGGGGCGCAGGCGGAACCGTTTCCCATTGATATCCATACCGCGCACCAGCACCTCAGTGGCACGCTCGACTTCGCCGACGTACCCGGGTACGGACAGACACCCCTCAATGCCGGTTTCGACCTCGCGGGATTCCCTCACAATCTCGGGGTTGATCACCATGAATAGCTTACCACTTCCCCACACGTCTTCATCCTCCGGCAGTTCAATGACGATGATGCGAGTTAGTTCGCCGATCTGGGGGGCCGCCAGACCCACCCCATCGGCCTCGTACATGGTCTCGACCATATCCTCGGTCAGCTGCCGGATCTCAGGCGTGATTGCCTGCACCGGGCGTACTCGCTCGCGTAGGCGGGAATCTCCAACAGTGATTATCTCCCGCAAAGCCATAGTACCTCCAAAGAATATCGTAGCCTTTCTTCCCTTATTATACACGGTTGTGCGCCTGGGTGACGGGCGCGTTATGTCCTATTCTAACCTCTTTCCGGTCCCATGTCGCGGTGTAGATCATCGTAGGTGGCGAACCAGGTGAGCATCTCCTGCTGACGGCGATTGGATTCGATCTCCTGTTGGTGCTGCCGATAGGCGTACTGGCGGTTCGAAATCGTCGACTGGACCTCCTCCGGACGGCGTACGAACTTCAGTTCGAACTTGCCCTGGGTACCGGCGGTCTCGAACTGCACGTGCCCGTAATTGAGCGCTCGCGCAAGGATATTGGGCACTTCGAAGGCCAGGTTCTGGATGCGGTCGAGCCGCGCTTCGTGCCGGGACTCTTGGAGCAGCAATGGGCGCCGCTCGACAAGGATGATGTGGCTCGGCGTCAGTTGGAAGTAGTCGTTGCGCCAATCTTCCACAAACCAGAGCAGCACACCGAAGACCACGGCTTCGAGCACCAGCCAGGCGACCATCCAGCCCAGGAAGTTCTCTGCGCCCCACGCCGAGCTCAGCACCACGATGCCACCGATGGTGCTTACCAGGAAAATCAGGAATGGGGCTGAATAGCGGAGTAGTCCCGGGAGCCAGAAGCGCCTCCAGATGATGGTGTCGCCGTCCGTCGCCACCCAGGATGCGGGGAAGAAGTACTCCCATATCGAATTCACCAGAATGGCGGGGAGGAAGCTGGTGCGCGGTGCGGTGCTGCCGTCGTGGGTCACGGCCTCCGGCGACGGCGGGGATGATTCCCCGACTACGAGCCGGCGGGCGAGCATATCGCGGATCTGGCCACGGGTTCGCAGGATATTGCGTGCTTTTGACCGCTCGATCTGCTGTGAGATCAACCGCCGCATCTCACCCGGCTGGGGGATGTAGCTCATGTCAATATCCACGGTTTCACCGGCGGTCTGCAGCACCAAGTTGCCGTAGCCCAGCAAGTTGGCGGCAAAACCGGGTTGGATCTCGTAGAGGTCCTCAATGTTGTCGAGCGCGCTTTCCTCCTGTTGGGTGGAGAACGGGCCGACACGCTCAATGTGGATGACTCTCTGGGTCGTTACGACAAAGAAGTCGTCGCGCCAGTTGACAAACTGCCAGATGATACCGAGGCAGAGTCCCAAGATGGGCAGCGATAGGATCGCCGCGATCACGAGGCCTGCGGGGCCGCCGGTGATGATAAGGGCAATGATGGCAGGTATAAGGAAGAAGAGGATGGCAACCAGTGCCCCCGTCTGGCTGAGGAGGCGGGCCCAATGCCGCTGGACGACGGCGATCACCCACTCATCGTCACGGATCCAGTCAAACTGCCGCAGGTTGCGGCGCTTCTCAACCTCTTCTGAGACCATCACTCGGCGCCGCAGGTAGGGCCGCTGCGCGAGTAGGTCGACGAATTCGGCGCGCAGCACGTAGATAACGCGTGCATAGCCGTCGGCGACGGCGGTCACGTCGTGGAAGTCGCCTACCAGGAGGCCGGTCTCCCCAGCCTCATCGCCCGGCCCCAGTGTGCCGAGGTCCCGAACTATACCCTCTTGGTCGACGGCGCTCAATTGAATGCGCCCGCTGAGTATCAGGAAGAGGCGATCGGAGATCTCGCCCTGTCGGAAGAGCCACTCGCCGTTGCCGAAGACCTGCTCGTGTGTGATCTGGGCGACGCTGTATAGTTCAAGCTCGCCGGCACGATCCGAGAGTGCACCGAAGAGGGGGATCTTTTGCAGTGTGGTGACGAGATGGTTCGGTTTGAGGGGGGCCGCCAGGTGTTCGCGCAGATGCCGGCTCAGCTGATAGATGCGGATTAGGTCGCGGAAGGGGAGTACCAGGGCTAGAGTAGGCGCCAGTGCCTCGACCGTGACGCGCTCAAAACTGCCGGCTTCCAGGCTTGTGCGTCCCACGGCAGCCCCCGCTACCCTCTCGCCCAGGTCCTGGACATCGAGGGGCTGCTCCGGGAGCCGGCGGGTGACCTTGACGCGGCCTTCCAGGATTACTACCGTCTTGTTGGGTATCTCCTCTTCACGCAGCAGCACATCGCCGATATCATAGGCGTGCTGTTCAACGTGCGGCACGAGTCGAAGGAGTTCCTGGTCTCCCTCTTCTTCCAGATCCCAGAACATGGGGACCTTTTTTAGATGCGCGAGGACCTCGTTGGGTTCCATGTAATTGATTATAGCATAATCTCTTTTTCTCAGGCAAGCGCAGCAGCATACCCGACCAGGGTCTCAGCAGCGGCGCGCTTCCACGAGAATCTCTGTGCCTGTTGTACCGCGTTTGACTTCAGGGCGGCGTGGAACTCGTCGTCAATAAGCAACTGGATGAGAGCGCCGGCCATACCTTCCACATCCTGCGGAGGGAGCAGAACACCGGCATTGCCGACCACCTCGGGAATACTGGATTGGTCGCAGCCCACGACGGGCGTGCCGCAAGCAAGGGCCTCCAGTGGCGGGTATCCAAAGCCCTCATACGTCGAGGGAAAGACAAAGGCCCTGGCGCCACGCAGCAGCGCGGGCTTGTCCTCCTCTTGTACAAACCCGAGGAAGTAGACCGCCTCGGTGGGAATGCCTGCCTCCCGCGCCAGACGGCGAGGATCCGGAGTGAAGGCCGTGTCGGACGTGGGGAGCTGTCCCGCCACGACCAACTCGGCATCCTCGCAAGCCCTCCGGGCGGTGCTGAAGGCGCCAAAGAGCGCCCGAAGATTCTTGCGCACATCGAAGCCGCCGAGATAGAGGCTGTAGCGGCGCGGGCATCCGAGACCCTCACGGATCTGCCGGTCGCGTGGGCCGGGTCCGGCGGTGAACTCCTCATCCACCGCCAGATGGATCGCGCGGACGGTGTTGCTCGGCAGATGCAGATGCTCCAGGATGTCCCTGCGGGACGCTTCGGAGTCGGTGAGCACCATCCGGGCCCGTGATGTTGTGGCGCAGACCAATGCCGTGTACAGCCTGACCGTCGCATTGCCTCGATACGCCGGTAGCAGCAGTGGGATCAGGTCGTGAATGGTGACGACGGTCGGCACGGCCCTGCTGGCCGGCGGCGCCCAATAGGGGACGTGCAGCAGGTCCGCGTTCATCCGCCGTGCCAGGCCGGGCACGGAGACCTGCTCCCACCAGACCTTGTGTACATCGGTCCGCCCCGTGGGGTGTGGCATCAACGTGATCCGGGCGTGGCCTGCGGGACGTTCCGCGTGTGGCGGTAGCGCATAGGGGAGGAGAACTACCAGTTCCAGGGATGGCTCGAGCGCAGCCAGCGCCGTGACCAGCCGCCGGACGTACTGACCACTACCGGTTGTGGGTGCGTCCCAGAACCATCCGTTGACGACGATGCGCATGGGTGCCCTTCCTCAGGTGACCAGCCCCCGTCCTGGGCTTGGGCCGGAGTACGGATTCAGCCGGAGCGGGGGGATTGGCGCTGCCTGAGACATCTGTGGTGCGTAGGTGGATATACCACAGGAATTGGGGGCAGGGAGTCTATCCCCAAGCTTGAGCGAGGTGCTTATTCCCGCAGGTGGATGTTGATAGCCTGCAACCCACGCTCAGTGGTCTCTACCTCGTACCAGACCGGGGTGTCCTCTGCGTAGCTGCTGATATCTCCATCGACGCCGCTGCGGTGGAAGAAGACGTCACTCCCCTCACGTTGTGTGATGAAGCCAAAGTGTTTGTCATCACGATACCACTTGACCACGCCCGCCCGCAGCCCCGGGGCAGCATCAACGGTCTCGCGGCAGTTGGGGCATTTCGTCGGTGTCTCGGCTTCGAATTCCATTCCCTGCTGGAGGCGCTGCTCCTCTACCCGGTAAACGAATTTCTTGCTGCAAGTCTCACACGTCAGTAACTCATCGCGAAAAGGCATTTGTCATCTCCAGTGATTACTCTGATAGCTCGGTCGAGTCTCCAGCACCAGAAGGTGGTCTAGGCTTGAAGATATCTTACTATACGCGAAAACAGATGATCGGACAAGTGAGGCCATAGGGGTGATGCACTCATTGATTTCCGGTACGGCTAGGGTAGACTTCTGCCTATGAAACACCGATATCAACAACATGGACGTGGAGGGCGATGGCTTGGCGTGGCCCTGACGCTACTGGGCTTGTCGTTGTTGTTGGGGGACGCTACTGCACCATCACTTGACTTGCAGGCAGAACTGGATCAGCTGAGCGCGGATCAGGCATTCAACTTCTTCTCCTGGGAGATCGATGCGTTGTTGCGGAAAGCCCTGTATGGGCTGCTCTCCCCTCAGCGATTCCTGGATGACGAGCAGCAGAGCCGCTTCGTTCTCGCGTATCTGGATGATGTGGGCGAGACGAACCGGCTCTCTGATGAGATTGACCGGATCTATACCGATCCCGAGATTGCCGATCCTGAAACGGCCAGCTATGAGGAGCAGAGAGCATTTGCTGCCTTGCGCAGCAGCATGGCCCAACGGGCGTCCATTGCGGAGGCGATCTTGCAGGCTCAGGTGAGCCTGATCCTGGTCGATGGCGGCGTTGGCGTGCTGGCGTCGATACTGCCGCCGGTGAGCGGCACCTTCACGCCGCTTCCCACTATCTTGGTGGTCTCCCCACGGGACAAGATCGAGAGCACCTATCAGCAGCAGTTAGTTGCCGGCCTGACGGCCGCCGGGCAGACGGAGATTGAAGATCGCGTCATCGATGCGCAGCCGGACTATGCTTCGTACGTGACGGAGATCGGGGGATTGGCCGCCTATCCAGCTATGCTTCTGGAGACCTCGTCGATCGATTGGGTGACGGACGTGTTCGCGCACGAATGGGTGCACCATTACCTCACCTTCTTCCCGTTGGGGTGGAACTATATGCGCTTTGGTGAGACGCGCACGATCAACGAGACGACCGCTTCCCTGATTGGGGACTGGGCGGGGCAGGAGATCTTGTTGCGGTTCTATGAGCCGCTCTTCGTCGCTAGCAAAGACCTGCCCGAGGCGTTGGTGGCTGCGCTGCCTGCTGAGGGTGACACTGATCAGACGTTTGACTTCAGAGTTGAGATGCATCATACGCGTATCACGGTGGATGGGATGCTTGCCGAGGGCAAGATCACCGAGGCCGAGTGGTATATGGAAGCGCAGCGGCGTTACTTCGTGGCCAACGGGCACCCTATTCGTAAGTTGAACCAAGCCTATTTTGCTTTTCACGGGGCTTATGCCGGCACGCCTGGCGGCGCAGCCGGAGAGGATCCAATCGGGCCCCTAGTGCGCCAGTACTGGGCCTTGAGCAAGACGCCGGCCGAATTCCTCCAATCCATTGCACCGGTGGTGACGCTGGATGATCTCAAGTTGCTGGTGAGGGGCGATGGTGCCACGGCGCCGGGCCCGGCGTAGTCGTTGCTCTCGTCGGTCGTTATGGTATAATTGGGGTGTTTTGTGGAAAAAACGCGGTTGAGGTAACGATTGTTTAACCCAATTGACTGGCTGCTAGGGCTCTTCTCGCTGGATATCGGCATCGACCTGGGCACGGCGAACACGCTTGTCTATGTGCGCGGCAAGGGCATCGTCAGCAATGAGCCTTCCTGGGTGGCGCGGGATCGCCACACTGGCTTGATCCTGGCTGTGGGTTCTGAGGCGAAGGAGATGGTGGGGAAGACCCCCAACAACATCATCGCCATTCGGCCCCTGCGCGACGGCGTTATCTCGGAGTATGACGTTACTGAGGTCATGCTGCGTCATTTCATCGAGAGGGCCCACAAACAGATCCATATTCCCAGCCCCCGCCCTCGGGTTGTTGTGGGTGTCCCGAGCGGTGTGACTGAAGTGGAGAAGCGCGCTGTGCACGATGCGGCGCTGGAAGCCGGGGCCCGTGAAGCCTACTTGATTGAGGAGCCCATGGCTGCGGCCCTGGGGGCCGGTCTGCCGGTGACGGAGCCGCAGGGTAGTATGGTGGTTGACATTGGCGGTGGCACGACTGAGGTCGCTGTCTTCGCTTTGAAGGGCATTGTCGTCAGCCGGAGTCTGCGTATCGCCGGTGATGAGCTGGATGAGGATATCGTGTTGTATGCCCGCCAGAAGTACAATCTCGCTATCAGCGAGCGTATGGCCGAGCGCATCAAGATCAATATCGGATCGGCCTATCCCCTGCCTGAAGAGCGCACGATGGCAATGCGCGGCCGCAACTTGATCACGGGCCTGCCTGAGGAGATCGAGATCAGCAGTATCGAGATGCGCGAGGCATTGAGCCGTTCTATCAACGTCATCGTCGATCTGGTACGTGATACGCTGGAGGAGACACCGCCCGAGCTGATCTCGGACTTGATGGAAACAGGGATCTGTCTGGCCGGTGGTGGTGCCTTGCTCAAGGGGTTGGCGGAACGTATCAGCGAAGAAACGCACATCCGGGCCTGGGTGGCCCAGGATCCGCTGACATGCGTCGCCCGCGGCGCGGGAATGGTGCTGGAGAGTTTCGATGCACTTCGGGCAACGCTATCCTCCGATGACAACTGGCGTCCCGGAGGCTCTGCTTCCTGGTAGTCACTGGGCAGCGTCGCGCGCCACCGCGAGATCTGCGTTTCAGCTGGGCGTGCGGCAGCGGCGCTGAGGGTGCTTAATGAAGCGCGACAGCGGACCCTGGTTGGCTTGGGTGTTGCTCATCCTTGCCCTCGTCCTCATTGGTCTCAGTGAGTCCGGCGCTCTCGGCCCGGCAGAAGGACTGCTGAGCTTCGTTGTGGCCCCGGTCGAGCGCGCGGTCGCGGCGATCGTCAAGGGTGTGGGCTCCGTGACGGGCAAAACACGTGATGTTGTTGAGCTGCAGCAGCGCGTGGCTGAGCTTGAGTCTGGCAATGAAGTCCTTGTTCAGGAGAACTTCCGTCTGCGAGAATACCAGGCGGAGAATGAAGAGCTGCGCCGCCAGCTCAACTTCCACCAAGAGAACCCCACCTACGGATCCATCGGCGTTGACGTTGTGGAACAGGGCTGTACGATTTTCCCCTGCGGCGATGTGGTGGGTCAGGACACCAACCCCTATCTCCGCTTCGTTATCATTAATGTGGGCTCTCAGGCCGGCGTGGCTGTGGGAATGCCGGTGGTGACCGGCGGCGCGGCGATGATCGGCCGGATTGCGCGCACCTCGCCCAACCTCTCTTACGTTCAGTTGATCAACGATCCGGCCAGCTTCGTCGTGGCGATGCTGCAGCAGTCACGGGTGATGGGGGTCGTGGAGGGATCCGAGGAGGGACAGTTGTTGATGACCAACATCCTTCCGGATGAGGAAGTCGCCGAAGGTGAGACGATCATCACGTCTTCAATCGGCGGCATGTTGCCGCGAGGGTTGATCTTGGGCCAGGTTGAGTCCGTTACCCATCTGGAGTCGGATCTGTTCCAGCGGGCTGTGATCCGTCCGGCTGTTGATTTCCGCCGTATCGAAACGGTCCTGGTCATCACGGACTTCCCGCAACCGGACCTGGATGAGCTGGTCATCCCATGAGCCTCTACTATGGTATCCCGATTCTCCTCATCGCGGCTGTGCTGCAAAGCGCGTGGCTGGAGGATGTCCAGATACTGGGCGGACGTCCTGATCTGGTGCTGCTTCTGGTCGTGACCTGGTCGATTATTCGTGGCGCCAGAGAGGGTGTCGTCTGGGGATTCGTCGGCGGCATCTGCTGTGATCTGCTTTCGGGAGGCAGCTTCGGACTCTGGACGTTCTCGTTGACCGTCGTCGGTTTCCTGGCCGGGCAGCCCTGGGTTCACGCTCTGGGACCCACCGTTATTCGGCTTGCCCTGATGTCGGCGTTGGGGACGGTTCTGGGCCACTTTGTGCTCCTGGTCGTGATGATCTTGTTGGGATATGTAGTGGATCTTGGCCGCGGATTCCAGACGGTGGCACTCCCGGCGGCTGTGCTTAACTTCCTGCTCTGCCCGTTCGCTTTCACCTTCCTGGTCTGGTTCCACCATCGCTCCCGTGCGCAATTGGGAGGATTTGCGCAATGAGCCGCCGGTCTGGCTCGCAGAAGGCAGGGTTGGGTGATCGCCGCCGTGAGGGGCGTGAGTCCACAGATGATGGCGCATCAAGGCCATCTTGGTACATCAAGTCTCCGCGTGTCGCTCTCTTGGGATGGGTGATCCTGCTTGTTCTGGGCTTTTACACCATTCGACTCTGGCAGCTGCAGTTTCTTGAGGGCGGCTCCTGGCTGGCTCGGGCGGAGGAACAGCAAAGCCGTTTGGTGACGATTAGTCCGCCTCGTGGCGTGATCTACGACCGAAATGGCGATATTCTGGTACGCAACGTGCCCAGCTACAACGTGACCATCACACCGGGTGAGCTGCCGGATGACCCGGAGCGGGAACGCGAGATTCTGATGCGCCTCGCGCAGCTCCTGGATATCCCCTATAGCACAACCGAGGGCTTCGACCAGCCGGAGTATCGCGGCGAGATCAGAGCGATCGGGCGGGCGGGCTTCCCGCCGTACGGAGAGGCCCCGGCTCCCGGGCTGTTGGAGATGGTCGAGGCGGTGCGGTATTTGGAACCCTATGCTCCGATTGTCGTGGATGAGACTGTCGATCGCAACCTCGCGCTATTGATCGCGCAAGAGGGCAGCGTGACCATGCCGGGTATCGGCATCGAGACAGTCTCACGGCGCAGGTACGCCTACGGCGCACTCACCTCCCAGGTCCTGGGCTTCCTTGGACCAATTCCGCCGGACAGCGTTGAGACCTATGAGCAGAAGGGTTACAATGCTAATGTGGACCGGATTGGCTATGCCGGCGTGGAGGCCCAGCTGGAGGAAGAATTCCGGGGCGTTCCCGGTCGGCAGTTGGTTGAGAAAGACGTGCTGGGACAGCAGTTGGCGATCCTGAGTGAGACCGCGCCCAGCCCAGGGGACAATGTCTATCTGACACTGGATATGCGTTTACAGGCGGTGGCCGAAGAAGCCCTGCTCCGGGGGATGGAAGAGGTTGGGTCCGAGCGTGGGGCCCTTGTGGTCCTGGATCCGCGTGATGGCCAGGTGCTGGCATTGGTCAGCTTGCCCACCTACGACAACAACATGTTCAGCAAGAGGCTAGATGAGGATGCGTATGAGGCATTGGATGACAACCCGCACTTCCCGTTCCTCAATCATGCGATTGCGGATCAGGTGCCGCCGGGCTCTATCTTCAAGATCATCCCCGCCGCTGCGGGTCTGCAAGAGGGCGTCATCAACCGTTATACCACACTCAATTGTCCCGGTCGGATGCTGCTGCCGAACAAGTTCGCGCCTGACGATGCGTCGCTGGCCCAGCCCTTCTATTGCTGGATTCAGCTCCAGAACGGTCATGGTCACGGCCCGCTCAGCGTGGTGGATGCGCTGGCTCAGTCGTGCGATATCTTCTTCTACCAAGTCGGCGGGGGCTTAGAGGAGACCGAGTTCGAGGGTCTGGGTGTCGATCGTCTGGCGGCTTACGCAACCGAGTTCGGCCTGGGAAACCCGACCGGTATCGACATCCCCGGTGAGGCGGGAGGCCTGGTTCCCACGCCGCTTTGGAAGCGCCAAGTTCACCAGGAGACCTGGACGACGGGCAATACCTACAACTTCTCGATTGGTCAGGGCGATGTGCTCGTGACGCCCCTCCAGATGGTCAACGTATTGGCCGTCGTGGCCAATGGCGGCGTGCTCTACAAGCCGCAGGTCGTGCACCATATCGAGGACGCTGACGGGAACATGATTCGCCCTTTCACTCCCGTGGTGAGCCACACCCTGCAGATCGACCAGGCTGTTTGGCAGATCGTGCGCGAGGGACTTGACCTGGCGGTCTCCGAGACAGGAACGGGTAATCGTGCGCTGCTGGACGAAATCGGCATCAATCTCGCCGGCAAAACGGGATCCGCCGAGTACTGTGACAGCATCGCGCTGGCCGCCGGGCGGTGTGATGTTGCGGAACATGAGACGCTGCCCACGCATGCCTGGTTTATGGCGTACGGTCCCACGGAGGCTCCGGAGATTGCGGCGGTTGCCTGGATCTACGACGGCGGCGAGGGTTCTGTCACGACGGCCCCGGTCATCAAAGAGGTGCTGGAGTTCTACTTCCGCAGGGAGCTGGGCCTCCTCGGTGTGGAGGGAGTTGTGCCGGAGGGTGAACAAAACGCTCCGGCGCCTGTCGATGGCGCGCTGCCCGTACCCGTTGAGCCGGCGCCTGCTGCCCAGCCTTAGCCGCTGGGATCGTGCGGATGGTCCGAGAATAGCTGATGTGTGGATCTGTGAAGCGGGGCCTCGATGGGTGCATCTGTGCGCGCACTGGCCCCAGGCTTCACACTGTACCGGCTGCGCCCTCGACTGATACCGGTTGGGAGCGGGCAGGACGCCCGCGATCCGGCGGAGTCTATTGTTCGTGCTTCTGCTACAGCACACGTTGACGACTGAGTCCAGGCTCGCGTTCCATGACAACAGATTCAAGCCTTCGATCTGAATCCTGGCTAAGCTGGGCCTCCATGGTCGCCGGTGGGGCCGTCTGGGGAACCGGTGCTGCCCGCACGCTCGCCCAGGATCTGCATATTGCTTTCTGCTACGGCCTGCTGGCCACCGCTCTCATTGCGCTGCTGGGCGCCGTGGCTGCTGTTGCGGTCGGCCGGGTGTTGGGCCGGCGGAGAGACGGCGTCCCGTCTGCGGCGGCTGCGGTCTTGCCCCTGTTGCTGCCCCTGCTGGATGTGCTGAGCGGTACCTACCAGCCCTGGCGGGGACCGGTGCTTCTGGCCGGTAGTATTTTGGCCATACTTCTCTTTGCGGTACGACTGGACCACTGGAGCTGGCTGGCTTTGACGGTCGCTCTTCCCTTGATGGTCTATCTACCTGATCTCTCACCCTACGTGGGGCGCGCCGACACCTTCGAATTTCAGGTCATCGGCCCCCAGTTGGGGATTGCTCATCCGAGCGGCTATCCGCTGTACACCCTGATCTGCAAGCTCTTCTCGTGGCTGCCCTTCGGTTCCGTTGCCTGGCGTATCAATCTCTCCTCGGCCGTCTTCGCGGCGTTGGCCGCCGGCTGTCTCTTCCTGGCTCTGGTGTCTGACCTGGACGACGGCGCCACCGAGCGGGCGCGTCCGGTTGCGTTCCTGGTGGCCATGATTCTGGCGTTCTCGCCAACACTATGGTCCCGTTCGATCGAAGCCGAGGTCTATGCGCTGAATGCCTGCCTGGTGGCGCTGGGTCTTCTGCTGGCAGTCCGCTGGCATGCGGGCCGTCTCCAGCCGCGATGTGCCTGGCCGGCTCTGGGGCTTCTGATCGGACTGGCGATTTCCTCCCATGTCACGCTGGGCGCACTCGCTGCCCTGGCCGCCACCGGGCTGCTGGTCAAGCGGCTGCGACCACGGGCTCGCACGTGGGGATTGGCCCTGCTGCTGGGTCTTTTGGGCCTCTCTCTCTATGCCTACATCCCCCTGCGGTGGCCCGCGGTCACGGGCGGTGAGTGGATGTCACCGCAGGCGTTCTTTCGCTTTGTGACCAACGCCGATTCCGGCGGCGCGCTGCGTTCGCTGGCCTTCTATCAGGACCCGGCTCGCTGGGGGCTGGTCGGTCGCCTCTTTGTGGCCCAAGTTGGGTGGGGCGGGCTGTTCCTGGCTGTGGTCGGCCTGGTGGCGTTGGTGCGGCGGCGCCCGGCGCTGGCAATGGGGATGGTGCTTGCCTTTGGGGCTTGGGTGTGGTTCAATCTTGGATTCTACGTCGCAGATCCCGACTACTCGGCGTTTCTCATCCCCGCCCATGTGGTGTTGGTCTATTGGTTGGGGCGCGGGGCACGGGCCATTGACCGCGTAGCGCCGGCACGCTATCCGTTGCTGCGTCCGACTTACCTCACGCTGCTGGCTGCGTTGGCGTTGAGCCGGATCTGGCAGACCGGACCGGCGCTGGACACCAGAGCGCAGGGGCGCGTGGACGAGGCCTGGGCTCGCTACGTGTTGGCGCAGCCATTGGCGGAGGACGCCGCCATTCTTGCGGACAGCGAGAAGTTCCCACCGCTCTACTATCTTCAGCAGGTCGAGGGGCTGCGGCCCGATCTGGATTTGGTCACGCTCTTCAGCGAGGCCCAGCACCGGGCGGATCTTGAGGCCAGGTTAAGCGCAGGCCAGACGGTTTACCTGGCGCGTTATCTGCCGGGGATGGACGCGTTTGGTGTTAGCTCTCAAGGGCCGCTCGTTGCTGTCGCTGCCCCGGAACCGGAGTCGCGCCCGGTGGACGCTGCGGCGTCCACCGGTGTCGATTTCGGTGGCCTGATGACGCTGGTGGCCCACAGACTTGTGCCTGATCCTGAGGATCGCCCACTGCATCATCTTACCCTGACATGGCGGGCGCGCACGACCAACTTGGATGATCTGGAGGTGCGGTTGCGCTTGCTCAGCCCCGCAGACGGTGCGGTTGCGTGGGAATTGTCGGGCGCGCGGCCTGTCAGCGGCTACAGCACGACGCAAGCCTGGCCGGTGGGCAAGCAGGTTGACGACTACTATGCCCTGGCCTGGCCTGCGTGGTTGCCTGGGGGCACGTATCAGCTGGAGATAGCTCTCTTCCCGCGTTTCGGTGAGCGAGGACTGCCGGTTGCGGGCGGTGGCGGGATGTGGCATTCGCTGGATCAGGTCGCGGTGCGCGCGCAGCCCGTGCCTGCCACAACTCAGCGGCTGGCGGTGCTTTTCGATGCGAAGGTCTGGTTGGTGGGGCAGAGCATCGCGCAGGAGGTGCCGGCTGGGGGGGCGTCAACGCTGGATCTGGCCTGGCTCTGCCGCGCCCCGTCCGCGGGAAGCCCCATACCGCTAGACGCCGGTGACTCGGGCTCCGGAAGAGCGCCGTGGGTGCGATGGGTGCCTCTTGAGGGTGGGGAGCCACTGACCCAGCCACTGTACGCCCTGGGCGGATCGCAGCTATCGGAGCTCTGTCTGTCCGGGACCATAGCGCCGTCACTGCGCCGGTATGGCGTCAGTGTGCCGGCAGAGCCGGGGAACTACAGACTGGACGTCTTCTGGCCGTTGGGAGCGACAGCGCCGGCGGGACGTCCGGCGCGGTGCCGGTGGTTGGCTGCGCCCGCGGCGGCCTGCCCCCTTGCCGAGGTCCGGGTGCTGGCTGCCGACATAGGACTGGCCAATTTCGATGGCCGGCTCCTGCTTCAGGAGGCCGCTGTTGATGCCGGGGATGTCCCAGCCGGCGGCCGGCTTGCTGTCGACCTCCGCTGGCGTGCCCTGCAAACCCTGGATCACGACTACACCGTCTTCGTGCAGGTTGTCGGACCGGACGGTAAGCTGTATGGCCAGGTGGATAGCTGGCCCGTGCAGGGCGCGCGTCCGACGAGTGGTTGGCGTGGCGGCGAGGAGATCGACGACCCCTATCGCTTCTATGTCGCATCGAATGGTCCAGCCGGTGACTACCGTGTCATCGTTGGCTGGTATCTGCTGGCCGATATGTCGCGTCTGCCGGTCGTGGACGCTGCCGGGCGCAACGTCGGCGACTTCCACGAGATCGGTATCTTTGCGCTTCCCTAGATTCACGGCACGTTATGGCTGACACAGGTGACTTCTTCGGGTATGATGATTAGCATGCTAAATATTAGTATTCTAACAAGGGGGACAATGGCAGATACCGGGAGTTGGCCAACGGTGCGATTGTTGATGAGAGCGATGAAGCTGTACCACGGCAATATCCATGCCAAATTGGAGGTGCTGGGGCTATACCGGGGACAAGCCGCAGTCCTCAGCGCGCTCTGGAACGAAGAAGGTATTGCTCAGACCGAGATCGCCGCGCGGACGTGGGTTAGCCCTGCCACGATGACCCATGCACTGCAGCGAATGGAACAGGTCGGGCTGATCGAGCGACGACCTGATGCGGAGGATCAGCGACGGTCATGCGTCTATCTTACAGATGCCGGTCGGGCACTGGAAGGCCCAGTCAAGCAGGCTTGGGCCGATATTGAGGGCAGGATGCTGGATGGGTTTTCACAAGAGGAACAGACGCTGCTGCGACAGTTCCTGATGGGAATGATCGCGAATATGGAGAAAGGTGTCTAGCATGACGAAGACCGCACCATGGAGGAATGCCGAATGAAGTTCTTGCGACGGATGCTAACTTTTGTTGGGCCCTACCAGCGTGATGCCCTGCTGGCATTGCTATCCTTGCTGGGGGTCGTGGCCGCTGACCTGGGTATCCCGCGCCTGACGCAGCGCGTGATTGACCAGGGGATCAACGCAGGTGATATGAGCGTTGTGGCGGTTACCTCACTTTTGATGCTTGTCGTTGCTGTCACAAGTGCGCTTTTCTCGATCGCCAACACGATCCTGGCGGTTCGCGTGTCGCAGCACGTGGGCGCCGACATACGGAGCGCGATTGTCAGAAAGGTCCAGACCTTTTCCTTCGGCAATCTGGATGAGCTGGAGACCGGGAAGTTGTTGGTGCGGGCCACGAGCGATGCAAGCCAGGTGCAGACGATGTTCATGATGTCGCTGCGGATCATGACCCGTGCGCCGCTGTGGCTCCTCGGCAGTGTGGTGATGCTGGCCATCAACAGCCCAGACCTGGTCCCGCTGATGGTCGCTCTGATGTCGGCAGTGCTGGTTCTCACCTGGTT
>Ga0114918_10001472_pt1 | contig 21061 bp, 19 predicted proteins | sample LantaG_FD_87015 | JGI IMG/M metagenome (GOLD analysis project Ga0114918, IMG submission 87015) | Deep subsurface microbial communities from Baltic Sea to uncover new lineages of life (NeLLi) - Landsort_02402 metaG | ecosystem: Environmental > Aquatic > Marine > Oceanic > Sediment | place... | reverse complement strand
GGGAGGCTGTCTCGTTTTAAGAAAGGAAAAAAACTCCCGCGCTTGTTTCTCTTGGCTGCCTCTCTGGTTTTCCTCCCTTTTTTCCGTTCTCCTACTCCTCCGCCTCGCCGTCGTCGCCGCCGTCGCCGTCGGCGTCGTCGTCCTCCAGGAAAGCCACCACGGCGGTGCAGTCGTCGGAGGCGCCCCACTCCTCCGCGACCCACTGCAGCTTCGCGGCCGCGACCAGCGCGCGCGCGGCCTCGGCAGGGCCGCCGCCCGCGAGCGCCACGCGGTGCACCGCCGCCATGATCTCGTCGTTGCTTGAGAACTCGTGCACGCCGTCCGAGACGAGCACGAGGTAGCGGTCGCGCCGCGACAGCGGCCTCGCGGCCACCTCCGCGCGGGCGGACACGCCCGCGAGGGCCCCCACCGCGTCGCCGACGGCGCGCGTCATGCAGAGCCCCGGGGCGTCGACGGAGGGCAGCCAGACGCGGAGGGGGCCCACGGGCACGCCGTTGTCCGAGTAGGCGCCGATGCGCCCGCGGTGCGCGTAGATGCGCGAGGCCTCGTCGGGGCGGGTGGGTACGTGGTCCGAGGTGAGGGCGAGCGCGGGGAGCAGCACCGCACTGCTCGCCCGGCTCGCCCTGCTCGGCTTGCGCTGCCTCTGCCTCCTCGGGGGAGGGGGCACGAGGGTGGACGCGGAGCTCGCGTTGCTGTCGCGGCGGCCGCCGCCGCCGTGGTGGTGGCCTCCTCCTCCGCGCTGCTGCTGCTGCGACGTGGGCAGCAGCTTCTCGTGCTGCCTGCGCCTGCGGTCGGCAGCGGCCAGCCTCGCGGCGACGTGCTGCTGGTGGGCCTCCGCCGAGTTGGGGTCGAAGTCCGAGCTCGGGTTCGCGGGGCCGGCGCCGGCGTAGGCGCCGGCGTCGTTCCCCTCGTCGTCCGAGCCTCCGTCGCCGCCGCTCCCGGCGCTGCCGCCGCTCCCGGCGCTGCCCGCCTCCTTGGTGTCCCCCCCGGAGGAGGCTGACTGGAGCGGGCCCACGCCGTCGGCGCCCTCGGAGGAGACCGAGTCGTCGTTGCTGTTGCTGGTGTCGTCGTTGCTGGCGGCGGCAGTCTTCGCGCCGTCCGTCTCCATCGCCTCCGCCTCGTCCCCCTCCTCCCCGCCGTCGCCGTCCTCCTCCTGGCCCTCCTCGTAGAGGACGCGCCCGAGCAGCGCCCTCGAGTCGCCCACGTGGGCGATAGCGAGGCCCGAGGGCCCCAGCGCCAGAGTGACGGCGGTGCTGCCGGAGAGCGTCGCGTCGATCTCGGCGGCCGCGAGCACCGCAGCGTGCGCCCTCGCGAGTGCGGCGTCGAGCGCCAGCGCGTCGCCGGCCGAAGTCGGCGGCGGCAGCACGGCCCTGCGCAGCACGTGGAGGGCGGACGCCGTCGTCGAGGTCGGGGAGGAGGAGGGGACCGCGGTCGACGAGTCAGAGGAGGCGTTGGAGCAGGAGGAGGCGACGGCGGGGCGCGCAGGGGCGCGGCGGCCGAGGAGGCCGGCGAAGAGGCCGCCGGCGGAGGTCGTCGTCGCCGCCTCGGCCGTCGCGGCGCAGGCAGAAGTGGCGTGCCCCTCCCGCTGCTGCTGCTGCTGCTCGTCAAACCCGCCGCTCCCGCTCCTCCCTGCAGCAGCTGGCCATCCCCCCGGCGGCGCCGGCTTCTTGGGCACGCCCCCGGCCCTCCCCCCGGCGTCCGCCCTCCCCAGTCCCGCGGCGGCCGCGAGCCCCGCCAGCCGCGCCGCCAGCAGGCCGCTCACCTGCGCGCCCGCGGCGCCGTGGCCGTCAAAGACGCCCAGCAGGAGCGCCTCGCCGCCGCCCGCCCTCTCGTGCGCGAGCCACGCGTCCTGGTTGGGCTTGTCCGGTCCCGGGGTCCCCGGGACGGCCGTCGGAGGTGCGGGGTCGGCGCCGGCGCTGGTCGCCGCCGCGTAGCGGACCCTGAGGCGGCGGGTCCCGATGGCCGCTGGTGCTGCTGCTGTTGCCGCTGCTGCCGCCCCCTTCGCTTCCTCCCCGGGGACGACGCCCGTGGGGGACAGCGTGACCCTGAAGACGCGCTCGGAAACTCCCGAGGAGTGGGTGTGCGAGGAGGCGGCGCCTAAGGAAAGAGGGGTGAGTTTTTAGGTTGAGAGAAGGGGAAAAGTAGGGTGAGTTTTCCTCAAAAAAAAAAAAACTAGGCTGCTGACTTTTCCCCGAGGAGAGCTCGGGCCCCTTGAAGGAGAAAAAGCAAGCAAAGTTTTTGATAAAAAAAAGGAAAAAAGAGCAAGGTCCAGGGAAGCCCTTTTTTGGAAGAGGGGCATCGAGTTGAGGAGGTCCGAGTTTTCTCTCTCTCTCTCTCTCTCTCTCTCTCTCTCGAGCTCTGGCGAATAGACCCCGACCCCGCCCTCTTTCCCCGCGATACACGAGGCTTCCATCCCTCGATCCCTCTCTCTACCACGCACATTCTGTAGAGCCTATATTTCCCATGTCGATGGGGTGGTCATCCATCGCGCGAGCCGGGCTGTTTCGGTTTTTTGGACAAGGGAAAGTCGAGAGAAGAATGAGCGCCAACTCGAATGCCTCCGGCCTTCGAAGAAGAAAACGGCCAACGCTGGGGGGCTTGTTGCCCGTCCTCGCGGGCCCGGGAAGCATCGCGCTGCGAGTTCGGACCCGAATTCGGTTCGAGGGATATGTTTCAGGACGCGCGCGCGGAGCAAAGCGGCAATGAGGCGCGGGAGGGGGCGGCAGCGGGGCGAAAGGGAAAGAGGCGCTCGAGGGAGCTGATTGCTTCTTCTGTCTTGTCAAGCAGCAGCATCCCTTTCCTCATCGACCCCGCTTCCTTGCACCCCCCGGCGTCGGCGGTTCGCTGCTCCCCACGCACCTTCTGGCCTCCGCGTAAGCGGCGAACATCGAGGGCCTCCCAATTGCGCAAGCACGGCGCTCTCGAGCAGAGCGCGAGGGGTGGGAGCTCTCGCGAGAAACCGAGGAAAGAGGGAGAGAAGGAAGGGAAAAAAAGTGAAGCGAAGTTGCTCGTTCTCACCGCTAAAGCGCCCGCGGAAGTGTCTACTTTTCCGCTTTTTTTTTTCAGGTCGCTTTTTCTCTCCCTTTTCTCTCGGAGGGAGAGACGGAGTGGGCCGCGGCGTGAGAGAAACAGCCTCTGAGGGATAAAACAAGAGGGGGCAACGCTGGTGGGCTTTACAAAAAAAGTGGGGGAATGATTTCAGGCAGAGAACCAGCAAGCTAAAGGAGAGAGAGAACCCTCTCGACCGACCCCCCTCTCCTCCCCTCTTCTTCTCCCTCCTTCTCTCCTTTCTCCTACAGCTTCGCCTTCGGCCTCGCCGCGGCCAGGATGCTCTGCGTCTTCAGCGCAACGGCCATCGACCCCTGGATCTTGAGCTTGCGCGTCAGGAACATCGTCTGCGGGGAAGCGCCGCCGACGAGCTTTGCAAAGTCTGCGTCAGCGATCACGAGCGTCACGTCCGGCTTGTCTTCCGGGGCCCCTTTCGTGACCTTTTTCTCCTTGCCTGGGCGGAGCTCGAGGGCCCACTTGGTGCCGTCGATGTCGAATACGATGAGGCCCTTTGGAAAGAGTCAAGTTGGTTTTTTGGGGTTTTGATCGAGAGCGAGGGTGATGAGAAGGTGGTCGAGGCGGAGGGAAAATGGAGAGGTCGAGGTCGAGGTCAATCCCTCGCATGCTTTTTCTCTCTCGTTCTGGCTCTTCCGGGGCGTCTGGTTCCCTCTTCTCCGGTCCTTCGCGTGCACTGAGATGTCGTCATACGGTCTGAGCTGGTCACTGAGGAGGACGAAGCAGGAGAGACAGTCCTCGGCAGCACAACACGGCGCAATTGCATGGGACGATGACCATCGTTCGTCGTCGACGGCTCGTTTGCGATGCCTCCATCTTTCTCGTTCTTGCATCTCACCTTGACGCCCTTGATGGCGTCCTCGGCCTCGCCGCTGGCCAGCGCGGCGTTGAGCTGTTCGAAGAGGGAGGGCGCAGTGGGCATGATGCGGTTTGCAGGGAGGCCGCGGAACGGAAAAAGGAAAGGAAGAAGAAGAAGGAAAAAAGGGGGGAGGGCGCGAAGGCAAGGGACCCGAGTGTAGTGTGGAGGCCACTCCGGCTGTTCGGTTCGTCGAAGGCGCACCGAAGGTGAAGGAGAAACTCGTTTCGTTTCGAGCGCCCCTGCGTCGACCCCGCTGCTCGCTCTCTCGAAAGGCCTGCTCACTCACACGCGCACGCGCCCGTGTATCCTCTCTCCTCTCTCCGCGACAGAGCCAGAGCGAGCACGAAAGCGGACAAAGAACAGGAGGAGCGAAAGGGCGACGAGGGGGATTCGCTTTCTTTCGTCGAATCCAATGGCCGAGCGCCCGGCGTCCAACGCCTCTGCTGCCGCTGCTGCAGCGCCTCCGCCGCCGCCGCTGGTTCTCCCGCGCCGCATCGACCCCCTACGCGATGGCTCGATCTTCGACCGCGGAGGAGGAGGCGTGATGACGTGAGTGCGGGATGAGAGAGAGAGAGAGAGAACGAGAGAGCGAGCAAGGCAAACGTCGATCGAACGGAAAGCACGCAGAGCGCGTCGTTTTCTTTTCAACCTCGAGACCTCGTTTCTCGGTGGTGTTTCGCGAAGAAGACCCGCCTCTCTCTGCTTCCTCGGACCCGCGCTCACAGTCTCTCACATTTCCATAATACAAAAAAATGAAACAAAATTTGAAAATCAGCAGCACGACGGCGGCCGCGGCACTGAAAAACGCCGCCGCAGCCGCTCTCCCTCTTCCTCTTCCTGCTGCTGCTGCCAACAAGTCCGAGGCCGCGGCCCGCGTCCGCGCCAACTTCGACGCTCTCTTCGCCCGCTTGAGCGGCGACGGCAGCGGGGATGCTGGCGGCGCGTCTGGCGGCGGCGGCAGAGGAGGAGGAGGAGGAACCGGAGAAGGAAGGGGAGCGGCGGCGGCGGCGGCGGCGACGACGCTCGTGCAGCAGCAGCAGCACCGGCGAATCGGAACCGCGTCGGCGGCGGGAGGGGGCGGGGGCATCGCCGCGGCGGCCTTGCTCGCTGCGAATCAGCACCATCGGCAGCAGTTCCAGCAGCCGGATGAGCAGCAGCAACCGCTGCAGCAGCAGCAGCAGCAGCAGCAGGTGAAGAAGCGCGGCCGCCCGCCGACGCCAGCGCCCAAGCGCCGCAGCGGCAGCTTCGGCGGCGCTGGCTCTGCTGCCGACGGCTCTGCCTCTGCCGCCGCCGCCACCGCTTCTGCGGCGAACCGGCGCCGGAGCGGGAGCGCCCGCTCCCTCGAGGAGGCCAAGGGGGACGGGGACGACGACGAGGAGGAGGGGGGACCCTCCTCCTCCGGCGGTGATGGCGGCGTCCCCGGCCCCTCCTCCTCCTCCGCCGCCGCCGCCGCCGCCTTCTGGGACCGCCCTACGGCTCGTCCCTCCCCGGCCGAGAGAGGCGCGGCGCTCGCGGCGGCCGAGGCCGCCGCCGAGGCCGCGGCCCGCGCCTCGCAGGCCCTGCCCCTGGGCCAGCGCTTCACCTTCTCGGCCGCCGCGGGGGTCAAGCCCCGCTGCGGGCCCTGCGCCAAGGCCAAGAAGGGCCACTGCGGCACCGAGTCTGCCACGTGGAACTGCGAGCACCGCGCGCGCTTCGGGCTCAGCACCGAGCCCCCGCCGAGGGCCGTCAAGTTCATGCAGCGCATGCGGGCGCTCGAGGGGGCGACGGCGGCCGCGGCGGGCGGCGGGCGGCCGCCGGCCGGGCCGACCAGGAGGGTGGCCCCGATCGCCATCGGGGGGACGGCGGTGGCGGCGGCGGGGGGAGCGGGGGGCGCGGAGGCCTCGGGGGCGGCGACGGGGAGGGGGGCGTTTGCGTCGAGGCCGGCGGGGCCGCCGGCGGGGGCGGCCCGAGCCCGTGGCGCGGGGAGCGCCGGCGCCGCCGCTGCCGCCGCTGCCGGTCCCGCTGCCCCGCACTACCCGCGGCGCAGGCCTGGAGCTCGCCGCCAAGGCGGCACGGGGGGCGATGACGACGCGGAAGGAAGGACCTCCGAGAGCGGGAGCGGAAGCGAAAGCGGAAGCGAAAGCGACGACGGGACCGACGACGAGGAGCAGCGAGCGCGGGAAAAAGACGACGAGCACGAGGAGGACGACGCCGCTGGGGGCTGGTCCGACGAGCAGCTCGTCGCGCTGCAGTCCGCCTACCTCGTCACGGTAGACCCGGCTGCCCCCGGGTACTGGGCCCGCGTGGCGGCGTGCGTGCCCGGGAAGACGGCCGGGGAGTGCTACGCGAAGCTCTGCGGCGGCGGCGGCGGCAAGGGCGGCGGCGGCAGGGGCAAAGAGGGGAAGAAGAAGAGAAAGGAGAAGAAAAAGAGGCGGTCGGCCGGCGGCGGTGCGAAAGGGGGAGAGCGGCAGGCGCCTCCTGCTGCTCCGCCGCCTCCTGCTGTCGCTGCGATCCCTGCTGCTGCGCCGACGGCGCCGACGACGACGGTCGCCGCGGCCGTAACGGAGGCGCTCGCGGAGGTGGACGAGGAGGATGAATAGAGAGAGCAAGGGGCTGGGAAGGTAAAAAAAGACCAGCAGCGTCTGCTCCCATCGAGTCTCACAACTCAACTCTTTGCTTGTGGTTCTCTCTCCCTCGGTGAGAGGTTCTCGCTTTCCACTCTTCGATCTCTTCGATCTCTCTCTCTCGCTCTTCTCATCGTAGAGTGCTTGCTTCATCACCGGCAAGCTTCGGGAGAGGCCTGAAAGAGAGAAAGAGAAAGAGCTTTTCTTCTTCCTCTCCTTTTTTTTCCGCCGTTCGATCAATCGACATCGGTCCCTCCCCATCCCGTTTCCTCGTTTCTAAAAACCCCATCACCGAGAGATGAGCGCCTGGGGCCTCCCCGCCGCAGGCTCGGCCTGGGCCAGCCAGGTGGACGACGAGGAGGCCGAGAACGGCGGCGAGCTCGAGGCCCCCTCGGAGAAGGAGCCCGCGAAGCCTGCGAAGTTCACGCCCAGCGCCCGCGCCGCCGCTGCCGCCGGCGGGGGCGGCCTGGCGCCGCCGATCAACTCCGCCGCCGCGTTTCCGAGCCTCGGCGAGAGCCTGACCATCAAGGAAACCAGGGCCGAGAGGAAGGCCAAGGAGCAGAAGGCCAAGAAGAAGCTGAGCCTCGCGGAGTTCATGGCGCCATCATCGGGCGGCGGCGGCGGAAGCGGAAGCGGCGGCGGCTACCGCCCTCCCGGCGCCTCGTCCTCTTCGTCGGCAGCGGCGTCGACGGCGCTGTTGCCCACAGCCCCTCGCGCGCGCGCCGAGGGGGAGGACGACGACCGCGACGGCCGCGGCGGGCAGCGCCTGGGGGGCGCCTTCAAGGACGGAGAGCATCGCTACGCGGCGCAGGACAGGTCGAGGAGCAGGGAGCGCGGCGGCGGCGGGTTCGGGGACAGGGAGCGGGGCGAGCGGCGCGGAGGTGAGAAGAAGAAGAGGTGGGGGGGGGCAAGACAGAAAAATCAGAGGGGGGAAAAAACTCACCTTGTTCCCTCCTTTTCCTCTTTCTCCCCCCGCTCTCTCTCCCCCACACGCGACGATTCAAATCAAAACAGGCTTCGGCTCCGACGACGGCTACGACGAGGGCCCCTCCCGCGCCGAGCTCTCGAGCAACTGGGGCGGCGAGAAGAAGTTTGTGCCCGCCTCGGCCGACGAGCGCACCGGCGGCCGCGACCGCGACGGCCGTGATGGCCGCGACGGCGGCCGCGAGAGGACCCGCAGCGGCGGCGGCGGCTTCGGCGGCTCCGGCGGCTTCGCCGAGACCTACGGCCCGGACCGCTCCTCCTCTGCGGCGGCCGACGGCCGCGACCGCGCCCTTCGCGTGGAGCAGCCCTCGGGCCTCGCCGAGCGCTACGGCCCCGACCGGGCGCTGCCCGACGTCTCCGGCGGAGAAAAGGGCGGCCCCGGCGGAGGGCGCGCAGACGCCGCAGATTCTTGGGGAGAGAGGAAGGCATTCGTGCCGTCATCCCCGGGGGACGCTGCCGCCGCCGCCGGCGCGGCGGGCGGGGACGGGCCCGGCGGGCCCTCGGCCGCCGACGCCGAGGACCGCTGGTCCAAAAAGTTCACCCCCGGCGCGGGCGCGGGGGAGGCCGGTGGCTCGTCTTCGGGGCCCGGCTCCGCGTCCGGCGCGGCGGGAGGCGACGGCGGCAGGGCCGACGACGCCGCGGGGTGGAGGTCGACGCGCTCGCAGACCCCGGTCTCTGCCAGCGGCGACGGCGGCGGCACCGGCGCCGGGGACGCCGCCGGCCCCGCCACCTCCTCGTCGGGCTCGAGGCCGAAGCTGGCGCTGAAGCCGCGGACGCTGCCGGCCCCGGAGATTGTTGTCGACTCGTCCGCCGGCGCCGCCGCCGCCTCGGCCTCGGCCTCGGCCTCGGCGGCGGCGACCCCCTCGGGGAAGGACGCGGGCAGCGGCGAGGGAGGAGGCGGCGCGGCGGCCGGGGCGGGCCCCGACCGCAGCGGCTCGCCCTCGCCCTTTGGCGCCGCGCGCCCGCGCGAGGCGGCGCTCAGGGAGCAGGGCAGGGACTGGCGGGAGAGGAGCCCCGCCTCGTCCTCCTCGGCGGGGGCGTCGCGCGCGAGGACCCCGCGACCGAGGACGGAGGAGGAGAAGGAGCTCTCGCGGCGGGTCGAGTCGTTGAGGAAGAAGGTCGAGGCCGGGGAGGGCGACGCCGCCTATGTCGTTCCAGAGGAGAGGAGGAGGCGCGGGGGCCGCGGAGGAGGAGAGGGGAGAGGGGGAGGAGGGGACTCTTCGAGGAGGGGCAGGGATGGCCGGAAGAAGGAGGAGAAGGAGGAGGGCGGCAGCGAGAAGAAGGAGGCGGAGGCCGAGGCGGAGGCGAAAGCCGAGGCGAAAGCAGAGGCGGAGGCGAAAGCCGAGGCGAAAGCAGAGGCGGAAGAGCCAGCGAGGACAACTGCCGACGCCGCCGCTGCCACGGAAGAGAAGAAAGACGACGCCGCCGTTGCCGAAGAGAAGAACAAGGACGACGCTCCTCCTCCTCCCCCAGAGAACGCCACGACCGTGAAACTTGCGCTCGAGGCCGCAGAGAAGGAGCTTGACGCCCTATCGACCAAGCTGGACGAGGCGCTCAAGCTGCGCAAGGGGCCGAGGCCAGGGTGGTAGAGTTTGAGAGAAGGGAGGGAGAGGGAAGCGAGAGAAAGAGAGAGAGTTCGAAGAGAGAGGGTTGAAAGAAGGAGGAGGGGTGTTCTTTTTTTGGATCAGATTTTCGACTTGTTCAGGGGGGTGAGAGAATGGATCTTCTGCGACGAGAGAAACCGATGAACTGGGGCTCAAGAGAGAGTTGGAGGGAGAGGGAGAGCGCGGCGAGGGTGTAAAGAGAGAGACCTGTCCAAAAACAAGGATGACTTTTTTTTTGACTGAGTTTTCTTGTTTTCATCTCTCTCCCTGTCCAAAACAAGGATGACATTCTTTCTTTTTTAATTTTTTTCTACTGAGTTTTCTTGTTTTCATCTCCCTCCCTCTCGACGAGCGTCAGGTCGAGGCCTGGGAGAGCACCATCGTCATCTCCTCCTCTTTTTGCCCCTCCCCTCCTCTCAGAGACGCGCCACTCCCACGAGGGTCTCGCAGAGGCCTCCGGGCTTCCCAGAGCATCAAGATCCTCGAAGGTCGCCTCGACGTCGTCCCTGCCCGCGCCGCCGGCCCTCGGCCGCAGCACCAATCTCTTGCCGTCGGGCACCTCGAACCTCACGCCGCCGGAGCGTCACGCCGCGCGCGTCGAGCTCGGAGCGCCCGCGGAGGTGGAAATCTGCCGCCTCGTGCCTCGACAGCTCGCCGTGGCGCCAGAAGGGGGCGTTGAGGGGATTGTCCCAGTCGACGCCGGCGTTGTCGACCTCGACGTCCTCGAGCCTTGCTCGGCCATTCCTCGAGGAGTAGATGAGGAGCGCTTCTTCGGGCTCCGTGTCCCCAGCAGCGGCGGCAGTGGCACTCCAACAAGAAGAAGAAGAGGGAGAAGAATGAGAGGGAGCAAAGGGAGCGGTCCAGTGCCCGAGCGGGCTGTCCGCGGAGACGAGCAGGGAACCCTTGACCCTCAGATCGACCACCCTCGCCTCGGCGACCTCGAGCACGAGCTCGCTACCCTCGGCCAAGGCGCCTCCTTTGATCTTCTGAGCGACGACGTCCCACGTCGGGCCCAGCGCCGGGTGGAAAAGGAAGAGGAAGGGCGGTCTTCCCGCGAGGAAGGCTTCGGCATCGACGGCGTCCCCTGCGGCGAGCGGGCCGCCGCTGCTGCCGTTCAAGCCTTTTTTCGGAAACTCGAGCGGCAGCGAGACGCCGCACCGCGCCAGGAGGTCGGCGGCGTTGCGGCACAGGTCGAGGAAGGAGCCCTCGGGCGTCTGCGCCGCGGGCCCCCCTGGCTTTCGGGCGCGCTTGGCCGATGAAGTGATCCTACGCCTGGGGCCGCGGAGCGCGAACGTCGGGAGGTGGGGCTTTTTCGAGGAAGAGGAAAGAGGAGACGACGAGGACGAAGAAGTCGCCGTCGCAGAAGCGGCGGCGGCGGCGGCGCAGGCGTCGCCGGCAAAGGCCACCTCGGCGCAGTGCCCCGTTTCTCCCGCTGCGCACTGTATCCTCGCCTTCGCTGCGGGCATGTGGTCGACGAGATTCTGCATCGTCGACTCAAGCCTCCCTGCGGTCTCCCTGCGAAGGGTCGGGAAGAAGCGCGGCGGGGAGGCTCCCGCCGTCGCCGCCCCTGTCGCTTCTCCTCCGCCGCCGCCGCCGCCGCCGCTCACGTCCCTCCACTCGACCTCCTTCGAGCTGTTGAAGACCACACCCGGGAGCGCGCCCGAGGCCAGGTACGCCACGTCGTTTTCTTCCGCGGTGCTATCCACGAGGGGGAACGGAATGGAGGACGAAGAATACGAGCGCGAAGAGCCAGAAGAAGAAGAGGGGCCGGAAGCCGCAACGGCCGCCTCGGCCGCGGCGAGGTCGACAAAGAGCAGGTTCGAGTTGGCCGGCAGCGCCTCGAGCTCGTTGCCTCCCAGCCCGGCGGCCTCGAACTCGGTGTACTCAACGCAGGTGACGTGCGCAGTGGTGGAGGTGGAAGGGGAGGAAGAAGAAGAAGAAGAAGAAGAGCCCCCCCCTTCTCCTTCTCCTTCCTCCGCCGGGAGCTCCAGCAGCACGACGGCGCCCTCGGCCGCGCCGGGCCTTCGAGGACAACACGCAAACCCGAACGCCGCGCCCCTGGCCGCCCCCTCGCCGGCCAGCGCCAGCAGCGTCCCGTCGGTCCCGGCCAGCGGGTTGTTGACCTGTCTGACCACGGCCGCCGAGGCCCCTCCCTCTCGGAGCCACGAGAACGCGCCGCCATCGCTCAGCACCTTCCAGAGCGCGCCATGGCCCCCGGGCCTGCGCTCGACGACGCAGGCGCCGCTCGAGAGCCACCGCCCGTCTCCGGCAGCCACCAGCGGCACCTGCGGCTGGCAGAAGACGCGGAAGGACGATTCGCCGCGGCCGAACCAGCGGTGGCGCTCGAGCAGGCGCCTGACGCGGCGGTCTCCTCCTTTCGCGCCCGACGTCATCAGCGCGACCCGCGTCCGCAATTGCTGCTGCTGCTGCTGCTCGCCTTCTTCTTCTTCTTCTTCTTCCGCTTCTTCGTCGTCTCCGTGCCCTCCTCCTCCACCACTGCCAAGCGCCCTCCAGTGGAGGTACTCGCGCGCCTGCAGGTCCCTGACGATCCCTTCGAGCAGGCTGCGGCCAGCGTACGGCAGCAAGGCCGCGGGGAGCGCCTCGCCCGTCGAGTCGCAAGAGAGCCCCAGCCTGTCCCCGGCTCCCCCCAGCGCGACGATCTCCGCCGTCCGGGGGAGGAAGCGGAGGCCCTCGGCCCTCGCCGAGGCGGCCTCGCGCTCGTCGGAGAGGTCCGGGCCGGGAGGCGGCGAGATGCGGGCTCCTGGGAGGGCGGCCGGGGAGGAAGAGAGGGAGTTGCTTTTCGGCGAGGAGGAGGATGGAGAGTTTCGCCGCCCGCGCTGCTCTCCTCCTCCTCTGTCCGCTGCCGCCGCTGCCGCTGCCGCTGCCGCTCCGTCCCTGGCGGCGTTCCCGGCCCGTAGCAGGCGCAGGCAGGCAAGCTGGTAGCCTGCGACCCCGTCGATGGGCCCGTAGAAGCGGTCGACGGGCCGCAGGGTGCCCGCGGCGAGGCGAGAGAGCCTCGAGGAGACGACGCGCCCGCGCTCGCGGCGGGAGGAGGGAGGGGCGCCGTCGGGGCGAGGAGAAGAAGTACCGTTTCGCGATTCTCCCCTCCCCTCTTTCGAGGCTCCATCTCCCTCCTCCTCGCTGCCGTCATCGTCTTCCTCGTCCTCGTCGTCGGGGAGCAAAGCAGAGGCCAAGACGTGCCCCTGGCCGATGGCGGGCAAAGTCCATAGGAGCGCCGCGTCCTCGGCGGGCAGCGAGGAGGCGACGATGGCCTCGAGCTCGCGGCCGGCCTCGGTCTGCAGGAAGGCCGAGACGCGGGCGTCCCCCCCTCGCAGGAGGTGGGCGAGGCGCTCCTCGGCGTTTGGCTTGGTCCGGAGCTCGGAGACGACGAGGGAGAGCCTCGAGATCTCGTCGTCGAGCCAAGAGTCGCCGCGCAAGGTCTCCTTCGGAGGCGAGAGAGAAGGCTGCTGCTGCTGCTGCTGCTGCTGCTGCTGCTGCTGTTCCTGCTGTCCATACTGCCTCTCCGGCGACCTCGACCTCCGGAAGTCGACGATGGTCGAGGTTGAAGAAGAAGAAGGAGCCCCCATAGGAGGAGAGGCAGAAGAAGAAATCCAAGCAGAAGCGTTCTCTTCCGTCTCCAAAGTAGGAGGAAGGGGAGGAGGGGGAGGAGTCACCGCGGCTGCTGCTGCGGCCTTGGCCGATGCCTGAGCCGGCGCCGGGCGGCGCGGGGGCGAGGGCGGGCGCTGCTGCTGCTGCTGCTGCCTCCTCGGACGCCGCTTCGGCGAGGAAGAAGAGCGGCGACGGTGGGGGCCCTTGCCATCTCCGCGACCCTCAGGCGCGGCGGAGGAGCTCGAAGACGATTGCGCCGAAGCGGGCACACCCCTGCTCGTCTCCCTGCCTCTTGCTCCGAACCCACGAGGGACAGAGAGGCGCATGGCTATAGATGTTCACTTGAGCTCGCCGGAGCGGGAGAGAGGGCGCGAGAGGGAACTGGGCGGCGCCAAGAAAGACGAGCGATTCGTATTCGTCCAATGGTTGTTCGCTCCTTGACTCTTCCCCTCGCTATGGCTCAATTGGCGAGCACTTTTCTGCGCCTGATCTTCGCACGAGGGAGAGAGACAGTCAGGAGCTTTGCGGCGGAGAGCAGAGGATGAGCAGAAGCAGGACGCGTGAGCCAGAATAAGCAGGGAGCCGATGAAGGCAATTGCTGCGAGGGAAAAAAAGAACCAAAAAAAGGTTCTGTTCTGCTCACCTCCTGGACCTCTCCTTCTCCTCTCCACTCTCCTCCGCACTTTCTAAATTGGATGCTTTTTCTTACTACACGACGGATTTGAGCTGATTAGTTTTTGAGTGATGTTAAAAATATGAAAACACTGAGTCTCTCTTTTTCTGTTCAGCGCCGCCCGCGACGCCGCCGCCCGCCTCCGCCTTGCTTCCCTTCGGCATCACCCCCTCCGCCCGCAGCCTGCTGCTGCTGCTGCTGCAGCTGCTTCCCGCCTTCGGTGCTAATGTTTCCTCCCTTCTTCTGCGCCGCGATCTTTCCTCCTTCGGCACCAGCGAGCTGCTGCTGCTGCTGCTTCTTCGGCTGCGGCGACCTCGGCGGCTGCTGCGGCTGCGGTGGAACAGGAGGAGGAGCAGCAGCAGCAGCAGCAGCAGCGTTGCCGCTGCCGGCTCGAAGCTGCCGCAGCAGCGCCAGGCCCGCGTCCGAAGCAGGAGGAGGAGCCACAGACGGCTGCGGCGGCGGCGGCGGCTGCGACGAGAACGACGAGAACGGCGCCGGCGGAGCGCCGCCGCCGTCGGCAGAAGCCTGAGCGAACTCGAACCTCGACGTCGCTCTCGCTCCGGGGACCAGCGCCGCGAGCACGCTGGGAGGCGGGAGGCCCCCACCGGCAGAAGCAGCAGCAGCAGCAGAGAGGTGGCCCAGGGGAGGAGGAGGAGGCGGAGGAGGAGGAGGCTGGAACTGGTTGTGAGGAGGCAGGGGGACGGCGGCGACGGGCCCCCCCCCTCCTCCTCCGCCGCCGCCGCCGCCTCCGAGAGCGTGGAGGAGCCCCAGCCCCGGCGGCCCGGGCGCTCCCCTCGGGTGCTGCAGCGGCTGCATCGGCGGCGGCGGAGGAGGATGAGCCGCCACCACGATTCTCCCGTTGGCTCTCGGGGCCTCGAACCCGGGCGGGGGGCCTCTTCTCGAGGGCCTCGCTTGAGGAGGAGGAGGAGCAAGGGGACGCATTTGCTGCTGCTGCTGCACATGCTGCTGCTGCTGCTGCTGCTGCTGCAGGCGAGGGGGCGGGGCGAGTCCCGGGGCCGGAGGGACGGCGGCGGAGGAGGGGGAGGACGCGGCCGCCACAGCCGCCGCCGCCTTCGCCTTGGTCCTCTGCGCCTGCTGGGGGATCGGCGCCGTGAGCACCGCCGAGGAGGAGGACGAGCGAGCGCCCGCGCCCGCGGCCGCGCCCGCGCCGGGAGGCGGCAGCGCCGCCGCCGCCGGGCCGGGGCCCGCGCCGCCGGCGCCCCCTCCGCCGCCGCTGACGGTCCGGGCTCGCGGCTTCTGGATCATCGCGCCGCCGCCGCTCCCGATCTCGGCTGCGGCACCCGGAGCAGAAGGAGCGGCCGGAGAGGGAGCGGCTCCGGCAGCGCCGGCAGCAGCGCCGCCGCCGCCGCTCTGCGACCCTCCCTTCCTTCTCGACACCACCACCACGGCGGTCCTCCCGGGCGCCGTCGGCTGCGGCGGCACGGGGGGCAGCTTCGCCGCTGCGGCGGCGGCGGCGGCAGAGGCGCTCTTCACCGCGGCCGCGGCCGCGGCGGCCGCCGTCGTCGCGCCGAGTGCCGCGGCGGCCCAGGTCCCGGGCGCGATCCCCCCGGAGCCGGCGCTCGCCGCCGGCGTCCCCGGGGCCGCTGCTGCTGCCAACGGAGTTCCTGGCATGCTCGGAGGCTGAGAGAACGAGCCGGAGGCAGCAGCGGCGGACTTGAAGGAAGGGGGCGCCCCCGCAGCCAGTGGCGCCAGCGTCGGCGAGGGGGCGGCGGTGGCAAAGGGCGGCGGCGGCGGCGGCACAGAAGACGCCGACTCTGGCCTGCTGCCGCTGCCTCCTCCCGCTCCCCTGCGTCCGTAGTAGAAGCTGTTGTTGATGTTGTTGGCTCCTCCGTCGACGCTCGCAAACGGCGACCTCCCTCCTCCTCCTATTCCCCCTCCGGCGCTGCTTTTCCTCGGCGTGCTCATGCCGCCGCCGCCGTTGGCAGCCAAAGGAGCCGCAACAGCGGCATAAGCAGCAGAAGAAGCAGGGACAGGAGCAGACGCGAAAGCGGAAGCAGAAAAGCCAGAAGCCGAAGGCGTCGGCAGGTTGGGGTTGCCCAGCACGATCGCGGCAAACCGCGGCGAGCGCGCGTCCTCACTGGTAAAGGTGTCCGCGTCGGGAGCCAGCGAGTGCAGCAGCGGGCAGCCCGGGTCGGAGCAGGAGGAGGAAGCCGCGGAGGAGGCCAGGAGGGAGTAGGAAGGAGCAAAGGCGCCAGAGGCAGAAGAGGCGGCAAAGATGGTCGAGGAAGAGGACGCCGGGTTTGCGGCAGAGGCGGCGGCAGCTGAGGCATTCGAGACGACGTCGAGGGCCGAGAACGAAGAGTGCGTCACGATCCCGTTGCCGTCGCCGTTGACCCCCGTCTGAGAGAGGAGCAGCCCCCCATCCCGCCCGCCGCCGCCCCCAGCCCCCCCGGCGCTGCCCGCGCGCCCCCCCAGCGAGCGGCAGTAGCGGTTGACGGCGAACGCCGCCCTCGCGCCGACGCCTGGCCGGCCGTCCCAGGCCCCGCTCATGTAGACGGCCTCGACGCACCGCCTCGCGTCGCGCGCGTCGCGGAAGGTCACGAAGGCCGAGCCCGCGGGGCCTCCTTTCCCGACCTGTCCCGGGAGCGTGGAGGTCGAAGAGGACGAGGCGGAGGGAGAGGGAGCGCTCGAAGAAGAAGAAGAAGCCCCGCCTCCGCGGTTGAGGACGACGCCGGCGACGCGGCCGTACCTCGACGCCGCGGCGCGGACGCTCCCCTCGCTCTGCGCCGAGCTTGCAGGGAGGTTGCTGAGGTATACCGTGCACCGCTGGACCACCGCGGCCTGCGCAGGGTCCGAGGGCAGGCGGTGTGGCGAAGGGCGGAGCGCGGCGCTGCGGTGCTGCAGCGCCGCAAGCGCCGACGAGAGCGCCGCCGTCGAGACTTTCCCGCCGTTCTTGCGGATGAGCGCGGCCTGATCGAGCTCGAGGCGGACCTGCTCCAGCCTAAGTGGGTGTTTGTTTTGTCGTGTGTGTGTCGATGGCGGCGGAGAGGATGGATGATGAGTGGAGGCGGAGCTGGGGCCCGGAAGAAGGTCGAAGGAGAGGAAGAAAAAGAGGGAAAAGGGGAAAAAACGCCGACGTCGAGATGCGGCGAGAGCGATGGAAGAACGTCTGTCGTTACTGTCGCTTTCTCGCTCTCGTTCGCTCGTTCAGAGCCACGAGCGCAGAGAATGCATTCGCGCCTCCGCGCTGTAAGCAGGAACAAGAGAAACAGCCGCTCAAAACTCGTTCCAGCGCTGCTGAAAGAGAAGAGGGCATGTCTTTTTTTCCGTTTTTGGCCGCCGACGCGAAACGGGATCGCTCAAGCCCTTCGCCTTCCTTCCCTCTCTCTCCCTCGTCGTCTCCACACTCCATGTGCTCACTCTGCCGGATCCGGGGCCTGTCCGTCGATGCGCGCCGTTTCGTAGGGAGTGCGACAGTTGGGGCAGCGAGGAGCAGACGAGCTCTGCTGGCCAACTCCACCACCGCCGGCACCGCCGCCGCTGCCGCTGCTCTTCTCGGCCGACGCCGCGTCATCGACCAGCCGCTGGTAGCAGAAGAGGCAGATCTTGTAGTCGCACTCGCAGAGGCGCAGGCAGAGCTCGGTCGCGTCGAGCTGCTCGGCACAGAGCGGGCACTCGAGCGCGTCGAGGTCTATGAGGACCATGAGGAAGCGAGAGAAAGATATCGATTTTTCCCTTTCTTGCTTTCGATAAGCGAGCGGGCAACTGCCGCTTCGACGACGACGACGACGAGGGTCGGAAGAAAATGAAGAGAGCGAGGAAAATTTATCGCTCCCTCTCTCCTTCTCACTCTCCTCTGCTCTTTCTTTCTTCAAACCTCCTCCCTCCCCCGCCGCGCCCCCCTCTCCACCTCTACCATGGCCTTTGCGATGACCCAGGCGCCCGCGCGCGTCGTGCGCGGCAACAGCGCGGCTGCCAAGGCCTGCGCCGCCCGGTACGTAGGACAGAGCCAAGGGCCAAATCGAACCAGCAAGAGAATTTGATTCGACTCCCTCTCTGTGCTCTTTGTTGCTCTGCTTTTCTTGGTTGCTAGTGGAAATTGAGGGGCGAACGCCTTGGCCCTTTTTCCGAGCCGCTCCTGGCACGTTCTGCTCTCCCCGTGCCCATAAGTGCAGAGCAGAAGCTATGCACTGTGCTCTCGTCCTCTTTTGGGTCGAGGGCGCGGGTTGCGCAACCTGGAATGCGAGAGGCGAAGAAGCGGCGGAACGCAAGGGACGAAAAAAAGTTGTCGCCTTTTTCTCCCTCTGGCTCTTTTTTTTTTCGATCAGACGCGAAAGAAAAAAAAAGCAGCCGGAAAGAAGCCCTTGGCCGTCGCGATCTGCTCTTGATTCTTCGTTGAGAAGCCGCAACCGATGCGTGCTGTGCCCTTGGACACTGTTGAACGAAAACCAGAGCAGTTTGACGGCGACGCGTCGAATTTATCTGTCTTTGATTTCGACCGGTCGACCGCGGCGACGACGGCCGCTGCTTTGTTTTTTTTCTCTCGACCTCCCCCTCCTCTCTCCCTTCGCCTCTTCCTCTCCCTCCCTCCCCCTCTCTCTCCCTCCCTCCCCCTCTCTCTCCCTCCCTCCCCCTCTCTCTCCCTCCCCCTCTCTCTCTCTCTCTCTCTCTCTCTCTCTCTCTCTCTCTCTCTCTCTCTCTCTGTGCCTCCACTCCCTCACCCGTCGGCCCCCGCTCGAATGCTCACGACCGCCTCGAGCGGACCCCGCAAACGAACCGAAACCGCCCCCAATCGCAGTCCCGCCCCCCGCGCCGCCGCCCGCGCCCCGGTCCGCCGCGCCGGCGCCCCCAAGCGCGCCGCGGCCGCCGCCGCCGCCCCCGCCGCCGCCGCGCTTCCCGGGATCCCCGCCGCCGCCGAGGTCGCGCAGGTCGCCGGCATGGCCCAGGAGATCACGTCGGTCGCCGCCGTGATGTTCGCGATCACGCTGGTGGGCCTCGCGGTCGGCTTCGTGCTCCTGCGCGTGGAGGCGTTCGCCGAGGAGTAGACCAGAAGGACGGGCGGGAAGAAACGAAAGAGAAGAAAAGAGGAGGAGGCGTGCGGAAAGAACCATCGCCTCAGCTTTTTCTTCCTTTGAGACGAGACTTCTATTCCCTTTTTTGGACTTTTCCCCGTTTCCAGTTGTTCTCTTTTACGATGCCGGCATGTCTTGTAAAAACAGGCGAAAAGGCAAAGGGAATGATGACGAATGGAGAGAGACTTTTGCTTTTTTTACATTTTTTACTCTCAGAGCCCTGCACTCAGAAAGCTCTGAATCATCCCTTCGAGGTTCTCCCTCGCCCGCCTGAGCCTCTCGCCGTCGACTGCAGGGGGCAAGGGAGGGATCGCAGATCTGGGGATGCCCATGCGCTCGGCGTCGCGGCAGAGCGCGACGTAGGCCTCTGCCCACGAGGCGAGGACCTGCGGAGAGGTCGGAAGAGAGGAAGAAGACGGGGTCGGTTGGGTCGAGGAGGTCGAGGTTGCTGATGGAGTCTGCTCGTCGCTCGGCCTTTGCCGCCTTTGCGGCCAGACCTCGCTCTCCGCTTCCTTCTTCGATCCGGCCATGGGAGCTTTTCTTTTTGAAGGCGCGTACGTATAAAGCTTGTTGCGTGGAGATGCGAGCCTCGGGCGCGACGGGAGCCGCGCGAGAAGCATTCGTAGTTCCTTTGGTGGGTTTGATGGGTAGCCCGAAAATGACCAACACAAAAAAAGTTTTTCAATTCCCTTGCTCTCTTTTTTCGTTTCGCTTTCTCTCTCTCGTTGTTCTCTCCCGGCTCCGAGCTTCCGCCGCTCCCCCTGTCGCGTGCAGCAGGAGCAGAGTCGGGTGCATGCGACGGTGCCTGCACCTGGCGCACGCGACGCTGCTGAGAAGAGCGAACGGGAGCTGCTGCCGCCGACAGATGTCGACGATGCCGACGACGCCGGCGAGGACAGCGAGCCGCAGCGCTTCCACCTCCGCCACCGCCAGGACAGTTGCCGCCAGGCCCGCGCCGCGCCCGCCGGCTCCAGCAGCTCCTGCGCGCGCTGCGGCGCTCTCTCCGGACGCGTCGGAGCCGCCATCTGAAGCCAAAGAGAAACGGGGGAGCTCGTCGTCGATCTTCGGGAGAGGCCGCCCGGTCGCGCTCCTCGAGCGGCACGTCGCCGCCGCGCCCTCCTCGCCCCCCTCCCCTCCCTCGCCCCCCCCCTCCCGCTCCTCCTCCGACGCCTCCCTCTGGCAGACGGGCGCCTTCGCCTGCGAGGTCTACCCGGACCTTCCCGTCGCGGCCTCCTGGAGGGGCCTGCTGCGGGCGGCCTCGGGCGGGCTGCTCGACTCGCAGGTCGACGCGGCGGCGGGGGACGCGCCGGGCGGCGGGCGGCGGCGGCGGCGGGCACCGGCCGAGGAGGAGCACGAGGACCCCCCCTCCGCCCCCCTCCCGCCCCCGTCGTTCGTCGTCCGCACCGTCGCCGCCCAGGTCCGAGGGCCGGCGGCCGTCGCGGCCCGCATCCAGCGCGCCGCCGGCGTGGGCCCCGGCGGCGAGCCGCTCCTCGGCGCGGCCGCGGGCGCGCAGCAGCACGCGCCCGACGCGCTGCTGCTGGTCTCGGGCGGGCACCCCGCGCGCTCCCTGTGGCGCCCGACGGACTCGCTGCGGATGCTCGAGGCCGCGCGGGACCTCCGCGAGCGCGGGCTGATCCCGAGCGGCATAGAGCTGTGGGGAGTCGCCAACCCGCTCACGGAGAGGCCGGAGAGGGCCGCGGTCGAGAAGGCCGCGGCGGGCGCGGACGCGCTCGTGACGCAGCCGCCGTTCTCGGGGACGGCGTGGCTCCGCTGGTGGGACGGGGTGCAGCTCATCTCTTCCTCCGGCTCCTCGCCGTCAGTCCCGCCCGTCGTCGGCGGGCTCGCGCTGCCGCACTCCGCCGGGGCCCTCCGGTTCTGGGTCGCGCTATGCGGCGCCGGCGGCGTCGAAGGGATAGACGAGGAGGTCGCCGCCTTTGCGGCGAGCGCTTCCTCGCCCGCGGCGCAGAGGGAGCACGCGCTCGCGCTCGCGCGCAGGGCGCTCTCCCTTTACGAATCTCTCGGCGACGGGCTCGCCGGAATCCACGTGATGCCCGTGACGAGTTCTGGGAGGGATATTGCGCGGGAGCTGCTGGAGGAGGGGGCGCTGCGGCGGTGGGACTCCCGGGAGGCGGAGTCTGTGGGGTAAATGAGAGGAGAAGAGGGCTGAAGGTTTTGTTCCACCTTTTCCTTTGTCCGTTTTCCCCTCTCGCGTGTATAACACTAAAGAAAACCCGAACTTTTTTTTATTGCAAGCTCTCTCTCATTTTTCTCTCTCTTTGAAGCCAAACCTTGGAAACGAACGGGAAAGAGGGAGTAAAGAAGTAAGAGGAGAAAGTCAGAAGAAGAAAAAATCACCACGCCGAGGCGGAGACCGGCGCGACGACCGAGTCCCTGCCCGGCGACGACTCCTCGGGCCACCTCGGCGGCAGCCTCTTTGCCGAGGCCGGTAAGGGGGCCTTTCCCCAGGGCTGCGGGAGCTCCGAGAGCTTGGGGATCTCGCCCTGTGGAGAGAAGAAAGGACGCCGAGAGAGAGAGAGAGAGAGAGAGAGAGAGAGAGAGAGAGAGAGAGAGAGAGAGAGAGAGAGAGAGAGAGAGAGAGAGAGAGAGAGAGAGAGAGAGAGAGAGAGAGAGAG
>Ga0114918_10001471_pt1 | contig 21066 bp, 16 predicted proteins | sample LantaG_FD_87015 | JGI IMG/M metagenome (GOLD analysis project Ga0114918, IMG submission 87015) | Deep subsurface microbial communities from Baltic Sea to uncover new lineages of life (NeLLi) - Landsort_02402 metaG | ecosystem: Environmental > Aquatic > Marine > Oceanic > Sediment | place... | reverse complement strand
TGAATGGGTGTTCGGTCTCATCGAGTCGGCCGCCAGCTTTCTCGCCCGTGGTATCGTACCCGATGAAGTTCATGGCATCGATCGATATCTTCCTCTGGACTTCGATGGGCACCTTGAGCGACATTATGGACAGGTCCGGTTTGAAATCGGACCCTTGTACCTTGTCGATGAGCTTGATCAATCCATCACGCAATCCGGCGAATATCTCGTTTATACGTTCCGCAGTCATATTAGGCTCGAACTGGTCCAGCAATGCATCGTAAGGGGTCTTCGTCCCTTTCACCTGCATCAAAATGTCCGCGGCCTGCTCCCGCAGCTCGATCATCTTTGCCAGGTCGTCCCGGAACATCTTGAAGTCCTTGGCCGCCTTGGCCTTCTTCCAGGAACCGTTGCATTGAGTGCGGTGCTTGGCCGTCTCGGTGACCAATGAATCAGGCAGCTTGGCGCTCTCGTTGTAGCTCTTACGGAACAGGTGCACGTTCCTCTTCTGCAACATATCGAACGACCCCTGGTCCTTATCGCACTGATCTAACAATCGGAGTATCTCAGGGTCGGTGAGCTTCTTGTGAACGAGAAGTTCCATCGCGGATAGCTGCTCGCCGCGCATGGCCAAGGCCCGTGGGGGCATCTTGGTCTCCATGTCCCAGTAGAGAACGTCAGTGGCGGAGCCCAGGACGAACATCTCCTTGGAACGTTCCATGAGGACGGAATATGCACTATTGTCGTTGGGCGTCATTTGCATCGGTATCTATATGATCGGACCTGAAATAATCTTTGTCATCATACCATCTGGAATATCGAGATACCGCTATGCCAGGTATCGTGAAGTTATGAGAGAACGGTGCCGCATCATCTTTCGCCGTAAGTGTGTTTTGTCGGTGATGGCAACCTATAATTACAGCATAAGGACAGGATTCCATGCGGTCGGAGCTTTGATCGTTGCCGTGGCAGCTGTATGGCATTGTAGGTTCAGCAAGAAGAGGAAATGTCGATCCTGACCAGGGTCACAGACCGAGCTTTTGAGAGAACAGGCCGACCATGTCCAATGCCGCCCTTCCACGTAGCGTTATCGCATAATCGCCACGGTTCTTGACCTTGCTGACATAACCCTCGTCCAACAGCGGCCGTATGTGGAACTGAAGATGCCCCGTCCTCATTTCCAGGTCCCTGCTGAGGTCTGTGAAGGCACGGTCCCGTACACTTAATACCTGCAGGATCCGCAAACGCGTGGAATGGGAAAGTGGAGCTATCATTTTCGAAGCACCATCCAGGTCCTTAAGGTGATCTTCGATCACTGACCTGCCTTTCGGGGAGGGGCCGTTCACCCTGTCGAACATCTTTTGCACGAAGGTGATCAACGCCCTCACGTCCCGTACCATCCCCAGCTGTAAACGGTGGCAGTCCCTGCTTTGACATGGTGAATGCAGACCGGCGATCATGGATTCAGCCCTTTCTAGCTCCTGCATCGGTGTATCAAAGTCATCTTTGAGGAGACTGACCGAAATGCCTTGGAATATCCCATTGAGCTCGTTACGGCAATCCTTACGGTTGGGACATGTGGAGACGCAATCGATGCGATCCAGATTGGATGTCAAGAACTGGTGGTAATAATCTGTGATGACGTATTGGATCTGGGCCAAGACCACCTTCTTGAAGTCCTCGTAACGGACGCCTAACACAGCATTACCTAACCCGTTGATCTCCGCTTTGAGCTCATCGATGGACCGAACCAACTCCGTTTCACTGCTCATTTAGTATAGAGATATGTTATTTCATAATATTAATATATTATCTTTGTGTTCGATGACGTAGGTGATTGAAAATGGAATTCAAGGATTTCGTACAGAACGCCAGCAAGGAACAGTTGATCGCCCTGGGTACCCTGGGAATGTGGATGCAGGAGAAGGTTCCACTGTATTGCAACTGCGCAATCAAGTGCAACCAGAACTGTCAATTGGCCAAAGAGCTCAATGAGGCCCTGATGCTGGCTGGACAGAGACTTCAGGCCTGACCGTCGATCTGAAAATTTGCACCCTTGGCCGGACCTCCAGGAGTTACCCGGTCCAATTCATTTCCATTCTATCCCTCCTGTACACTTATTTACATTTTCCTCGGGATCTCCACCTGGATTGAAAACGATTTTTTATATTAATGTATATAATTTAATCAAAATGTATCATATAAAAGTGTTTCCGAAAAATTTCTTCACTGCTTGTTGAATATAAAAGTGGCATGGATCCAGCGGATAAACCAGATCGACGAAAAGAACTGTTGAGCCATGTAAGTGAGAACGACGTTAAGTTCATCGAGATGCAGTTCTCGGATCTTTTAGGAAGGGTCAAGAGCGTTTCTATACCAGCACGCAGATTGGAAAGGGTCTTGGACGAAGGCGTGTATATTGACGGTTCTTCGATATTGGGCTATGCCACTGTCAATGAATCTGATATGCGCGCAAGACCGATTCCCGATTCCTACCTGACCTACCCTTGGACGACGGATGGGGGGATGAAGACGGGACGATTGCTCTGCACCATCTACGATGCCTCGATCCTCGATGGTGATGAGGAGAGATTCTCGGGAGACCCTAGGCACATACTTGAGAGACAGTTGTTGCGGGCCAAGCGACTTGGTTGGACGTACCAGACTGGCCCCGAGATAGAGTTCTTCCTATTCAAGATGGATGAGGATGGAAGACCCCACCGTCGGCCATCGGACAATGGCGGCTATTTCGACCTGATGCCATTGGACAAGGGGGAGATCGTTCGCAAGGACATCATGGCCACATTCGATCGCATGGGTTTTGATGTTGAGGCGTCCCATCACGAGGTGGCTCCCGGCCAACAGGAGATCGCCATGAGATATTCTGACGCACTTTCCATCGCGGACCGTATGATGACCATGAAGTTGGGCATAAGGACCATCGCCAAACAGCATGGCATGCACGCAACGTTCATGCCCAAACCACTGGAGGACATGTATGGTTCGGCCATGCACGTACATCAGTCCTTGGTGGATGAGCAGGGGAACAATGTCTTCTATGATTCCAACGGAGAGTTCGGGCTCAGCGATCTGGCACTGAGGTTTATCGGAGGCTTGTTGAGGCATGCGAAGGATACCTGCGCGATATTCACATCGCACATCAATTCATACCGGAGACTGGTACCGGGATACGAAGCCCCCTTTTGCATCACTTGGGCCAATAAGAACAGGAGCTCCCTCATCAGGGTTCCAGCTGGCAGAGGCAGTAAGACCCGGGTGGAACATCGTAACCCCGATCCCGCGGGCAACCCATATCTGCAATTCGCTGTGATGTTGGCCGCCGGACTTGATGGTATAGAGAATGGCATCTATCCCGGTCCACCGTTAGAAAGGAACACGTTCAAGATGAGCAGGAAGGAGATTGAGGACCACGGCATCGAGATCTTACCGGAAAATCTTGGAGAGGCCCTTTCAAACATGCGTAAGAGCCAGCTCATCGAGGACACATTGGGCGAGCATACCTTCGAAAGCTTCCTTCATGTCAAGGAGGTGGAATGGAACAGGTTCCGGAGGCATGTGACCGATTTTGAATTGGAGGGCTATCTGGAGAGCGTGTGACGTGACATCCACCCTGATATATCCTCCGATCTTTCTCTTTCCAGCTGGAATTCGACCATTAAGATGAAGGGAGGGGAAGATGATACGAGGATCTGTCAGGGCATGTCAATCAGTAAGACGGTGCCCCGAAAGACGATGTCGATGTTTGTACCAGCTAAAAATGACGTGAATGGTGCGGGGAAAGGGATTTGAACCCTTGGACCACTAAGGACTAGACCCTCAATCTAGCGCCGTTGACCAAGCTTGGCTATCCCCGCATGGCTTTTTTGGGAATGGGGGAGACCGTTATTAAGCTTTGCATATGGGGTCATATTCCATAAGACCATATGAGATTCGTTTCCCTGTCTGGCCGGAACTTTTTCTCTTGTTACGTTCAAGCCCCTTTCCTCTCATTTAAATATGGGAATCCCTTAAGTTGGAATGTCGGGAGAGGGAGGGCGACTGACGGTAGGGCCTTCGGGCCCAGCTGAGGAAGGTCCCTCCTCCATGAGAAAGGTGGACCGCGAAAGTGGTTTGGTGAGAGCCAAGGCAAGGGCACAGAAACGACACAGCCTTGGGGTAGAATGAATCGCTTGGCGAGGACGTTCCCCGAGGATCTGGTGAAACGGCGACTCCCCACCGGAGCAAGCCCAAACAGCCGGGATGACCACTCAGGACCGGCGGGTAGGGCGCATAGTTGAATGTTGCCTGAAACAGAAGGGGGCCTACTACCCTCACCTGACACCTGGCCCGCTTTTCCAGCGGGCTTTATTACGCTTTCACGCTCTCTGCACAGCGCAGATTGAGTAACTCACACCCCTTGGTAAGTTCGAGGGGGAAAATGAACAGTAAAGAAGGAAAGTTAGTAATTATCAAGGAGAGGGTGCCTCTGCGCACCCACGAGATGTTGCGCCGCGAGTTGAGGAAGGGACGGAAGGCGCTATACATATCCAAGCACTCACCCAGGCAGCTTGAGATGCAGTTCGAACCGGTCAAGGACAACATGACGGCCCTGTGGCTTTCACCCCGTACCGAGGACGATTGCATCCCTCCGATGAATCTGCAGCGCTTCGAGGAGAGCATTGTGGATTTCCTGAAAGACAACGACGATTCCATCGTCGTGCTGAACGGCCTCGACGTCCTCTACATGTGGAACGGCATACGCCCGGTCATAAATTCGATAAAGAGGGCCAAGGGAACGTTGGGAAATGCGGAATTCGTGATCAGTCTGGACCCCAAGGAATATTATCCGGGATATGTGGGCGCACTGGAACGAATTTCCGATGAAGTGGTCTGCACCTGAGGTCGAAGGCGGTCCTTCCGCCCGATCCCTCTTTTTTTCGAAACCCTATTGACCATGAGAGACCATAGGCGGTATCATGTCCGATTTGAACGCCCTTCTAACCAAGATATCCGACGACAACATCTCAGGCTCTTCGGAGATCTATTCCGAACTATTGCGTGAATTGACGAAAGTGGTCTCGCAGAAGCCCACGTCCCATGAATGGCAGGAGTTCGCCACCGGACTTACCAAGGTCAAGAGGTCCATGGCCCCGGTACAGAACGTGGCCGGTTCGTTAAAAGTGATGCTCAATGCCAGAATACCGGAGGAACAGTTGAACGGGTTCATCAAAGGTTTCCTGACCGATCTGGTGGAGAGGGAGGGTCTGGCCGCGGGAACAATCGCCACTACCTTTACCCAGGAGCACCGGCCGAAGAAAATTGTGACGCTCTCCTATTCCAGTACGGTGATGGCGGCCATCCTGGCCCTACCCAAGGAGGTGGAGGTCTCGGTGGCCGAATCATTGCCCTTGGGAGAGGGAACTGTCACCTACCGCAGGCTTCTGGAGAAAGGGGTCAAGGCATCATTGTTCCGAGATTCCATGATCGCCTCGGAGGTCGCCGCGGCCGACCTGGTACTGGTAGGGGCTGACGCGATCAGTCCAGAAGGTGTGGTCAACAAGGTCGGCACACGATTGCTGGCGATGGCCGCGAAGGACCAGGGTGTTGATATGGTGGCATTATGTTCCACGTCCAAGCTCATTCCGGTGTTGGACATGGACCCTATGGCCTCGGTGAAAAGCTTCGAGGGATTAAGTTACCGCGAATCGATCTTCGAGATCGCTCCCCTTTCACTGTTTCATTCGGTCATAACCGAGGAAGGAGCGCTCTCTGGCGTAGAGATGGAGAAGCGCTTATTGCACGACCGGAGCAAGATGAAGGAGAACGACTGCCACGATTGCTGATCAGCCTATTCGTTGCAGGAATTGTTTGACCTGCGGATCGAAGCCGTTCGTCTCGATGTCCAGTTCAGTACCCTGTTCCTGGGTCACTGTCACCTGGACGTAGCCGGAGTCGCTCTTGAACAGCAAATGCTGAGGGGATTCCTCCTTCACGGCTATCTCCATTCTTCCGAAATACTCCTTGGCCTTTTCTAAAGCCCTTTCCGGGCTCAGCTTGGTTGTCGCTCCGTATCTCATTCGCAATTCCCCGTGGGGAAAGCCAATGCGCCCATAACTATTTTTTTGTCTGGTCCACTGATGCGATCTCGATGCCCCGTCATTCGAATCTTAGGACCTCGGCCGGAGAGACCTTGCTGGCACTTCTGGCCGCTGGCAGAACGCTCAGCATCGTGGCCAGGAATGCCAGAACGCCAACGATGATTATCGACTGCCAATCGATGACGAAGACGAAGTCCTGGGACTGCAATGCTACGTTCCAGAGCTGATATCCCACCACCATCCCTAGCAATGTACCGGCAACGATTCCCAGTAATGATATGAACGCCGATTCCAAGGCGAAGTTGACCACCACCATGCGTTTGGTGAAACCGATCGCCCTCATCATCCCGATCTCCAGCCTCCTCTCGTGTATGGACCGGATAGTGATTATGCCCAGCCCGGCGATGCCGATGATCAGGCCCATGGCCAGGAAGGCCCGGAACAGAGTGAATATGGAGTCGATGCTGGAGGTGATCTCCTCGGCCAATGCCTTGACCGATACGGTGCTCATGCCCGCATCCAAGAAGTCCTTCTCTAGCAATACGGATTGCTCTCTGGCGTCCAGACCGGGTGTGTAACTGATAAGCATCCGGTTCAATCCTTGGGCCTTGAAGCTGCCGTAGGCGGTGCTTTCATTGACGAACAGACCTGCCAGTGTGCTCTGCTTCATCACTCCCACCACGGTGATGTTGGTGATCGTACCATCGAAGGCTATCACTCGGAACGAATCACCCACCACCAGACCGGGATTGTCGGAGAATGATGTGAACTGGTTCATGTTCGACGTCATTCCGCCGTCTATGATCGCCAAGGAACCGTTGTTCAACAATCCTTCCCATGCTTCCTCTTCGCTTGCGAATCTGGATAGGTCCCATTCGTCGAGAGGGTAGTAGCCCTCGGTATAGAACCGCCGATCCACGCCCAATCCTATCGTATCGAACTGATATGTTTCTTCCTCTCCAGCGATCTCGCGTGTCCCATTGATCCTTACCCCCACCGTAGGCAGGGCCACGATGTTGCTCACGTTATCTTTCCATAGGAAACCGTCGCTGGCGTTTATCCTGTCCCAGGGGTCCTGGTCCAATACCGTACGGGGGTCCAATGTGAAGGCGACGGTGTCGAAGCCACCGGAGGTCTCCTCCACCATGATCGGGATGTTGTAGTCCAGTACCCCGGAGATCATGGTCAGGATGGTGACCGTGAATATCACGAGGCCGAAGATGAAGATGCTCAATCCGGTCCGTACCTTGGCCTTCAAAGGATAGGATATGGCCGTGCGGACCACCGCCCTATAGGAGGACTTGGCCCTTATCACAGTGGTAAAGAAGCGAATGATGGAGTCCGAGTTGAACATCACGAGCAGGAGCATAGAGACCAACATGAAGAGGCCAGCCACCACCAACATCTCTATCTCTTCATCAAATGGGAATATCTTGATCCCGACCGCCATGCTCAACCAGAGACCTAGTGTCACTAGGGCCGCGGCGTTCCAGGCCAGTCGGTCTCCTACGAACTGTCTTATCAGGAGTCCCAACGAAAGGGTGATCAAAGAGAGCCCGCTGTATGCTGCTCCTAGATTTTCCAGGACCGCCCCTAAAACGGTCAACAGGACCCCGGCCACCAACATGGAAACGCCAATGAGAAAGGACCTACGGTCTTTGATCGGTACAGGAGGATCTGGTATGTTCTTTATCGCTCTCACGATGTTCATCTTTGAGATGCGCCCCGTAGCCACGTATACCGTGGATATGGTGATCAGGAACCCCATAAGGTAAGAATAGGCCATCCCGGAGGGCGTGAAGGTGAAATGGTCAGCGATCGAGAGCCCGGAAAAACCGAACACGCCTGAAACCGAAAGGATGATGATGTATGCCAGAACCACTCCTAGCAGAGTGCCTATTCCGGCGGCCACCGCCCCGTAGATGACCCCTTCGTATATGAAGAGCCGCCCCATGGTGGATCTCAACATCCCAACTGCCCTGGTAATACCCATTTCCGATTTGCGCTCTTCCCCCAGCATCGTGAAGATATTGAGAACCAAGGCCGCCCCGGCAATGACCGAGAAAGAGCCGAACACGAAGAACAGGGAGGTGAACGATGATAGGGCTTCACGACCGTCCTGCAGGGTCTCCTGCTGATCCTGGACGATCTCCAGCCCGAGCTCCGATCGATCATCTAAAACCGCCTGGAGCTGTTGGCGGGCGTCCGAAATATGTGCTTTTCCCTCACTGAGCAATGTTACGAAGATAAGATTGTTCCTCCCTTCGTTCCCGGTCCAGGATTGCAGCGTCGAACGTTCTACGAAGATGCTAGGGGCGGATTGGAACTGCCCAGAACTGAGCTGATAACCACCCAGACCCTCGGAGGTCACGATCATTTCCAAGGTCAACGGGAGAACGTTCGTCCCTCGGACAAGCAGTAGCTGGTCTCCGACGGCCGCATCCAGTTCCGAGGCGGCGCTCTGTGGCAGGAACACCCCTCCGGGCAAGGGGGCTGTGGTTATGGATCCCCCATCAGCCATCATGAAACCGCCGAAATTGGCCACCATGTCCCCTTCCACCCCCAGGGCGACGTTGTCGAGCGAGGATAGGCCGGTCCTTTGATCGATCACCACCGCTTTCTCCAGGCTAGCTTGTGACACGTGTTCGATCCAATCCGTGGAACCGAGATCGGATAAGATCGCCTGGAGTTCGGTATCATTGAGGTATACGTAATTGGTAGCGAAGGGTGAAGCAACCACAAAATCGACCTCACCGAGCCCCTCGGTGACCTGATTCACTATGAGATTGTCAAGGGTGTCACTGACCGCGAAGGATGCGGAAATGATCGCCGTACCCACCATCAACCCTCCGACCACCAGGGCGGTCGTGGTCGGCCTCCTAATGGTGTAACGAAGGGCCATGGTGAAGACCATCAGATTATGACGGGCGTCCATAAGCACGATCAGAATGATGAACAGTATGTTCAATATCAGGGAGAGAGCCGTATCTAAAAACAGCCAGGGGGCCAATAGTATTATTGCCACCAAGGTCATTTTGATGATACCGAACCACTTGGACAACGGCTCAACCCCTGGCGATTATATCCTGGTAGACGGTACTGACCTTGCCGTTATCGTCCACGATCTCCCCGTCCCTCATGTGGATGATGCGATCGCACTTCATGCCAACCTCGGGATCGTGGGTAACTATGACGAAGGTCTGTTGATTCTCCTGATTTAGTCGCCTCATTAGCGCCACGACCTCGTCGGCGGTCTTCTTGTCTAAATCTCCGGTCGGTTCGTCCGCCCATACAAGCGCGGGTGTGTTTACCAGCGCCCGGGCGATCGTGACCCTCTGCCTTTCGCCCCCTGATAGGGAGGCCGGACGGAGTGGGGCCCGGTCCCTAAGACCCACTGTCTCCAGTAGTTCCAGGGCCTTCTCTCTGGCTATGGACGGGATCTCCCCTGAAATGAGCAATGGGAGCTCCACGTTCTCCTGGGCGGACAGTACAGGCAACAGATTATAGAATTGAAAGATGAATCCCATCCTTCGGGCTCGAAAACGGGTTTTTTCGTTATCGTTCATCTTGGTCAGTTCCACACCCTCGATCAGAACCTGGCCGGAATTCACATCATCGATACCGGACAGGCAGTTAAGCAAGGTTGTCTTTCCGCAGCCGGAAGGTCCCATGACCGCCACCATCTCTCCCTTCTCGATATCCATAGTGATGCCTCTCAGAGCCTCCACTCGGATATCTCCAGTAACATAGGTCTTAACGATATCCTGGCAACGAATTATGGACAATTTACTCCCCCCAAGGAGTTTATGATACCCCGGAATATGATATATAATCGTTGTCCAGGGGACCATTTGGTTCAACATAAGAGCATGAACAGGTTTACCAAAACTACTAACATTACCAGGAAACCGGCGTTCAATTTCACCTGTCGAATAACCTTCCTTCGGTCGTGGGTTTCAGGAACAGACCGGTAAAGCTGGCAGCGATCGGTATCGCATAGAACATCATTAGCATCGACAGTTCCAGCTCCCAGTACTCACCGAGCAATGTGAGGAACGAACAGATAAGAGTACCGAGCGATACGCAGATGAATGATATCGTCGCCCTTCCTCTTAGACCTAGACGGCCCATTACTTTGAATGTCTTCAAAAAAGGTTGTAGCGAACTCTAATAATGTATTCTTATGTACATCATAGTCCATAAATGATATATATTGCATTATGCTTTTCTCTACTTCATGAAAGATGATGTCAGGATTACCCTAGGCGTTAATGACATTCCGAAGCGCTGGTACAATATCGCTGCTGATTCCCCTGTCCCGATCCCTCCTCCGTTGAACCCGGGCACCAACCAACCCCTGAAGCCGGAGGAGATGGAGGCTATCTTCCCCAAGAACATTATCGCCCAGGAGTATTCTACCGAGCGGTACATTGACATTCCGGAAGAAGTGCGTGATGCCTATATCATGTTGAACCGTCCCTCCCCTTTGGTTCGGGCGGTCCGACTGGAAAAGGCGCTGAAAACCCCAGCTAAGATCTACTACAAACGCGAAGATCTCAGCCCCTGCGGTTCCCATAAGCCCAACACCGCGGTTCCACAAGCCTACTACAACATGGTGGCAGGGACAGAGCACTTGACCACTGAGACCGGTGCCGGGCAATGGGGATCTGCTCTTGCCCTAGCATGTTCCATGTTCGGTCTTAGCTGTAAGGTCTTCATGGTGAGGGTCTCCTATGACTCTAAGCCATATCGCCGCTTCGTCATGCAGACCTACGGCGCCGATGTCTATGCTAGCCCTAGCCCGGAGACCAATTACGGCCGCACTCTCTTGAAGAGCGATCCCACCAGCCCAGGCAGTCTGGGTATCGCCATCAGCGAGGCCGTTGAACTGGCGGTCAGCACTCCTAACACAAAATACACCCTTGGCAGCGTGGCCAATCACGTCATGATACATCAGTCTGTGATCGGGCAGGAGCTCATCGAGCAACTGAAGATCGCCGAGATCGTTCCGGATTACATGGTCGCCTGTGTTGGCGGTGGCAGTAACTTCGCCGGATTCGCCTTCCCCCTGTTGGCACAGAAGATAAAAGGGACGATAGACACTGAGTTCATCGCCGCCGAGCCCGTTTCAGTGCCGTCACTGACCGAGGGAGAGTATCGTTACGATTTCGGAGATACCGCGGGATTGACGCCGCTGTTCAAGATGTTCACCATGGGTCATGAGTTCATGCCCTCCCCCATACACGCCGGCGGTCTGCGCTATCACGGAATGGCCCCTACCGTCAGTCTGATGAAGAATTTGGGATTTGTCAGCGCAGTGGGCGTAGAACAAAAGGACACTTTCTCTGCTGGTGTGCAGTTCGCTTTGGCGGAAGGAGTGATCCCAGCACCGGAGAGCACCCACGCCATCCGGGCGGCCATAGACCTAGCCATGGAGGCCAAGCGCAACAATGAGGAGAAGGTCATCGTCTTCAACCTCTCTGGACATGGGTTGCTGGATTTGGCTGGTTACGACAGCTATTTCAATGGCAAACTGTAGGGATCTTCTTAAATCCGACCCGGGGGCGTGAGCCCCCATATTTTTATTTTTATCGCTGAAAGACTTTGATTTCACTAACACAATTATTTATAAAATATCGCTATTACCATTGTTAGTGTGTCGTGGAAGTAATTCGAGGAAGTGTCTTGAACGCCGAACTTGAAGTCGAAAATGGATTGAAATTCTATTCTATCGAGATTCGTTCAGACTTCGGCCTGTTCACTTTGGACCACGGGCGCATCTATATGATTATCAATGAACGCCTGGACAAGACGCTTTCATTGATAAATGGCATGGCTTCTGCCGGTAAGGACATCATTTGTGTCAGCCGAATGCACCCGGAAATGCTACGGGGGAGATATCCATTACAGGAAATTCATTCCCTTTGGCTTAGCGAGAGCGGCAACAGCCCTAGAATATCACCTGATCAATTGGACCAGATCGTGGAAGAAATTTCTAATTTCGTTCAAGAAAGAAAGAACGCAGTGGCCGTCTTGGACGGCCTGGAATACATTTCCCTCTTCACCGATTTTCGCTCGTTGAACATCTTTTTGGAGGAATTGAACGACGTTGTTATGGCGTCGCGGTCAATCCTTTTGATACCAGTAGATCCGCGCCTATTTGACCCTTGTCAACTGGCGCGGTTGCGTCGCTATGCTGAAATCCTTCATTGAGCTGTGAGGTGTCCAACTGAGGAAACGCCCCCCATAACCTCTTCAGGTCTTTCTCCTCAAAGGTCAGCGGGTCTATGGATATGATCATGCTCCCTTTCGACGTCCCGAGCATATGGTCGATGTCCTGCAGTGCTGAGACGATCTTGTTCATATCGTTCCATAATAATAGGTATTCAAGTCCATCCAAGAAAAATTTCTTGTGCCCCACCTTAACCTCGGCCCGCACCTGCTTGACCAGGTTCGATATGTTCTTAGGGCAAAGGGCGTCCTTATGCTTCACGCCACTTAACCAGTGAAATTTAGAATTAACCAAGCCGTATTTCTCAACCACGTATTCGGGATGCAGGCGGGTGATGCACACTCCGTCGTCACCAGATAGGTATTTAGAGAACATTAGGAAACCGTTGCGAGGGTAACCCTCCACCAACAACGAGACATTGGCATTTACGATATTTTCCATGAGATCATTCCTCCGTTCCTTACTTCATTACTTTGTTTTTACCCTATTTAAAGGGAATTTGAGCATGCTACTTTAATCGAATGAAAATCGGCACCTGACCATCGCGTGAAAGGTTATTGATAGAAGAACGTGGTTTTTGTTATGTGAATCGTGTAACTAGCAGATCGTTATTGACCGTCAAGGAACGGGTCTTTCTTCATCTGCTGTTTCAACAACGGTTCATCATGGATTCCGATTCCCCCAAGACCGCTACCCAAAAAGGCGTGGCCAAGGCCGTCGACGTGGGCAGGAACAACGTAGCCAAGGTCCTGGCGGAGATGAGCAAGGTAAGTTCTATCGAAACATTCACCCGCCATGTCAAGGGATTGCCCAGCGTGCGCAAGGTCTATTTCCTGACCCCTAAAGGTCTGGAGGAAGGAAAGCGGATCAAGCAGGATGTTGAAGCCACAGTAGTGGATATCATAGATCTACAGGGTGCAAGTCACAAAGACGAGATCGGACGGTTGGGCAACTACTTGCCAAAACGGTACGACCTTCTAGAGCTGATCGTGGGCATTAACCAGGGCAGTATCGATTGCAGATCGTTCCATGAGAACAAGATGCGCGAAGAGCGTCGTTATGTTGACTTCACTGATAAAAAGCCGGCGGTAAGGAATTTCTTCGGGCGGGAAAAAGAGCTCGCTTCCCTATCCGATCTGCTGACCTCGGAGACCAAGCGCATCGTGGTCATCAATGGCATACCGGGAATCGGAAAGACCACCTTGTTGGCCAAGTTCGCTCAGACGGTGAAGGAAAACACCAATGTATTCTGGTACAAGGTACATGAATGGGCCAATTTGAAAGCATTGCTGCGTCCTTTGGCTGAGTTCCTATCGCAGATGGGGCGGAAAAACCTTGAATGGTACTTGAACCAGACGGAAGCACCCTCGGTTGGAGAGGTCACCCATATCCTGGAGGCCGATCTGAAAGATGTTTCCACTCTGCTAATATTCGATGATGTGCACAAGGCCGACCCCACGGTCCTGGAGTTTCTGGGAGCGTTGCTCAGTGTGATGGAGGTCCTAGGGCACACCAGGATGGTCTGTACTGCTAGAGAGCTCCCCTCGTTCTACTCCCGCAGTATGATCTTCCGTGGTTTGGTGGAGGAGATCAACCTGGAAGGTCTGGATCGGGAGAGCAGCACCAAGATGATGCGGTCCCGCGGATTGAGCGACAGTACCTTCGAAGAGATATTTCGTGTCACCAGTGGCCATCCTCTCTTTCTAGAGCTAATTGACGACCCCAAGCTAGCCTTGGGAAAGAACATCCGCATTTTCATAGAGCAGGAGGTCTTTTCGCGTCTGGACGTCGCCGAGCGCAAGATCATGAGCATCGCTGCTGTGTTCCGTTATCCAGTGCTCATAGACGCCTTCTTCATTATGGAAGAAGAGATCCACCTAGCCGCAGGCATGGACAAGGTAGAGATGGAGGGTGCGGACTACGCCGTCAGCTACGAAGCGGTTGACTCACTGCTTTCCAAGGCCATCATTTACGAATCCGTTGGTCGCATGATCGGCATGCATGATCTGTTGCGCGAATTCTCCCTATCCAGATTGACCCCCAGACAGAGGCGGGTCTATCATCGGGCAGCGGCCAGGTACTACCTAGAGGACAGCTCCGCCCCGGCGAGGGTGGAAGGACTATACCATTCTATCATGGCGGGCGATCTGGCCACCGCATCCTCCATCGCCGCCGGTGACGGACGCACTATAATCAACAAAGGTTACGCCACCCAGTTCGCCCCACTCCTGGACCGCTTGGCCCGTGACATGGGGACCACTGATAAGAAGGACCTGGTGGAGATCAACCTGTTACTGGGAGAGGTGCTTTACCTACAGGGAGAATGGGACAGGGCAATTGAGGTCTTACAGTCACTTAAGAAAATGGCACCCGGAGATCGGGATAGCAGAGTGTTTAGTGAGATCAATCGTATCATTGGAATAATCTACCTCAATCGGGCAGATTATGAGAAGGCCGTGGTCTTCCTTGGAGACGGACTTGACATATCGATGCGCACTGGAGATCGCTCGACCGAGGCCGATATATTATACGACATGGGCGGTCTCCTAGAACGCCGGGGGTGTAATAAAGAGGCCGTGGAACATTTCATGAAGGCCAAAGAGATCGCCCTAGAATTGGCCGATGACCTAGCCTTGGGCAAGGCACTTTACGGACTGGGTCGGGCTCATTCCACTTTATGTGACTATGACATGGCCGTCCGTTGTAAGAAGGAGGCATTGATGGTATTGGAACGCCGGGGCGATATTATCATGATGGCCAAGACGTGCATGAGCATCGGTAACGACCTTTGCACCCTTGGGAAAAATCGGGATGGAATGGAGTTCCTTGAGCGCTCCACGGAACTGGCCAATATATTGGGTGACCTTAGCACCGTTGGTCACGCCATGGCCAACCTTACCGGATGTAAGATCAACCTGGGGGAACTTGACGATGCGGAGGTTCTCGTTCAACGGTGCCTGCCCATCTCATTGAAGCTGAACGATCCTTTAATGACCTCCATGCTGCGGTTCTACAGTGGATATATCAGCACCCAGAATAATGATTGGACGGGAGCCCAGACAGAGTTCAGAATATCGATGGATATCTTACGTAAGCTCGATACACCGGTCCGACTGGGGCAGTTATTGATGGAGATCGCAGATATCAACATCAAGAACAATGACCGAAAGGAGGCCCAGGTCCTTCTTCAAGAAGCATACGATATCGCAAATAGAATTGGGCACCAGAAACTTTTAGAGCATGTTAAGGAAAATATGGAAAAGTTGTGCACATAAAGACGTGCACATTTTTATACCGTTCAGACCGAGATAGAGTGGGGGTCTAGGAATGGTATCGAGTGGGGGTCTAGGAATGGTATCGAGTGGGGGTCTAGGAATGGTATCGAGTTTATTCCAGCAATAAGACCGGAGGTCGAAACGAGTAACAACATGCAAGCACTGATGGCGAAGAGCGCCACCAAACCGATTATGACCTTATTTTTAACCATCATTCAAAGCACCTTTGAGCAATTGTGAATCCTGGTTCGACTTGTATATATTAAAATGGTCTTTGAGCATGCTACCGTAATGATTATATACTAATTTTAGGAAAAACGGATAATTTTGACCCACTGGATAAAGGAAAAAAATAGTGATTGAAGAACATCGGCATATTTATTAGCTGGAAGAAAGTCATGCGGAGACGATCATGAACTCGACAGACCCCTTCGGCCTGAATCTAAAGACCCTTAAGGCCATTATATTCGATTTGGACGGCACTCTCATTCGTAGCACTATCGATTTCCAGGAGATGAACCGGGCGGTGGCCGATACCTTGCTGCAGCATGGTCTGCCTGAGGACATTCTTGATAACAAGGGTAGCGTGAACGAGAGCATCGTTCGTGCCTACGCCTATTTCAAGGAGCACAGTCAAAATGGTTGGATGGACCGCTTGGAGAGCGACCTGAACCGGGTCAGCGCCGCGGTGGAGATGCGGTGTGTGGACAAGACCACGGTGGTGCCAGGTGCTTTCGAGGTCCTGGACCATTTGAATAGAAATGGATTTTCCGTGGCCATTCTTACTCGGGGAAGCAGACATTATACATTACGAGCGCTGCGCGCTTCCGGTCTTGAAGGATATTTTCATACCATCGTTTGTCGCGACGATTATCCCTTGACAGAGGCTAAACCGAATCCTATCGCCTTACGTAGGGTGTTCGCGGACATGGGAATGGAGAAGCAACAATGTCTGTTCATTGGGGACCACGAAACGGACCATCAGTGCGCCGTTTCCGCCGATACCTTTTTCGCCGCCGTTCTCACTGGATCTCATGGGCGGGAAGTGTGGAGTGGGCGTCGGCCAGATATGTTGATGTCCAGCATAGCCGACCTCCCAAGAATGCTGGAAGGTAGATCGTGAAGGCCATACTGACCAAGGGCGCCCCCGAGCCCATAGGCCCTTACTGCCAAGCATTGTTGCATGGGGACCTGATATTCTGTTCTGGGCAACTGGGATTGGATCCGGGCACTGGACTACTAGTGGCCGGTGCGGTGGAGCAGGTTCAGAGAGCTCTCGATAACCTTGAGGCGGTCCTAGAAGAGGGCGGCAGTTCCGTTGATCGTGTTCTAAAGGTGACCTTGTACCTAACGGACCTTTTCACCATGGCCGAGGTGAACATCGCCTACGGTGAATTCTTCGCTCGACCTTATCCGACCAGATCGGTCATTGAGGTTTCTGGGTTGCCCAAGGGAGCGATGGTAATGATAGACCTCATCGCTGCACGATAGTCCTCAGCAAATCTATTTCAGCCTCCCACTTCGTTATTTACTTGATGAGCGAGGAGACCGCCGAGGGTAAGGTAAGTAAACGGAGAAGCACGACCTTTTCTGTGACCGGTATGACCTGCGCCACCTGCGCTGGGACGATCGCTGATTCCTTGAACGAACTAGAGGGGGTGTTCGGTGCCGATGTCAACCTGGCGACGGACCGTGCGTCCGTAACCTATGACCCAGGGAAGGTTGACCTGCCCAAGCTGCGCAAGGCGGTCGAGGACGCCGGATATGGTGTCATAATCAACGAACTGACCTTGTCGATCTCAGGAATGAGCTGCGCTACCTGCGCCAACACGATCGAGGAGACGGTCGGCGAACTGGACGGGGTCTACTCCGCTTCTGTCAATTTGGTAACGGAGAAACTTACCGTGAAGTACGACCCGCAGAAGGTCAGGGTCACCCGGATCAAAAAGGCGGTCGAGGACGCCGGATACGAGGTCATTGAAGCTCAGACGATGGACATAGAGAAGGAGGTCCGGGAGAAGGAGACCAAGCGACAACGCGCCCTATTGCTGCTCTCACTGTCCTTAGCTATCCCAACCATGATAGTGATGATGACCATGGACTTCACCGACATCGGGCAGGAGTTCCTGATGGACAACGGCAATCTCATCATGTTCCTGCTGGCCACTCCGGTGCAGTTCATCGCTGGTTACCAGTTCTACGTGGGCGCCTACAAGGCGTTGCGGAACCGCACCGCCAACATGGACACACTGATCGCTGTTGGCACCTCAGCGGCCTACTTCTATAGCGTAGCGGTCGTCTTCCTACCAGGCGTGGTGGCCTTTGAACATGTCTACTTTGACAGCTCAGCCATGATAGTTGCGCTTATCCTGTTCGGCAAATACCTTGAGGCCAAGGCAAAGGGTAGCACCTCGGAAGCGATCAAACACCTCATGGGACTGCAATCCAAGACCGCCCGGATCTTACGTGAAGGGGCGGAGATGGAAATATCGATCGATGAGTTGGACGTCGGCGATGTGATGCTGATCCGGCCTGGGGAGAAGGTCCCTACGGACGGAGTGGTGATCGATGGTCGTTCATCTGTGGACGAGAGCATCATCACTGGAGAAAGTCTGCCAGTGAGCAAGGAAGAGGGTTCGGCGGTCATCGGCGCCACCATCAACAAGAACGGGCTGCTGAAGGTGCGGACGACGAAAGTAGGAAAGGACACCGCCTTAGCCCAGATCGTCAAGTTGGTGGAGGACGCTCAGGTAAGTAAGGCACCGATACAACGAGTTGCTGATCGCGTATCGGCCGTGTTCGTGCCTACAGTGATATCAATAGCTCTGATCTCCTTCCTGCTGTGGTACTTCGTAGGTGTGAACGTCTTCGACGTGCAGCAGGCGGCATTCACCTTCTCCCTCACCATATTCATTACCGTGATGGTCATCGCCTGCCCCTGTGCCCTGGGATTGGCCACTCCGACGGCGATCATGGTCGGCACTGGGAAAGGGGCGGAGAACGGCATACTCATCAAGGGCGGAGAGTCGCTCGAGATAGCCGGTCAAATACAGACCGTCGTCTTCGATAAGACCGGTACTTTGACCAAGGGAGAACCAGAGGTGGTGGAGGTGCTGAATTTCGATCCCTCCTGTCCAGACATGTTCGGGCTGGTGGCTAGCACCGAGGTCGGTTCAGAACATCCACTGGGAGAGGCCATCGTGCGTAAGGCCCGGACGGATGGTCTGGAACTGTACGAGGTGACCGACTTCGAAAGCTTGGCCGGAAAGGGAATGAAGGCGACCGTACAGGGACGGCAAGTAGTGGCGGGGAACCGCGGATTGATGAAAGAGATGAACATCCCCCTGGATGACAAGGAAAAGGATATTACCGCACTTGAAGAGCAGGGAATGACCGCGGTGTTGATCCTGCTGGACGGAAGTTTGTGCGGAGCCGTCGGTATCGCGGACATCATCAAGCCTACGGCCCATGAAGCGGTCATTGCCTTAAAGGAGATGGGCATCGAAGTGGTCATGCTCACCGGGGACAATAAACGAACGGCGAAAGCTATCGCGGCCAAGCTGGGCATCGAGACGGTACTGGCCGAAGTGCTACCGGGTGACAAGGCCAAAGAGATCGGTCGGCTACAGAAGGAGGGGCGGATCGTGGCCATGGTGGGTGATGGTATCAATGACGCCCCGGCATTGGCACAGGCGGACGTAGGGTTGGCCATAGGCTCCGGTACTGATGTTGCTGTGGAAGCTGGCGATATAGTGCTCATCAAGGACGATCCGCGTGATGTGGTTGCGGCCATACAACTGAGCAAGCAGACCATGAAAAAGATAAGACAGAATTTGTTCTGGGCCTTCGGTTACAACACTGCCGGCATACCAGTGGCCGCGGGCGTCCTCTATCCCTTTTTCGGCATCCTTCTGTCGCCCATCATCGCCGCCGGGGCCATGGCCATGTCCTCCGTGTCGGTGGTATCCAACGCCGCACTGCTTAAGCGTTACACGCCTGAGATCAAACGAAAAGGGGGTGAATGATTGGCCGTAGATCCGATATGCAAGATGCAGGTAGACGAGAAGAGCGCCAAGTGGACCTCGGATTATAAGGGCAATAAATACTACTTCTGCGCCCCAGGCTGCAAGAAGAAATTCGATACGGACCCGGAGAAGTATCTGAAGTAGTTAGACCAAAACCTTTTATTTCTTTTTAAAAGAAAGGAAGGCGGGCGTTGCCCGCTAAGATTTTTAATGGCTCTTGTGCCGCCCGTCACGTTCGGCGTTGGCGCGCTCTTGCATATATGCTTCCTGGCGCACCTCGATGTCCGGGGACTCGCTAGGCAAGGCCTTCTTGACCACTCCCAGGGCCCCCATGGCCAAGTTGAATAGCGCAGGAGGGATCTTGATCCCGTAGCGGGTGGTGGTACCGGTGAGCTTCCCAGGGTTCATGATGTCATCGGGATCGATGAGCTTCTTGATCCCCCTAATGTACTTCGCACCGTTGCCTCGGATGGTGTCCAGGTTGGATGCAAAGAAAGCACCGAATCCCAATGGGCGCCCGTCCATGGTCAAAGATGCGTCAGCAAACTTCTTGTTGAACGCGAAGGAGGTCAGGTTCTGTATCTCATCCGGGTTGAACAGGTAGTAGGGCATGAACATGACCGTGTTGCGGTCGACCATGGAACCTATTATGGCACCGGTCATATGCAGCTCCTTCAGTATGCTGTAGCAGGTGTCCACGGCCTCCTCGAACTTGTTCAGGGGTAGTAAAGCCTCTCCCGGTATGTGACCTATGCCGATCTCCCGAGCGCGGAACTCGTAACAGCGCTCTTCCCACTCGTGGGTGGCGTCGGCGTCCGGTAGCCTCGTGGCCCCGTATTTGGCCATGATCTCATCGAGCTTCTTCTCTTCCCAGGCTACGATCTCCTTGTCACCCTCTAATTGAATGTTGAGGACCGCCCCCACTTCGAGAGCGTGCTTTCCGGCCTTCTTCAACAGATCGAAGTGATTTCCATCGCTAAAGCCCATGTGCAAGGGCCGGATACGGGAGCGAGCGATGTCCATCAACGGCTTTCCGACGACCCTTAAGTTCTCGAAACCGTATGATAGAGACTTCATCTCCTCTGGAGCTGGCTCTAATTTCAAGGTGACTGTGCATATATAGGCTAACGTGCCTTCGGCCCCGATGATCAGCTGGTTGAGGTTGTAGCCGGTCTCGTTGTCCATGATGGGGTCGTAACCGGTCTTTACGATGGTACCATTGGGCATGACGACCTCCAAATTGCGGACCAGCTGGGCAGAGGTGCCGTACTTGTAGGAACCAACTCCCACACCGTTGACGGAGACCCATCCTGCCAGGGTGGCCGACGGGAAGCTGCTGGGGTAGCCGCCCAATAGAAGCCCCTTTTCCAAACAGGCATCGTAGACCTGTTTCCAGGTGCATCCGGCTTGGGCAACGACGTAGAGGTTCTCCACGTCGATCTTGATGATCTTATTCA
>Ga0114918_10001470_pt1 | contig 21075 bp, 10 predicted proteins | sample LantaG_FD_87015 | JGI IMG/M metagenome (GOLD analysis project Ga0114918, IMG submission 87015) | Deep subsurface microbial communities from Baltic Sea to uncover new lineages of life (NeLLi) - Landsort_02402 metaG | ecosystem: Environmental > Aquatic > Marine > Oceanic > Sediment | place... | reverse complement strand
GGCTAATTATATGCAGATTAAAGACCAGCCTTCCGAAAGTAACTGGGCCGAGTTGAGGGAAGCTCAGCTTAAAACACTTACTGCTGCCAATACCGCAATGGCCGTCGCCATAGATATCGGTGAATGGAACGACGTTCATCCGTTGAACAAGGAAGATGTAGGCAAACGGCTTGCACTCGGGGCTCAAAAGATGGCTTATGGCGATGAGACAGTAGTTTATTCAGGTCCCATCTATCAATCCATGAAAATCGAAGGAAACAAAATCATTCTCACATTTACACATATTGGCAGCGGTTTGGTCAGTCAGGGGGGTGAACTGAAGTATTTTGCCATTGCCGGCGCCGACAAAAAATTTACCTGGGCAAAGGCGAAAATAGAAGGCGATAAAGTTATCGTCTGGAATGATATAACCAATCCGGTTGCGGTACGCTATGCCTGGGCCGACAATCCTGACGGCGCAAATTTATATAATAAAGAAGGCTTACCGGCGTCATCTTTTAGAACGGATGAATAATGTTTACAAAAATGAGGAGTAAAGAAAATTGATGAACAGCGACAATACACAAGCTGCTTTGAAAGATGTGTTTAAGGATGACTTTTATATCGGCGCCGCCCTGAGCCTGCAACAGATTTCCGGCAATGAGCCGGATTCTGCAGCTCTTGTGGAGAAACACTTTAACAGCATCACGCCGGAAAATATCCTCAAATGGGAAGAGGTCCATCCGGAACCGAACAAATATAATTTCGAGCCGGCGGACCGGTTTGTTGCTTTGGGCGAGAAAAACAAAATGCACGTAGTTGGTCACACGCTCGTCTGGTTTTTTCAAACGCCGGACTGGGTGTTCCAGGACGAATCAGGCAAATCTCTGGACCGCGAAGCGTTACTTAAACGAATGAAAGAGCACATCTTCACCGTGATGGGCCGTTACAAGGGCCGAATCCACGGCTGGGATGTCATCAACGAGGCAATTGCGGAAGACGGCAGCTTTAGAAAATGCAAATGGCTCGAAATTATCGGCGAAGATTACGTGCTAAAGGCCTTTGAATACGCCCGCCAGGCAGATCCCGACGCCCAGCTTTATTACAACGAATACGAATTTGTAAAGCAGCCCAAACGCGAAGCCGTCTTACGGCTGATACGCAACCTGCAGTCAAAAGGTATCCGCATAGACGGCATCGGCATACAGGGACATTGGTTCCTGGACTATCCGAGCGTCAAGGAGCTTGAAGCTTGCATCCTGGATCTTGCCAAATCAGGTGTCAAGCTGATGTTTACGGAGATGGACATAGGCGTGCTTCCTTTTTATCCTGTCGATTCCGGGTTAGTGGACATTTCCTCCTTTGATCCCGAAACGCAGAAAAAGCACAATCCGTACGCGGATGGCCTGCCGGTCTCCGTTCAAAAAGACCTGGCGAATCGATATGCTGAATTGTTTTCGCTCTTTCACAAGCACCGTGACAAGATCAGCCGAGTGACATTTTGGGCCGTTCACGACGGCCAATCGTGGCGCAGCTATATGCCCATAAGCGGAAGGAGCGACTATCCCATGTTGTTCGACCGTCACTGTGAACCGAAACCGGCCTTCGATGCCGTCGTTAAAACAGTTCGAAGCAAAAAGTAACAAAAATCATAGATGTAAAAGTATCGTTATGATTATTAAACAAGGAGCTTAAATGAAGCATACTAAAGATATTGAAATTGTAGCGGCAGGACATACCTGCCTTGACTTAATACCTGCTTTTACCATTGAGGGTAAAGTGGACAAGATGACGGATGTCCTCGTACCCGGCAAAATGATTAACATGGGTCAATGTGTCGTCGTAGGAGGAGGCCCTGTCACAAATGCGGGCGTCTCCATCCGCCGGCTCGGTGTCAAAACTGAATTAATCGGCAAGATCGGCAACGACGATTTCGGCAAAGAAATACTTAACTGGTATGGAGAACATGAAGGCCAGTTCAAGGGAATTCATATGGTCGATGGTGAATCAACATCCTACACAATAGCGATTTGTATCCCCGGCATAGACCGCTTCTATCTGCATCATTGTGGAGCAAATGATACCTTCGGTTATGATGATATGAGTTTCGATTTGGTGGAACGTTCAAAATTGATGCTCTTTGGTTATCCGCCGTGGATGCGAAAGCTGTATGAAAACACGGGTGACGAACTGACCAAAATCTTAAAGAAAACCAAAGAGTTGGGAACGACCACTGCGCTTGATCTTTCCATTCCTGATGTGAGTGGCTATGGCGACAAGATTGACTGGCTGGCCAATTTAAAGAACTGGGTTCCATTATCAGATATTATGGTGCCAAGCGCAGAGGAGCTTTTCTATTTTCTTTATAAAGACAAATTCCTTGAAAAAAAGGCAAATCTTGGCCCCAAAGAGGGTGTGCTTGATCGTATGACGGTAAATGAAATATCCACCATAGGGAAAGATTTGATTGATATGGGTACAGCTATCGCCATGGTCAAATGCGGCCACAGGGGATTATATGTTCGTACCGCTGGTCAGGACCGACTTAAGAAGTTAGGTGCGGCAGGATGTTCCGATCCTGAAAACTGGGCGAATCGCGAGTTGTGGCATCCCGTTTACAAAGAAGAAAAATTTGTGGGAGCACTCGGTTCCGGCGACTCGGCAATTGCAGGATTTCTTTCTGGATTTGTCTGGGATCATACCATCGAATCCTGCCTGAGATATGCAAATGCCGCCGGCAGTATGAACGTTACCGTTCCTGACGGCCTTACATGGAACAAAGGTTTCGATGATTTGACAAAACGAATCGAAGCAGGATGGGAAACAAAAGATTTGAAAATTGAAGAGGACGGCTGGAAGTACGACCGTGGATTCTGGGTGGGACCTGATAACAGCGGCAAATGGGAATCGTAAACAGGGAATAAGAGGAGATATATATGTCAAAGACAAAAAAAAGCAATGCTAAAAGGGATGCATTCGTCAGTAAAAAGCTGGCAAAAATGAGCCTGGAGGAAAAGGCCGGCCAGGTCTTAACATTTACCCGGCGAGGCGCCATGATAACACCGAGTGGGATCGAACAAATCACAAAACTACACTGCGGCGGCCTTTGCCTGGAGCCATACGCCGTTGAGACCTGCAAAAATCTTTACTGGGGCAATTCCCAGGTAGACTGGAATTTCAAAAAGCCGAAAGGTTATTTTAGCATCTCAAATACTTACTTCGCCGGCAAAACCTTCGGTATCAGCATAACGCCGGGAGACTATACGAAGGACTTGAATAAATTACAGAAAATCGCGATAAATAGGCCGTCAAAGATTCCGCTTCATATGACTATCGACTTCGAAGGCGATTTTAAGAACGATTATATGGCCGGGGGCATAAGGCAGTTCCCGCCGCCAATGGGTATGGCTGCTATCGGTGATACTAAGCTGACTTATAAAATCGGTCTGACAATCGCAAAGCAATTAAGCAATATCGGCGTGACACAGATGTATTCGCCGGTTTGCGATGTGAATATTAATCCCAAAAATCCTGAAATCGGGGTCAGGTCTTTCAGCGACGATCCTGAGACCTGCGCAAAGCACGCTGTTGCCCTGCTAAAAGGTTTTCAGGACGGCAACATAGCGGCAACCGCAAAACATTTCCCCGGCAGAGGCGATTCGTTCACTGACGCTCATGATGTGCTGGAGGTAATAAAAGCCAGCAAAAAGAGGATGCAGGAGGTTGAATTGTATCCTTTCAAGGCTGCAATCGACGCTGGAGTAAAGGCCATTATGACGGGGCACTCGGTCTATCCCGCCTATGACGATAAGTATCCGACGACTTTGTCTGAAAAAATCCTCACCGGGCTATTGAGAGAAGAATTAGGCTTTAACGGCGTTATTGTTTCCGACGCTATCGGCATGGCAGCAATCCTTAAGAAATGGCCCCTTCCGCAAGCCTGCGCAATGGCGATAAAAGCGGGCTGTGACACGATACTCTTAAAAGCCGACGATGAATCAAGAGCGCAGTGCTTCTTTGGACTTAAACAGGCCGTTGAAACAGGCTTTCTGTCTGAAGAAAGGCTAAACGAGGCTGTTACGCATCTTTTGAATATGAAGTACGACCAGGGACTGTTTGAGACGGCCGGCAAAAAGGACCCGAAAAAAGCGCAGGATTACGCACTGAGCAAACCGGTTATCGATTTCTCCCGGGATGTTGCGAAAAAGGCCCTGATTATGATGCGGGACAACAAAAAAATGCTGCCGTTAAATCCGAAAGAGAAGATGCTGGTTATCGAGCAGCGAATTCCTTATGAATTTTGCGGAAAAGATCCTTATATGCACCAGCATATGTTCTGCGAGGCAATGGTAGAGCGTTCGACAAATTTAATCCTGGCCGATACGGAATTCTCTGCCTTTGACGAAGAGATTAAAGAGTGCCTGGAACTTGCCAAACAGGCCGACCTCGTCGTTATGACTAACTATTACGCCCGGATCGTCAAATCAGGGAACAATCAACTGCTTATTAAGAAGCTAAAAGCGGCGGGAAAAAGAATAGTTGTCGTGACCAACTATCCCTATATAGAGGGCACAACAAAGGAGGCCGATGCCGTGGTCTGTAATTTCAGCGGCACGCCCGATTCCATAAAAGCCGCGGTTGACTTGCTTTTTGGAAAGATCAAGCCCTGCCGTTCGACTAAATTACCCATAAAGCTTGGTTCTCAAAAAGCGGTCGCCATTAAAAAGCCGGCGAAGAAGAAAGGGCAGCCTTTAAAATTATCATATTGTTAGTCAGCGCATAGAATCCGGAGCGAACAAAGGAGACATTTAATGCCGCGAGCCAGCACTTTAAAGATTAGCGATGTATTTAGCATTTCAGGAGCACAAATATCCGGGATTTATGAAAAAAATAAAATGAAGGTTCATTTTCAGGGGATGTCAAAGACCCTTCAATTCCCTCATACTATCGCCCTTCAGGGCGCTCCGACCTGTTCAATCGGCATATCGCCCGGGGGTTTATACAACAGACTTAATAATGCGGGCAGACTGATCCTGTTAAATCAAAATGCAATTCAATTTGCCTCTGCGCCATTTATCCGGATCGGCGACAAATTTATTATGCTCACTACAAGAAATCCCAGGATGGTGGAAGGCCCTGATGATGTCCCAGCTTTGAAAAATTATTATCATCCTCCAGTTCCCGAAAAGCAGGCTTCAATTTCTATTGCTACACCTTTGCTGGAAATGGCCTATAAGCTGGGAAAGGTTACTGTGACAAGAAGGCTCGTTTCCCCTTTCTTGTCCGGAGATAACCAGGCTCTGATGCCTATCGGTGTAGAGGAGTATGAGGTAAAGAATACGTCAAATCAAGTTAAGGAAATCACTTTGGTCATACCCAGGCCCTCCCTGGTAAATCTTCAGGAAAAGGAATTGAAGCCGACAGACCAGGACACTGTTTATATATGCGCAACACCGGTGAAAGGTCACGTGCATGAAGAATTTAGATATGCAGGCACCAGAGGGGTGGTCATGGCCAGCAAGGAAGCCCGGGACAGAATGGTCATCGCTGTGCCGGAAACCAGGGGCGTAGTAATAGATACTCAACCTTATTTTTGCCTGAATCGGCTTAAACAGGATTTATTATTGAATGATGACGGCAGTTTTTACGAAAAGAGAGAATCCATACTTAATCAGGATTATGGAGCAGCCGTCAGCCTTACTTTTAAGTTAAAGCCGAAAGCAGTAAAAAAGATTCCGGTCGCTGTAGTTTTAGATTTTCCACAACAGCGTTATATCGATGGGAAAAAATTCGATCGCAAATACATTAAAAGTTTTAAGGATAAAGAAACCAGAGCCGTGGATATGGCGAAAATTGCTCTGGATAATTTTCCTAAATGGCTGAGCCGCACATTAACCATCCAAAACAGGATATTCGATCAAATAAAGAAAAGCCCTTCATATAAGAACGATAAGGCGGGCGCTTTAAGACTTACCCGATTGATTCTTAACGAATTCAGTTTTCCGCTGTCAAACGCCGCAGTCTGGATTGAAGATAAAAACGGCAATGAAACCGCCAGGTTCCTCGAATGCTTTGATTATGCCTATATCGATCCCTCGGACGTGGATTGGTATTCCATGGTAATGCTGATACTCTTTCCCAATATAGAAGAAGAGCTCTGTCAGAGTTTTATTAACTCAATTGAGAGGGAGAATACTCACGAGCGTTATTATCATTTGCACGCATCTTTTGTTGAAGCAAGAAAGCATTTTGAAGACTTCCCGGAAGAATATGAAGATTTATCGCTGATCCAGATAAAAGATGCTGTTAAGGTTAAAGGTGCTGTCTCACATGATGTAGGTGCTTTACCGAAAGGCCATGCTTTACGGAATGTCAGTGACTACGCATGGTATAACGACAACTACTGGGTCGATCTTTTTCCCAAGCTGGCAACAAGAGTACTGCGCAACGTCAAATTTACCGGTAATATAGATTTTCTAAGGAAGAACTGGAAGACGCTAAAATTCGGATTTGAGCATTTAAAAGAGCTCGATATAGACGGAGATGGCATCCCTGAGGGCAATCCGGGTGAAGTTAAGAATACTTTTGACAACTTAACCCTGTTCGGCGTCGATGCCTATGACGCAACTATTTTCATGGCCGGTTGTCGTGCCATGATAAGAATGGCCGAGATGATGAAAGATAAACCTGCCGGAAAACAATATGAAGAACACTTTGAAAAAGTCTCGGCGATTCTTGAGAAATTATGGAGAGACGAGAAAAACAGTAAAGGCCAAAGACTGCAATATTATGTCACTTGCTATGATTCCGATACGGGAGAAACAAACACGGATACATGGATCAATCAACTTGACGCTGTCTGGGCTTTGATCGCAATGGGAGAAGAGCCTTTTATCTCTGACGATAGGGCTAAAAAAATCCTCAAGACGATTTATAAGAACAACCGCACTCTCATGGGCTGGGCCATGTGCCGAACAGAGGATGGAGGACCAGTGGAATCGGAACAGGGACAGGACGTCTATACAACTTCCAATTATGTTTTCGCCCAGCTTCTTGACTATTACGGCATGGTTAAGGAAAGCAAAGAAGTATATAAGGCTATGGATAAGGTTATCTTCCAACATGCCAATTCACTGATAAGTCCGGACAACCTCAGGGCTGAATTCGAACAGGAAGAAGGAGAATCGGCCCCCGGCCCTCATTATATCGTGGCCGCTTATCCCAGGCCGGGTGCGGTAATGACCCAAATAGTAATGCAGCGTATTAAAGAACTTCAAAAGCGAAAGGGTACTACAACAATAGACTCGAAGAGTTTGAAATCTTTCATGACTACTTTAATGAAGTAAGAAGTGTAAATAATTCCTCGCTTTGTGAGGGAATATATCAAGGAGCTATATCATGGGTAAAACATTTGCCATGAAAGTCTTATGTGTATCGCTGGTTCTGTTATTGGGCGTGAGCATCTTTGCTCAGCAAAGAAATGATCGTTGGGCGGAGATTCGGCGTTTGTCCGCTGAAGATCATCATAAAATGATGGCTCTGCTGGGTATCAAGTCACTTCGACCCGGGCGCAACGGCATGGACCCCAATGCACCTAATTACGCCAATTACGACGAAGCCAGGGCCAATCCCTATCCGAATCTGCCAGATCCGCTGATATTGAAGAACGGACAGAAAGTCACGACAGCTCAAATGTGGCGGAATCAGAGACGTCCGGAAATTGTGGTGGACTTTGACAGGGAAATCTATGGCCGAGTTCCCAAGAACACCCCCAAAGTAAAATGGGAAGTAACAAGTACGACCAATGAAAAGGACGGCGAGGTCCCGGTAATTACGAAACAGCTCGTGGGCCACGTTGACAATTCATCGTTCCCGGCCATATCCGTCGATATTCAGTTGACATTGACCACACCGGCCGACGCAACCGGACCGGTGCCCGTGATAATGGAATTCGGTTTTGGCGGCCGCTTTGGCAGAATGCGAAGCGGCGGCGGACCAAGTTGGCAGCAGCAAGTGCTTGCTAAGGGATGGGGATATGCCATTATCGTGCCGAACAGCATTCAGGCTGACAACGGTGCCGGCCTGACTCAGGGCATAATCGGCCTGTGCAATAAGGGGCAGTCCCGTAAGGCCGATGATTGGGGCGCCTTGCGTGCCTGGGCATGGGGCGCTAGTCGCGCCCTGGATTATTTTGAGATCGACAAATCTGTAGATGCCAAACAAGTCGGGCTTGAGGGTCACTCACGCTATGGCAAGGCCACGCTGGTAGCTATGGCGTATGACCAGCGTTTCGCGATTGCCTTTGTCAGCTCTTCCGGCGCAGGCGGCGCCAGTATTTTCCGCCGGGATTATGGCGAGATAGTGGAAAATGTCGCCGGATCGGGCGAGTACCACTGGATGGCCGGCAATTTCCTCAAATACGCAGGGCCGTTGACCTGGGATGACTTGCCAATCGACGCTCACGAGTTGGTGGCCCTATGCGCACCGCGTCCGGTTTTTATCAGCAGCGGTTCGTATAATGGCGATGCATGGGTTGACGCCAGGGGCATGTTCATGGCCGCGGCCGGTTCCGGGCCGGTCTATAAACTTCTGGGAAAAAACGATATGGGCACCACCGAATTTCCCCCAATAGAAACCACGCTCATTGACGGGGATGTTTCTTTCCGCCAGCATAGCGGCGGGCACACTTCCGGTCCGAATTGGCCTACATTCCTGACGTTCGCACAAAGATACCTTCACGTGAATCAGTAGGTGGATAACGACAGCCGAATTGTCTAAGTAATGATAATAGCCAAGTTAAATTTTGAATCGAGATGAGATGATGAAATCTATCCTTAAAATTCTGGTAATCATTAACGTAGTCTTTTTGTGTCCCTGTGCTGTCCTGGCCGTCGGCCAGACGCGATATGTGGATTTTATTAACAGCCGGGGCAGTTTCTGTCTGGCACAAAAGGATCATCTCGCGACGCTTTACGTTGATTCGCAGGATCACGCTGGTGTTGTGCGCGCGGTCAGGGACTTGCAGGCCGACATTAAGCGTGTTACGAACCGCAATCCCATAGTCACCCCCGAACAAGCCGACGCTGGAAAAAATACGGTCATCATAGGCACAATTGGAAAGAGTTCCATCATCGACCGGTTGATCCGGGACGGCAAGATCGATGTCACGGACGTCGCCGGCAAATGGGAGTCGTTTCTCATTCAGGTTGTGCCGGAACCGCTGCCCGGCGTGGCCAGCGGATTAATTATTGCCGGCAGTGACAAAAGGGGAACCATCTACGGCATTTATGATCTGTCCGAGCAGATCGGAGTCTCGCCGTGGTATTGGTGGGCCGATGTGCCGGTCAAACAAAAAGAGGCCCTGTTTGTAAAGCCGGGACGATATACGCAAGGTGAACCGGCGGTTAAATACAGAGGGATTTTTCTAAACGACGAAGAGCCGGCGCTGGGTCGCTGGGCCGTGGAAAAATACGGCGGATTCAACCATGAGTTTTATGAGAAACTGTTTGAACTTATCCTGCGGATGAAGGGCAACTACCTCTGGCCCGCTATGTGGTGGGCAAGCTTCAACAGTGACGACCCGCTCAACCCGAAGTTGGCGGATGAATACGGCATCGTGGTGGGTACCACGCACCATGAGCCGATGATGCGTGCCCACGCCGAGTGGAAAAAAATCAAAGGGGGCGCGTGGAACTACGAAACCAACGCCGAAAAGCTGCGCGAATTCTGGACAGAAGGGATTCAGCGGATGCGTTCGCGCGAGAGCATCGTAACCCTGGCCATGCGCGGAGATGGTGACAAGGCCATGAGCGAAGGCACAAACATCGCTTTGCTGGAGAAAATTGTGGCCGACCAGCGCAAAATTCTCAGCGACGTTTCCGGCAAAGATTTAACAGGCATACCGCAATTATGGGCGTTATATAAGGAAGTCCAGGATTACTACGACAAAGGTATGCGGGTGCCGGAAGATGTCACTTTGTTGTTGTGTGATGACAACTGGGGCAACGTCCGCAGGCTGCCCAAACCTGACAATCCGCCCCGTTCCGGCGGCTACGGCATGTATTATCATTTTGACTTTGTAGGCGGGCCCAGAAATTATAAGTGGCTTAACACCAGTCCAATTGCCCGGGTATGGGAGCAGATGCACCTGTGTTATCGCCTCGGTGTGGATCGAATCTGGCTAGTGAACGTGGGAGACCTCAAGCCCATGGAATTTCCCATCGAATTTTTCCTGGATTATGCATGGAATCCTGAACAATGGCCCGCTGAGCGTTTGCCCGAATATACGCGGCTATGGGCGGAGCAGCAATTCGGCCCCGAACACGCTTCAGCCATAGCCGATATCCTCTCCAAATATACAAAGTATAACAGCCGCCGGAAACCCGAGATGCTGGATTCCGATACCTACAGCCTGATACATTACCGCGAAGCGGAAACAGTCGTGTCCGATTACAGCAAACTGGCCGAAGAAGCCGAGCGGATTAACAAGGCCATGCCTTCCGAATTTAAAGATGCCTATTATCAGCTTGTGCTGCATCCGGTGACAACTTGTGCTAATTTAAACGAGCTTCGTTTGACATGCGGCAAAAATCACCTCTACGCAAAGCAAGGCCGGGCCTCCACTAATGATATGGCGGAAAGAGCCAGAGGATTATTTGCCAAAGATAAAGAGATTTCCCACTATTACAACAAGATCATGGCGGGCGGCAAATGGAACCACATGATGGATCAAACCCATATCAGCTACACATACTGGCAGCAGCCAAATAAAGATGTCATGCCCAAAGTCCAGGAGATTGAGGTACCTGCTGCAGCGGATATGGGCGTGTCCATAGAAGGCTCGGATGGCTGGTGGCCAAACGAAGGCAGCGATGCTGTGTTGCCTGAATTCGATCCCTTTAATCAGCAGAAATATTATATAGAAATATTTAATCGCGGACGGGCGCCTTTCGATTACAAAATCGAATCGAAGCAGCCGTGGCTGTTAGTCACGCCCAATCGGGGAAAGGTTGAGAAAGAGCAGCGAGTATGGGTAAGCGTCAATTGGCAACAGGCCCCAAACGGAGCACAGCAGGTTCCAATTACAATAACCGGGCCGAATGGAAGCAGCGTTGTAGTTCAGGCCGTCATCAATAATCCTGCAGTTCCGAAACGGGACATGGTGACAGGTTTTGTCGAGAGCAACGGATACGTTTCCATCGAGGCTGAACATTATACTAAAGCAATCGATGCGGAACCCGTCAAATGGCTGCATATTCCGAATTTAGGCCGGACACTTTCCGGCATAACCCCTGTGCCGGTGACAGCGAAAGGCCAAACACCTGAAGGAGACAGTCCCCGATTAGAATACTGCATGCACCTTTTTAACAGCGGTAAAGTGAAGGTCAATGTGTATCTATGTCCCACCCAGAACTTTCATAATACGCAAGGTTTGCGGTACGCTGTTTCGTTCGATAACGAGACGCCGCAAATTATCAACATCCATGAGAAGGATACAGTTCCCGACTGGAAGTACCCTCCGGAATGGGAAAAGGCAGTCGGAGAAAATATTAAAGTTTTGGCTACTGAGCATACTCTCAAAAAGGCAGGCGAGCATGTTTTGAAATTCTGGATGGTCGACCCGGGTATTGTGCTGCAAAAGATTGTTGTAGATACGGGCGGGGTTAAACCGAGCTATCTCGGGCCTACTGAAAGCTACCACACTCTTAGTCCGGCTGAGACAGGTGCCGGCCCGGCTCAAGCCGACAGCAACGGTTCGGGCGCCTTCGTTACCGGCAAGTATCGCAACCTGTTCGCCGAGGCCGGGCACTCTCCGGAGGAAGTAGCGGCGAAAATCAACAGGGCTTATCAGTACTTTTTTCGTGGCGACCCAAACACGCAGGCACTCTATTACCCTTCCGGTTCTAATGCCGATGGGCCACTGGCGTATATGCCGGATATCAATAATAAAGATGTACGTTCCGAGGGCATGTCCTACGGCATGATGATCGCGGTGCAATTAGACAAGAAAGCAGAGTTCGATGCCCTGTGGAATTGGTCTAAGACCTATATGTATCATGATGATCCCGCGCATCCCTCATACGGTTTCTTCTCATGGCAGATGCGCTACAACGGCACAGCCATGAGCGAATCTCCCGCCCCGGACGGTGAAGAATATTACGCCATGGCGCTATACTTCGCCGCGGGACGCTGGGGCAACGGCACCGGCATCTACAATTACAAGGCCCAGGCGGACAAACTTCTGACTCACATGGTGCACCGCGAGCCGATTACGGGCATGGTCAAGGGCCGGTTCGCCAGAGAACAAACTATAGGCAGGCAGGTCAATCTCGAACATGCTATGATCCTTTTTTCGCCCGACTCCAGGCGGAACAATATGACCGATCCATCTTATCACCTGCCTGCGTTTTACGAACTGTGGGCACGATGGGGGCCGGAGGAGGATCGGGATTTCTGGAAGCGTGCCGCCACTGCCAGCCGAGATTTCTTTCAGCGAACAACGCATCCCCAAACGGGCTTAGCTCCGAATTACGCCAACTTCGACGGCACGCCGTTTAAGTCCTTCGGCCGGGGCGATGCGTTTCGGCACGACGCGTGGCGTACGGCCGGCAATTGGGCCGTGGATTGGTCATGGTGGGCAAAAGACCCGCGAGAAAGAGAGCTGAGCGACAGAATTCAGGCGTTTTTCGAGTCACAGGGGATGGATACTTACATGGACCTATACGAGCTTGACGGCACCCCTTTAGGCAAGGCGCCGCATCCGGCCGGTTTGATGGGAACAAACGCTGTCGCTTCTCTGGCGGCTACGAATGGCCCTCGTGCTCAAAAATTTGTCGAGGCCCTGTGGAACGCCGAGATCCCCTTGGGACGATACCGCTACTACGATGGATTGTTGTATTTCATGAGCCTGCTTCATTGCAGCGGCCAGTTCCGCATCTGGACGCCGCAATAACAGCCTTTAGTCAATGTAGGAGTACGCAATGAAGAGCAGAAATATTTCCATGACAACCATCGGAACAGCATGGGCTCTGATGATAGTTTTGCTTTCCGCGGCTTGCGGCGACATGGCCCGCCCGATGAAAAATCCCTCCGAAGGTACAGGCGCCTTCGCCACCGGCAAGTATCGTAACCTGTTTGTCGAGACCGGACACTCGGAGCAGGAAGTAACCGCAAAAATCGACGCTGCGTTTCAGCAATTGTTCCATGGCGATCCAAACACACAGGCGGTTTATTTCCCGGCCGGAACAAACACCAATGGCCCGCTGGCCTATATCTGCGACATTAATAACAAGGACGTGCGATCCGAGGGCATGTCATACGGAATGATGATCGCCGTGCAACTGGACAAGAAGGCAGAGTTTGATGCTATCTGGAACTGGGCCAGAACATACATATACCACGATGATCCCAAGCATCCGGGCTACGGTTACTTCTCGTGGTCGGTAAAAAGAGATGGAAAACCCAACGACGAAATGCCGGCTCCGGACGGAGAAGAATATTTCGCTATGGCGCTTTACTTTGCCGCTGGGCGCTGGGGCAATAGCACAGATATCTACAACTACAAGGCCGAAGCTGATCAGTTACTGACTCACATGAGGCATCGCAAACTTATTACCGGCCCGACGGTCATTGGTCCTCGCACGGCCGGCGATCTTTTCGAGCCGGAACATAAGATGGTTCGTTTCACTCCGGACGTCGACAACCGTGAACACACCGATCCATCTTATCACCTGCCGGCGTTTTATGAACTGTGGGCATTGTGGGGCCCCGAGCGGGATCGGTCCTTCTGGGCACAGGCTGCCAGAACGAGTCGCGATTTCTTCCAGCGTGTAACACATCCGAGCACGGGATTGGCCCCTGATTACGCCAATTTCGACGGCACGCCCTGGGCAAGCCCCTGGAATCCACGGTCGGCAAACTTTCAGGTCGACGCGTGGCGCACGGCTATGAACTGGTCGATGGATTGGGCATGGTGGGCAAAAGATAACAGAGAACAACAGCTCAGTGATCGCATCCAGGCGTTTTTTGAGTCTCAGGGCATGTCCGACTATAAGAGCTATTTCAAACTCGACGGCACTCCAGCCGGCGGCGAGCATTCGACCGGACTGGTGGCCATGAATGCCACAGCCAGTCTCGCGGCGACTCATGAGCGTGCAAAACAATTTGTCGAGGCACTCTGGAATACATCGATCCCTTCGGGGCGATACCGTTACTACGACGGCATGTTATATCTGCTGGGCATGCTTAATTGCAGCGGTCAATTCCGCATCTGGTCTCCGCAATAGGAGTAGTCTCAATCTGTGGACCTTTTTTTATTCGCCGGGAGAGGGTGCTGAATCGATCCAGTTTTCGGGATCGTTGCCGTAGTCGGTCGGGACCTTTCGTGTTAAAGCCATGCCTTCGCCGTCGGCTTCGACGGGCCAGAGGTCTATCGAGCCGGGGCAATTCTCCGGATGGGAGCCGTCACTGTAATTGACCCTGTCGACGCGGATGTATTGGCGTACGCCCTGCTTGTCCACGTCGCCGGGCATGCTTAGCTCCAGACTTTCGCCGGCGTTGCTCAGGTTGCCGTCATAGGGGCCGAGAATTATCTCGACTGGTACGGCCGGATATAGCCAGGAAAATGCCGCTGGTTTGTTGACTATCAAGAGATATCCCCCGGCACTGATTGTCACTGGCGCATCGGACGGAAAAGTAAACTCGATGCCGTCGGTGAACTTCCATGGCTCGCCTGTAATATAGTCGTATAACGTAACCGGCTCGGCGATGATGTTGTGCAATTCGATGTATTCATATTGGTCGTTGGTATAAGAACCACCTTCCGGCCAGTCGGGATTGTACATGATTTCGCTGATCACGATGGGGCCAACCTTCGGATACGAATTGGCGGAGCAGGGCGTGTTTTCTTCCATCGCTACGAAGTTATAATTGCCGGTGCTGGGCTTGTAGTAACGTCCGAATGAGACACCGGTTTCCGAAGCGCCTAAATCCTCCACTGTGCGATAGCCTGTCAATACGCTGTTTTTTGTTGAGCTCAGGTACAACTGTTCACCGTTCTCGCTTAGGGCAAAAGGCTGATAAGCACCCGGATCGTTTGCATTGCCGAAGTTCAGGTCTTCGTATAAAACCACGTAGCCGTTCGGGCCGATTGTGGTTCCGCCGGCAATCTGGTATTTGGAAAGATTTTCATTGCTGTCACTTATAAACCAGCCGCCAATGTCAATCGTGGTGCCGGTCGTATTGTATAATTCAATCCAGTCCGAAGCCTCGGCGTGCGAATGGGCCAGGACTTCGTTAATAACTACGGCACCGGGATTGGGGATTATGCCGCTGTCATCCTGTCCCGGCGAGCCGCCCGCGTAAGCGCTCGGACGCCAGGAGTCTTTTTCGCCCCAACTGCTCAAATCGGGATTCGCAGCATCTATTATCGTTAGCGAGAAACCTTCGCCATCGGTAATCGAGCGCCAGCCGTCTTCGTAGCGGAAGTTTAGAATCGTCCTGCCGATGGCATCCTTCAGTTCGATTCTTTCGCCGTCGTTGTTCAGTTTGCCTGAGTAATCACCTAAGATATTGATATTTGTGCCGTACCGGGCGTTGAAGACATTTTTGTTCTGAATGACGACTACGTATTCACCGGGTGCAAGCTCGATAGCCGGGAAGATAAAATCGATGCCGTTTGTGAAGCTGACCAGGTTCAGGTTGATACTTTCATCGCCGATGTTTTGCAGCTCGATGAACTCTTCGTTTGGCTCCGACGGATTAAACATTATCTCGGTAATGCGCAGATTCTCCGCTACGGGTCCTACGGCGTAGACCGCTTCGTTCAGCGCGCTCCACGTATCGCCGCTCAATACTCTTGCTTTAACACTGGCGCTATGGTTGATCGTAATTGGCCCGGCATATTCGATCGCGGTTGGCGAGATTCCCTCAGCACCGGAGGAATCTTCTTTACCGGCAATCAATTCAGCGGAGATTAGAAGATCGGAACTTGTGGTGGAGGCGTTCAAACCGTGGATGGCTAATAAGTTCGGGCCCTGTCGGAGATTGTCGAGAAAAGCTGAGATGTCGATGCTCTCGAACAACACTGCGGCCGAATCGGAATGGCTGGTGCTGGCGCGTGAGTTCCAGGCCGGCGTGCCGTTGATATTTCGTCGGGCTATCTCGACGCCGTTAAGGTAAGCAATAAAGGCATCATCGTATCTGACTTTCAGCGTCATGAAGTTGAATTCGTCAGTGCTGCCGGTAAAGACGAACACAGTACGGATATAACATGTGGCATTCCTGGCATACATCTGGTCTCCGAGATCGAGACTAATAAATTGACCGTAGCCTGAGCTTCTCTCATACCCAATACCACCGGGCGAACCGGTCGACTGCATCCAGGCTGTATCGTTGAAGCCTACAGTGCTCTTCCAGTTATCACTTACGGCGTCAACCGGGACGAGTACTCGTTTATGAGCATTTTCAGCAACTAATGTAGTAGTGGAGCGGCTTTCCGTAGACTGCTTAGCTAATCGCGGATCGGTGCCGTCAAGGGTGTACCATATAGTGCCCCCTGCGGCGTTCATTGAGAGCACATCGTTTGCTGAGGCCGGCCCGCCATGCTGATAGAAATCATTGATACGAAAGACCGGAGCATCAACATTGGGATACCAACCTTTGTTTCTGAATTGCCCCAACACGATGTCAGTTCGGTTAGGAAAATAGGTGCCTAAGAGCCAGTCGCGTTCGAGGAGCCAGTGAGGATCGCGCATGTAACGAATGTGTGCAAATCTTTCTATCTGGTTGTCACCCCAGCGTGCGGACTCCCCGACTACAGCCCGGTCAACATCATCCAGCCTGATTTGGTACAAAGCTGTCGCACCCTCCGGAGTAAGAGCACCATTGTTGAAAAAATGCCGGTGTACGTGGTCGGCAAACAAAAGACGGTACTCAGCGTTTTGCATAAGTCTGTTATGGAGGCGAGTGGGACCGCCGGCATTATCCCGACCGGTGGAGTCCTCGTAGAGGTTTTCCATCAGGTGCTCGCCGTCCCAGTGATGAAACCGCCATAATCCGTTGGGATCGGCAGAATTCCGGGTAGCATACCAGTTCTTATGGCCCCAGTCCCAGTCTCCGACATAGTAGTGGGGAATTAAATAATTCATGAAATTGTTCACGTCAAGGTACTGCTGAATGAGTTGATATTGCTGGTCAGATGCCAGGCCTGATTCGGCGATACTGAGCATTTCATTAAATGTGGTATTGGAACCATTAATTATCTGGCTACTGTTATGTTTAAGGCAATCGTAGTCGTCCGCGTCACCGCCGAAGTATGAAGCAGCGAAGCGGTGGTCCGGCCGCTCGTGGAGGTTGTATAGTCCCCAGTAAAGGCCGTTAAGATACAAATGTACATGCCTGCCGTGGTGGCTGTAGCCGCCCAGGGCATTCTGGATGTCTGCTACATACTGGTCTCTGGTATATTGAGCAACATCCGGCTGGTAGATTGGCCGACCTGATATCCAAGGTCGAGTGCCGTGGTCGGAAGTACCACCACCATATGGCCAGGTGTTTCCTAAACGGGCATCCAAAACGAGGGTATCGAAGCTATCAACCGGGGAATCGACAAAAGGTTTATAATTAAGTTTTGACGGTCCGCCGGTGGGAGTGCCATTATCCGTATCGGTTTTGAATCTCGGTCGCATGGAGAGTTTGTCGGCTTTCCATCTATCAAGACTCGTGCCTCCGCCAGTAACACCTCCCTGCATCGATATGGCGCAATTGATTTGAAAATCATCACCAGTGTCGGGGTCGATATACTCCATCGAAACTACACGTTCGGTACCATCCTGTGATTCATTGATATAAATACCCTTATTGCCAAACCAGTCATCGATATCCATAACCAAAGATAATGTCGGTATTGACTTCATATCGTCCTTGATCGTGCTGCTATAATCGCCGACGACGACAGGGTCCATCTGATAATCAGGGCCGGCGTGTCCCCATCCGCCGGTAGGAAAACCGGGCGGGTATTTCGGCTGCTCGATTACATCGTCGAGAAAAATATAAGTATGAGTATCTACATTGCTGGGTATCCAGCCCGGCTTAACTGCCACCGCTCGTAAACACGTGGTTCTGTTGATGGCAATAGGAGCGTCATAAACCATACTGTCCGGGGCCCGGCCTGAAGTGCTGTAAGGCTCGGAACCGTCGAGCGTATAGTATATCACGGCACCGTCCGTTTCGGTCGCGATTGTTACTGAAAAAGGTTCATCATAAAAGCCGCGATTATGGCTGAACTTCGTGTCGGCCACCTCGCCCAGGTAACCACCATAATTTTGTGCCGCCGGGCTGGGCGTGGTAAAAAGACGCCAATCTTCACCGGCATCAGGATACCGGCCATAGGAAATATCTGTCGTCTGTATTTGGTAAATAACGCTGTCAATTAAAGTCTGCCCATCGTTGTCAAACAGGCCGATTTCTTCGCTGTCGGCATTAAGCTTGAAATTCGCGTGCAGTCCGGGATCTCCGGTGTCATTGTCAGCCCATATCAGCAGGTATCTTCCCTGCGTAATGACGGTTGCAGCCGGATTGTTAATCGGGATTTGCCACTTGGTTGGGAAAGACAACTCATCCGTCAGATACATGCCGCCAACATTGATGGGTTCAGAACCAAAGTTATAGATTTCGATCCAGTCATCGTATTGTCCCTGCGGATCTCGAATAGAACTGCTGTTTGAAGCCATGAATTCATTGATTACTAAAGATGCTGAACTCGCAGCCTCTGTCGAGCCGACTGAAGAGACGGCTAATACCAGTAAAAGCGATGAGATTTTGATACATCTGAGCATATTGTCGAACCCTTCCTCAATTGTAGATTATATTCAGTATCACAAACTAGTCTTTATCATCTGTAAGATATACTTATTGTAACATATAAGGGGCAAATGAGTCAATGAACCATTGCCCGGATATCTTCAAGTTTTATGTGTAATAGCTGGTCCTGTTTGTCATTCTGAGCGGAACACAGTGAAGCCAAGAATCTAAACGCCGAAGGAGAATAACCAAACGGCGTCTTGCTATAACACGGCCAGCGTTGAGATCCTTTGCTTCGCTCAGGATGAAATACCGGCGAGGATCTATTTAGGCGCATATTTCTTGCGGTACTCCAATGGACTGATTCCCTTCTGTCGCTTAAAATAGCGAGATATATTATTTGAATATGGAAATCCTAATGACCATGCAATCTGGGATATCGATAAATTTGTACCAATTAGCATTCTGGCCATCTGATTAACGCGAGCATATTTGATCTCTTCATGCACTGAGTGCGCGAGCACTTTCCGAAAACGCTGTTCCAAAGTTCGGCGGGAAAGGCCGGCAGCCTCCGCAACATCGCCAACCTGGATAACCTCTTTGGAGTGATTGCGAATAAAATGGACTGCCTCGGCGACCTGCTTGTCTTCTATTGCCATAATATCCGTTGACTGCCTGGTTACGACATGCAAAGGAGAGACAGACACTTCTTGTTCATTTTCTGCTATCTTTTGTCCTTCCATCAGTTTACCGAGGACTTGAGCCGCTTCATATCCTGCTCTTTGGGTACTGAGAGCTATACTTGATAATTGCGGATATGACAGGCCACATATCAATTCATCATTATCCACACCAAGAATCGCCACCTCACTTGGAACTTTAATATCTGCGATTTTGCAAGCCGCTAAAACATCCTGGCTGCGGTCGTCATTACCGGCCATTACAGCTATAGGTTTCGGTAGTGATATCAGCCATTTGGCGATGATGACTTGTTCCTTGTCTGCTGTACGCAGGCGCTTCGTCTTGGGCTGCTTATATAAATACGTCTTGAAACCGGATCCCGCTACTATCTTACTGAAGTTCTCTCCCCGCTGCTGAGACCAGATCATATCGTCAGCGCCACAATATGCAAATCGCCTGAATCCAAGTTCCATGAAATACTCGACGGCAGTCCGGGCAATCGCAACCTGGTCGGTTACTATACAATATGCGTTCAGAGTTGGCTTTTCCAAACCACGAATCATCGCAGGATACCCTAAGTTGACTATCGCCTTTACAAGATTAGCATCCCAGGTGTAGCCAATTATTCCATCTGCTTCCAAGTCTCGAATCCACTCGTAAGGGTGTTTTCTGCTCTTTTTGTTTACTTCCGGCTCCATATAAAACAGCCAGGGACCATGAAAATTAGAGTACTGGACAATGCCGTGAAGCAGCCCCCTACCGAAAGATCTTGATTTTTCAATCAGCAAAATGACTTTGTGAACCTTTGACATGATTTGTTCCTACAATATCCCCGTTAAACTTGCAAGAATAATGCGCAAAATGATGGTGTTTTTGCGCAAAATAATGGGCTTTAGAGACGATAATAGGTTATAATATTATTTATTACGCTACTTATACAATTTTTGTAGTGAGGCTAAGTCGTGCGTTTTTTCAGGAGGAAACATCTAAGAATACCTGTTGCTTTTAAATATTTTCTTTATCGTTAGATCCATCAACAATGTCTTGAATTTGCTTATAAGAAATGGATTCGAACTCAATCTGGGTAAGGATGCCCTTATAGGCGTTGCTGATGAGGTTAAATAAGGCACGCATCAGATCAGAAAAAGATGTAGGACTGTTCATCTATGTGCAAAAGAAAAGGATTTACGTTAATAGAACTGCTCGTGGTAATCGCAATTATCGCTTTACTAATGGCGATATTAATGCCATCACTCAATCGGGTCAAGAAGCAGGCAAAATCAGTATCCTGCCAGGGTCAGCTCAAACAATGGGCCCTTATCTTTGCGATGTACACCAATGATAACGATGGCTACTTCCACACCAGAGATTTCGGGGCCAATTATCAAAAGATGTGGCCGCAATTCTATCAATCATACTACAGTGATCCAATGATGCGTTGCTGCCCGGCGGCACGGAATCCCGCTGTTCACATCGGTCCATACGGCACATGGGGATCGGAGCTTGGGATGATGACTGACTTGTCTTGTCCTGTGATAGGTTGTCAGCTAAATGATATGATAACTTATTGCAGGAGTTTAGAATGGATCAGAGAATCATTGTTCGTTACAGTATGAG
>Ga0114918_10001469_pt1 | contig 21077 bp, 17 predicted proteins | sample LantaG_FD_87015 | JGI IMG/M metagenome (GOLD analysis project Ga0114918, IMG submission 87015) | Deep subsurface microbial communities from Baltic Sea to uncover new lineages of life (NeLLi) - Landsort_02402 metaG | ecosystem: Environmental > Aquatic > Marine > Oceanic > Sediment | place... | reverse complement strand
CTGCGAACAGCGTTAAAAGACTACTCCAAAGCACAAAATGCCATCGCGATTTTAGGCTGCCATTGAGAAAGGTTTTAGACATTGAGAGATTGCTTCGTCGTCCCGATAAATCGGGACTCCTTGCAATGACACAAGCATGCCGTCGTTGTGAGCAAAGCGAAGCAATCCTGCGGCGTTCTCGCGATACTGCTATTGTGCAAGAGCTTTTTGCTTCCAGTCAGCTTATATGCAGCGAAGAATCTCTTGTCTCAAACTATGAGAGCTGTCCCTTTCGACCCTTCGGCTACTTCGGCGCCGCTCAGTATAAATGCGCTGCGGGCAATCTTTTCCGCCCAGGGCTAAAGGCTGTTTTCGCTCAGGGTGACAGTTCTGAGATAGTTTCCAAAAGGGGTTTCACAAACAGCGGGGCAATGAGAAAATACCTATTCAACAGAGGCAAGAACGCCAAATCTGAAATGGGGCGGGCAATCCAAAAAAAAACGGCCCGGACGAGGGCAAATTAGCTGAGAAAGGGGGGATTTACTATGGAAACGATTCATTCGAACAGGCCGAGAGCTGACTCAACGACCAAGAACACCTATCGCGACAGGATTGAGCTTCTGCGCAGCAGGGTGAGCCTTCTTACCGGCAAGGACAAGCTGCTGATGACGATGTACTTAGAGAACGGCAATACGTTTCGGCAGCTGGCCAGGCTGGCGGGTGTCAACGAGTCAAATATCGCGCGCAGGATACGCAGGGTTACAAACCGACTTCTTGACGGGAAATACATAACCTGCCTTAGAAACCGTGACAAACTCACGAGGGCTGAAATGGCAATCGCAAAGGATTACTTCCTGCTGGGGCTGTCGCAGAGAAAGATAGCTTCAAAACGCAAACGTAGCTTCCATCAGATTCTCAAAATCCTAAAAAGAATTCAAGAGCTTATAAAAACAGCAGAAAATATATAGTGGGGTAAAAAAAATCAGTATGCCGACATACAGCGTTTCAAGAAGCTTTTCCCGGCGGGGGGAGATTACCGACAAGGCTTCAGCAGTAATGCGGATGTTTGGCTTGACGGTCGAGCGTCTCACGGACAGTGGCGTCAGCCACAACTGCACTGTTGAAATCAACGCAGGTGACATTGTGTATATCACCGGTCCATCGGGCTGCGGTAAAAGCGTGTTATTGAGCGAGCTGGAGAAATCTGTGCCTGCCTCGGAGAAAGTGAACCTGAGCGAGATAAAGTTACCCACGAATAAACGTGTCATCGACTGCATTGAAGGTGATTTCGTTGCCGGTTTGAAACTGCTCAGCACCGCCGGTCTAAACGATGTCTTCTGTGTTCTCAATCAGCCGGCCAACCTTAGTGACGGAGAAAAGTGGCGATTTCGACTGGCAGTGGCACTGGCAGCGGGCAAGAAATTCGTCTTTGCAGACGAATTTTGCTCCGCATTAGACCGGATTACCGCGGCGGCGATTGCATACAAGATACGCAAGTTTGCAAAACAAGGCGGTGTGACATTTATCCTGGCATCAAGTCACGAAGATACGCTGCTCGATTTAGAACCGGACGTGCTGGTCGTGAAGCAATTATCCGGTGCAACGGACGTTATATATAAATCGTGATTCATAGATTGTGTCAAAGCAGAATGCTGGAAAACAGTGAAAGAGTAGATTCCCGCTTTCGCGGGAATGACAGGACCAGAAACAGTTAAAGATGCGAAGTTGCAGCGTCATAAGAAAACTGCAAATTGTCCGCGGCTCCCTAGAGGACTACAAAGAGCTTGCGCGTTATCACTATCGCGGCAATCGGCTGGGGCCATTTTCAGCGATTTTTGCCATCAGGCCGACTAAAACTCCGGCCGGCAGTTTCGGCACAACTGTCATCGGCGTTATCGTTTATACAATGCCCAGTCCGGGGCTTGAGCTTCGCAACGTCGCCACCGGCAATCTCTTTGGCGGCTTCGACAGAGCAACACATCTTGCTCTGGTCAACAAAAATATCCGGTGTGTCGGCAGGGTTATTATTGAACCGAGGTTCCGTGGGCTGGGCCTGGCGAGCCGACTGGTGCACGAGACGATGCCCCAAATGGGTGTGCCTGTCATCGAGGCGATGGCAGTGATGGGATTAGTCAATCCGTTCTTTGAAAGAGCGGGGATGAGTGCATACAGAGCAAAAATGCCTGAGCGGTGCGTACAGCTTACTGAGGCACTCAGTGCGGTCGGCATCGAGAAGGAAGAACTCGTCGACCCGCAAAAAACTCATCAAAAGCTCGATAAGCTGCAGCGGACCGAAGCGGAATTTATCGAGCTTCAAATAAGGAGCTTTTTGCAGAGCTACGGCAAAAAACGCAATATGCCACCTGGTCTTGAGCGAACAAGATTTGTATTGAGCAAGCTGACATTTCGGCCTGTGTATTATGTATGGTTTAATGGGAATTTAGAATTGAGAATTGGTAATTGAAAATTGAGGATTGTATGACAAATTTGATTAAGTCAATACCGCTGGAGAGACTGGATGCTCATCCGGACAATCCGAACGAACAGAGCAGAGTCAATTTCGGCAAGCTGGTTCGTAATATTGAGCGGACGGGGCGATACGAGCCATTGATAGTGCGGCCGAGTCCGGATAAGGCCGGCTTCTTTCAGATAATCAACGGCCATCATCGCTGTCATGCTTTGATGAGGCTTGGCTATGAGGCCGCCGAGTGCATAGTATGGGACATCGACGATAAGCAGACGGATATTCTGCTTGCCACGCTTAACCGGCTTGGCGGCTCGGATAACCTTGGAAAAAAGCTGAAGCTGCTCAAACGCTTGAACGAAAGATTCAGCGGCGGGGAGCTTGCAAAACTTATTCCACAGACGCAGAAGCAGATTGAACGATTGGCTAATTTGAAAGTACCAAGCAGCCCGGCGAAAATAAACGCGAAGCATTTTCTAAGTCCGCTTGTTTTCTTCGTCCGCGATGCGCAGCAGCGGCAAATAGAAAATGCGTTGTCACTTGTCGAAGAGCCAAAAAGCGAAATGACGAATGCTGCGAAACGGGCGGCGGCACTAACTCATATAGCGGGATACTTTCTTAACCATTCAAAAATTGTTTCGGAGATTCAAAAAAGCGATGGCCAAAAAAAAGCGATTGAGTAAAAAACAACTTGCGGTGATAGAAGAGATGTTCAGCGGAGAGCTGGATGAGCAGCAGGTTCTTGACAAACATAAGGTAAGCAGAAACGTTTACAACAGATGGCTGGCAGACGAGAATTTCTGCGCGGAGTTTGATAGGCGGACAGATTCGGCCAGGCGGCAAGGCGAGCTGATTATCGCTAAATACGCATCGCTGGCGGCGGCGAAGCTGGTCCAACTTACCGAGTCGAAAAGCCAGGAGACGGCGCGCAAGGCCTGTCTGGACATTATTTCTCTGCCGCAGGTGGCTAAGAAACCTCAAGAGGCAAGTGAAGCTGAACAGGCCGGTGAGCAGCAACCGCAGCTATCTGATGAGGCGGTCAGCAGATTGTTAGCGGTGCTGGCTGAGGAGAATAAAGAAAATACGAAATGACAAGCGAGCAAATGTGATGAAAAGTCAGCGCAAAAAAAGGGAGACGAAGGCCTCTTTTTATACGTGGTCTATTTGCCTGGCCTGTCCCCCTTGTGCGATATTGCTTCACCGGCTTTTAGCGCCAACCTCGCAAAGCCGGAAAGGCGTCGCCGTATAGCTTGTCCATACAAAGTATAACACATTTATTAAGGGGAGCAAAAAACGAAAAGAAAAATATTTTCATATTTGCAATCTGTGCCGATTGGGAATCGGTTGGCCGAGAGTTTTAAGCTCCGCCGGCATACAAAAACTGTTGAACAGGACAGAGCAATAACTACAATGGAGATTTTCCCATAGGAGGTTTTGCGATGCGAAAGGTAATCTTTATTGGCGGTTTAGTACTGACAATGTCAGTGTGCTGCTTTTGCGCCTTTGGAGCTGATGAAGGGCCGGTGGCGTGGTGGAAGTTTGATGGGGCCAAAGGCAAAAAGGCTCTTGACAGCGTTAGTGAGGTTGAAGATGAGATACGGGGTAATTTTAAATTTGTAGGAGGAAGCAGCGGCAGAGCTTTGATGTTCGATGGTTTTACGACCAGCGTTGTTCGCAAGGCGGAGCAGGCACCAAAGCTGGGTGACGCATTTACGATTGAGGCCTGGATAGCACCGGGCGCGTATCCGTGGAACTGGTGTCCAATTGTCAGCCAGGCAGATTTTGGCGAGTCAGGTTATTATTTTGGCATTGATTCACAGGGGCGGTTCGGCCTTAGCGTCAAAGCCGACGGCCAGTGGCTCACCTGCAAGTCGGAAATCCCGGCTGAGCGCAAAAGAAAAGTCGGCGCGAAGGTCGACCTGGATTTGCGGAGATGGTATCACCTGGCGGGCGTGTATGATTGCGAAAGCGGGATAACGATTTATGTGGACGGCAAAGCTGTGCGGACATTACCGGCTGAGGGCAAAGTTGATTTCGCGCCGGAGATAGAGCTTTTGATTGGAAGAAACCACAAGAAGATGACGCCTACTCATCCTGTCCGTGCCTTCGCGACACACCCATCCGGGTATTCGTTTGACGGGATAATGGACGAAATCAAAATTTACAACCGAGCGTTGGATGCAGGTGAGATCGCCTCTGCCTATAAAGCACAAAGGCCAGAGGACAAACCCGATATTCCCGAGAGACACTTTCCGACGGTGCCGGATACGGGTCGATTCGGGGCATATTATGCAAAGCTCAAATACTACGAAGAGTGGGACGCCTTGTGGCAAATGAGCGAACATCCCGACATAGTCGTGCGGTTTGACGAGCATCCCATAAAGGTAATGTTCTGGCGGGGCAGCCGTTACTCACCCTGCTGGGTCACTGAGAACGGTAAATGGATGGCGGACCAAAGCCGGGAAGAAGGGGGAGGAGGAACAGAAGGAGCGGTGGGTTGCTGTGAGCATATGTCCGATGCACAGTGTCGTTATTCTCATGTACGGCTGATAGAGGACAATGATGCCAGGGTTGTCGTTCACTGGCGATACGCTTTAATTGATACGTTATATCGGCAGACAGGCGTTGATGCGGTGACAGGCTGGGGCTTGTGGGGGGACGAGGTCTACACGATTTATCCCGATGGCGCGGGAGTGCGGAATGTACTGCCCGGCAAGGGCGGCTGGCAGGAGACAATATTCTTCAATGAGCCGGGGACAAAACCGGAAGATAATTGCGAACTTGAAGCGATTACGCTGGTCAACCTCAAAGGCGAAAGCCGCAGCTACTCGTGGGAGCACGGCTATCCGAAATTCGACCTTGCTGAACCGATAATCCAGATGACGAATCTAAAGTCGAAGTACAGGCCTTTTTTGATTTTTCGGCCCGGCTCCGGAATGAGGGTGTTTAATGTTGAAGTCAGGCCTGAGTATTCACACTTTCCGTGGTGGAACCACTGGCCTGTAGCGCAGGTTGCCTCGGACGGCAGGCACGCACAAGCGGCGGACCGTGCGGCGCATTCTTCTCTGGTTTGGGGCAAACCCAAAGGTGGGGCAGCACTATATGGTTTAACTAACAAGCCGGCTGTTGAACTATTAGCGTTGGCAAAGTCCTGGAATTACCCTGCTGAGCTAAAGATACAAGGTAAGGGATTTGCCAGCTCCGGATATGATTATAAGCAGAGAGCATATATTATAAAGTGCAACGCCGGTAAGACTTTGGAATTTGAACTAACCGGCAGTGGGGATTCACCTGTGCTCAATCCAGCTTTTGTGATTAAGAATTGGGGCGAGCGAGGAGCCAAGCTGAAAATAAACGGCAAAACAATCAAACGCGGCAAAGATTTTCGCTTCGGTCATCGCCACAGACTTGAGGGCAGTGACCTTATCGTCTGGCTCAAGAAAGAATCGACAAAGCCGATTCGGATTTCGCTCTCGCGGGTGAAAGATTAGCGAAGGTGTGTTCGTTAAGAAGTGGAGCATCGGCTCTCTCATAATGACTATCCGTTCTGACGCGGAGGTTTGGCACAGAGGTGCAATCGCCAATTGATATCAGAAAATGCTTGAACATTGCAATCCAGCGGATATAATAGATAGAGAAGAAGAGGGAGTAGCATTATGAAGCGCATTTCTTTATTGGCGGTGTTGCTTGCGGGGGTTTTGGCCTCTGGCTTGTCAGGTGCCGAAGGCCCAAACACGCTCGACCTTGACGGCAGAGACGTAGTGCTTCGGTTGTACCAATGTGGTACAGAGGATCCTGAGGCGTTTAAGAGAACCTCCCTGCAACTCAACGGGGAAACTGTCATATTCAATTTTGTGAACGCCGACGAACACACGTTTGTGGTTATCTTCGGCGAGGACCAGCGAGATGAACTGGTCTGGCAGGTCCTAGGTAATCATGTGTACGGCTGGGCTTACCAGAAGGGGCTTGAGTTCCGCTTATTGCAAAAGGTACCAGGCGGCAAGCAGACCGATTGCGACTTGACTTTCGTGGACGGCCTGGGCAATCCTATCCCGCACGCAAACGTGGAAATCTATCTCAAGAGCAAAGACAAACGCGTCCTCATAGGCCGGAGACAACTGGACGAAAAGGGGCGCCTGGGCGGTATCCCTTGCCGAGGAAAAACTAGCGCGCGGCTCAAGGTCGGCACCCGTGCTGCCGGGTATTATTTCAATGTTTCTCACCCAGATTATGGTGCCGCTTTCGTGGAGCAGACCTCATTGAGAAACTACAACATTTACTACATCCCCCTCGTGCCCAATGGCAGTGAGGCAGATAAACGGAGTATCTGGGGGCAGGTCCTCGATCCTAATGCTAAACCCGTCGCTGGAGCGAGCATTTACGGCATCGCTATAATTACGCTCGGAGGCGACTGGATAAGAAGTGTCAGCGGCCAGAAACAGGGAGCTGTAACAGACCAGGCAGGCGGGTTTCGAATGTATCTGCCGGTTTGGGAACAAGCACACCAGGTGGGTATTATGGTACCTCCCAAGACGAGGTATCAGGTGAAGGTAGAGCCGCCGGAGGGTACAAATCTTTTGCTGAGCTGGCCTGAGATTATGAATGGTCAGTCCAGTAGGATTAAACTGCAATATGCCGGATACTTTCACACTTTTGCATTTGAGGATGCGAACGGTTTGATTACTGAGTCTGAGGCTCTGGAAGATATGAGGGTGGTTTTTCGACGGTCGGGAAAGCATAATGATATCCGGTTAAAGTACATACAATGGAAGGATGGAGCGTGGCTGCCGCTGGGCAGGTATGGTGTCAGTCATAAAGAGTACAGATTTGAAGATATTGAGGTGACTGCCGATAGTCCTGAACGGCTGGTTTTTCGAGCGGGGCCTTCTAAGATTTACAGGGGTTGGGTGGTTAACGGCGTAACTCGTGAGCCTATGGAGGGAGCGTTTGTGGTGACTTCCAAGGGGTGTGATGGACGGAGTAGCCTTGCTTATCTTAGCGAGCAGGAATGGGCTACCCTCCACGGACTACAGAAAATTCCGCCGATAGAGAAGGGTTTTGAATTTCAGTCAGCCAAGAGCAGAATGGAGGTGCTTTTTGATTTTGCCTCACTGGTTCGCACCGATGTACGGGGCAGATTTGAGGTTAATTTGCCAACAAGGACACAGGTAGAAAGACTCGTTGTTTTTGAGGAAGATTATCTCGCTTATCATCTGCCCACGAGCTGGGCGAGAGAGGATATTAATGGAGTTTGGGTTTTGCCTGAGGCGAAGCTTTTTCCGGCTGCGAAGGTAAGTGTCCGGCCTGATTTCGCAGTGGACCCGAACCGCCGTGCGATGCTGGGGCTACCCGGGTGGTTCTTAATGGGCCCGCAATGGTTCATTGACAAGGAAAACAGCCCTGGCTGGGCCGAAAAGCTGCTCGGCGCCTGCGGCGAAGAGGCCGATGAAGGGGTTTTCCGGGGCAATCGGCTTGCGATCGTCCAGATACAGGGCGATTATCGGTCACATCGCTTTCAGGTACCCGCTGGCGTCAGTCTGCAGTTAAATCTGAGGTCGCTTAATAACGTTGAGTGGGGTCCCCTTACGGTTGCCGGGAACGTAAAACTGCAGCAGGGCCAACTCACGGATTTGGGCAGGCACAAAATCGTTGAGCCGTTCGCAGTATTTGTCGAAGTAGTGAATTCGGAAGGATCCCCGGTTGAAGGTGTACCGGTCGTGGTCTGCGGGGGGTATGACCCGGCCGTCAGCAGTACCGACGAAAATGGGATAGCGGTGTTTGATTTTGTGGGTTACTCAAAAGGCGAATTTATCGTTGAATATAAAGGTGACGACCCTACCGCGCCGCAGTTGCGCGAGGCGATACCTTATGAAGTAACACGACAGGAGGATGCAAACAGCGTCTTCACGATGAGGGTTTCAGATGAAATGCTTTACCGGCTGTTCAAATAGAAATTACAAGAGGCATTACAGAAATGAATCGTCCGACAAAACATATTATTTGCCTATGGGCGGTGTTGTTTGCGGGGGTTTTGGCCTCTGGCTTATTAGCTGCTGAAAGTCCAAACTCACTCGAACTCGATGGTAGAGAAGTAGTGGTTCGAGTGTACAAGAATTGGCAGGACGACCCGTGTGGGTTTTATGAATATGCTGTCAGGCTCAAGGGGCGGATCGTAAGATTTGACTTCAATGATGTTAACGAATCTGCATTTGTTGCCGTAGTTGGCCACGACCAGGAAGATGACGTGGCAAGAGAGGCCATCGCTAACCGCATCTGTGGATGGGGCTATGAGAGAAGATTGCAATTCTCTCTGCCCGGTCGTCCTCCAAAGGAGCAGGATTTCTGGTGGTCATTTGCCGATGCCTTGGGCAATCCTATCCCGAGCGCTGTGGTAAGGGTTTATCTGACAGATAAAGAACACCACGTTCTTATTGGGCGGTGGAAAGCTGATGCCGACGGGCGACTGAGACTGCCATTCTGCTTGGGCACCAGTATAGCCGAGGTTCGTATCGGTCACGGCAGTCGCGTAAGTACAAGTCAGCTTCGCTTCATTGTGTCCAGCCCTGAGTATGGTACCGGCGTAGTGGAATCGAGTCGGTTCAAAAAGCCATATACGATTTTCGCTCCTGTTGTCCGGCCTAGCACTGAAGCGTATGAACGCTGTGCCTGGGGGGTAGTCGTTGACTCTGATAACAACCGCGTCAGTGGGGTGTTAGTTCGATGCACAGGATTGGTCGCTCTCGGTGGCAACTATATCAATGGGATTTACAACCATAAATTTGCGGCTCCGACCGATGAAGACGGACGATTCCGGCTGTACCTGCCTGTCGCGGAGGATCAGGAGGGAATTGGAACACTGATTCCACCGAAGACGGAATACTGTGTGAAGATCGACCCTCCCACAAGGCTTGGTCTTCTACCTTATTCGGGCAAGATACCAAACGGGCAGGAAACTAAGATTACTCTTGAGACTGCTGGCTACTCTCGAACCTTCGCTTTTGAGGATGAAAACGGACCCATCACTGACTCCAATCAGCTCAGACGGATCGAAATTACTATCCAGAGGTCGGGTAAACCCAATCTGTGGTTAAACTATGAAAAGTGGAGGGACGGCGGGTTCTTTCCGGTCGGAAGATATGAGGCAAGGTGTTGGGCGGGGAGGGGATACGGCTTCGAGCCAATCGAGGTTGCTGCTGACAGCCCTAAGTGGTTGGTTTTCAAATTGCTGCGAGGCAGGCCCTATTACGGGCAGGTTGTAGATGGAATTACCGGCGAGCCAATGGAGGGTGCATTTGTGATAGATGTGGATGGCTCGTGTAGTCAAGAAAATCTTTCTATGCTTGCCAACAAGCAATGGGACGCGCTGCACGATTTGCCGGCTAGCACGTCAGGTGGGAGTGGGGATTCCAGGGATGTTTTAAGACCAGTGACCAACTCTTATAGCTTCAGCATGATTGCCCGGACCAAAAAGGACGGTTGGTTTGAGATGACACTGCCACCCAAACGGGACTTCAGCAAGATCGTGATATTCGATGCTAACCGCCTTACAGTCATCACTGACAGGCGTGAGTGTGAGTCGGAGGGCGATAATTCCTACAAAGTCCCGCTTACGAAACTCTTTCCGGCAGCTACAGTTGTTGTCGAGGCCTGCGCCGATGACCCCAACGACCCGAATCCACCGACCATCTGGCCTGAATGGATCATTGATGAGAAAAATAATCCGCCATGGGTACGTGACCTGCTGGCCAATTGCCAGTTCGACAATTTCATGGACGGTATTCGAAAGGATTTCAGCGTGCATCTCAATAAGCAATGCAGTTTTTACGTGCCGGCCGAGTTGAATCTTCAGTTACAGCTACGGCCGCGATACGACGAGAGCCAGCAGTGGTCGCCCCTGACCATTGCCGAGAGCGTAAACCTACAGCAAGGCCAGAGGCTTGACTTGGGTCGGTGGAAAATTCAGCGGACCATAAAGGTTTTTGTAGAGATTCTCGATTCAACCGGTGGGCCGGTCGAGGGGGTGCCGGTAACAGCTATTTCTCAGTACGGGGACACAAGTTGTAACACAGACGAATACGGTTTAGCGCCGTTTGACGTTGCACCAGATGCAAAAGGTGAATTTGTCGTAGAGCACAAGCCGGCTGACAGCTCTGATGAACCACATTTGCGCGAGGCGTTACCTTACGAGATAACAAGCCCGGAAGACGCCAACACTGTTTTCACGCTACGGGTTTCAGACGAAATTTTTTATCATCTTTTCAAGTAAGGAAAGGACAAGTTATGAAAATTGCGATTGCGTCCGACCACTCTGGCTTTAAGTACAAAGAACAAATTAAGACGGTACTCATTGAACAAGGTCATGAGGTCAAGGATTTTGGCACATACTCAACTGAGGTTTGTGATTATCCGGATTTTATCCGGCCGGCAGCAGAGGCAGTGGCGGCAGGTAAATTCGAGCGCGGCGTTGTGCTCAGCGGCACAGGCAACAGCGGGGCAATAGTCACCAACAAGATAGCCGGCATAAGATGTGCAGTGTGCTGGGACCTTCGCTCAGCGAAATTCAGCAGAGAGAATAACGACGCCAACATGCTCTCGCTCGGCGAGCAGATGATATCAATACAAGAGGCGCTGGAGATAGTCGACCTCTGGCTGAGGACACCATTCGCAGGCGGACGGCATAAGGGCCGTATCGACAAAATTGAAAAACACTGAACCAGTCAAGGCAAACCTGTGAGGGCTGTTGAGTTTAGCGCCTCAGCTCAACAACGCCTGGTCATCTCAACTACATATTAAAAAATCACAAAGGACTTGTAAGTGACATACAATAGGAGGGAAATAGCAATGGCAAAATCAATTATGGATTCCTGCTCTTGCAGGAATGACACAACAAGCAAAACAGCAAGTGATATCGAAAAGGCATCTTCGATTTACTCAGCACTTCAGCGGACTCGGCCAAAATGTAAGCGGGACCTTAAAAATTACGTGAAGGTTTTTCTGGGTCTGGATATTCCGGACAAAAGAATCTGTCCGGACCATAGCAGCCCAATGAACTATCTGTGGCACAGCTTCTCGGCAGACTTTGCTGTAAACAAAGCGGCAAATGCCGATGCGATAATCTGGGCCAATCGTGCCGGCGGAAAGACCGAATTGGCTGCGGTTGCTACGCTGCTGGACTGCGTGTTTAAGCCAAACTGCCAGGTAAGAATACTGGGCGGCTCAGGAGAGCAGGCCGGCAGGATGTACGAGTACCTGACCGGCTTTCTGCACAACGGATTCGAAGATTTTTTGGTTGGCCCGGTCCGCAAAGACAAATGCAGCTTCGCCAACGGCTCGGCAGTTGAGGTTCTGACACAGTCGCCGATGAGTGTTCGCGGCCAGCACATTCAGAAACTGCGCTGCGACGAAGTAGAGCTTTTCGATGAGGATGTCTTTGCAGCGGCGAAGTTCACCACCCGCAGCAAAGCGGGGCTCGTGGCTGCTATGGAGATGATAAGTACAATGCACCGGCCGTACGGCCTGATGCAAAGAATAGTCTCATCAGCGGACCAGTTCGGCACGCCCGTCTTTAAGTGGTGTCTCTGGGAGGTAATTGAAAAATGCAGGGACAGGACCTGCTCACAGTGTCCGCTGCGGGGCGACTGCCAAGGTAAGGCCAAGCAGGCAGATGGTTATCTGAGGATCGATGACTGCATAACGACGATGCGTCGGGCCAGCAGGGCGGGCTGGGAGGCAGAGATGCTCTGCAAAAGGCCTTCATTAGAGAATGTTGTGTTTGACGAGTTCGACCCTGCCAAACACATCAGGTCTATCGATTATGATGCGAATCTGCCCGTGTACCGTTCACTTGATTTTGGGTTTGTAAATCCGTTTGTGTGTTTGTGGGTTCAGGTTGATGCAGATGATGTTGTGCGGGTGATAGACGAGTATGTTCGCAGCAGGGCGACGATTGATGTGCACGCCGCCGAGATAAAGCAGCGGACTCCCGGCGGCGAAGAACGGATGGCGGCTACATTCTGCGACCCGGCTGGGGGCAGCGTAAATGACGTTACCGGCACAAGTGTTGTTCGAGAACTGCGGACGCTGGGAATAGTAACGCGCTGCCGGCGAAGCGGGATTTTGGAGGGTATTGAGCTTGTCCGCCGGGCGATTCGTGCCGGCGACGGCAAAAGCAGACTTATTATTTCGCCGCGCTGCCAACGGCTGATAGAGGCGATGCAGTGTTACCATTATCCGGAACCCGGCAGCACCGCGGCAACCGGCGAACTGCCGGTCAAGGACGGAGTCTATGACCACCCGATAGACGCCCTGCGATACTTTTTCGTCAACTACAAACACCCCAGCAAAGCCACAAGTCGAAGATACTGACAGGCAATCATAAGGGGGGGAATAAATCTTTTGACTGCGGTGGATTATTTTCGTATATAATCGGGTTTGGCGTGGGTGAAATACGGAAAGATTAAAAAAGATGGAAAACTTTATTTTCAACAAAAATGACGTGTCGCAGCATATAGTCAAGTACGGAGTTGACATCCGTCCCTTAATCCAGCCCAAGCAGGAAAGAGAAAAACTTCAGGATTACTGCAACTGGTTGATTGAGCGTTTTCCGGAGGCCTTTGAGACGCTGCTGAGCGGGCCTGATAAGACAGTCGTGCAAAAGACTTTTTTTACAAGCGGCGGTAAGCGCGCTGAGCTACCGACCTTTGCGATGACCCGAAGAGGCCCTTTGTACACTTTTCCCGTGCGGCTTTTTATTGAAAACGTTGAAGATTTTGACATTCCCGGAAAGAACAAAATCTTCAGGTCGGCGCTTGATAAATTCAGGGAAACATTCGTTGGCGAAATTGTGCGTGTGGGGGTGGTGCACGAGATAATCTTTGACTGCGGCAATATTAATCCAGTTGACATTATTGCAAGCACAATAAGCAAAGAGGTGTGGAGGGAAGGACTTAGAAATATCAGAATACATCTGGAAAACCCGGGAAACGGATACAATATAAATATCGACCTTGCTCCTGCGTACGCTCAACAGGTCGTTCAAGGCGCAACTGGTGCAAAACGTAAGAACATAAGTTTTGGGATAAGCGTCAGGCTTGATATAAACAATCAAAAGATGACAGAGGAACTTGATAAGGATATGGTCGCAGCAATTCTTGCTTTTGCCGAAGACTATGTGCCTGACAAGCTGGTGAAGTTCCTTAACAACGAGCCTTCGTAAGAAGGCATTTTCTCCTTCTTAGAATTATTTCAGGAGTCTTGTTTACATCTTTTCGGCTAAGTTCTGCAAACCGACCGGCCTCGTGGTAAGTTCTGAGATAGTTTCTAAACGAATCCTATCCGAATTTGCGGCAATCGGAAAGCTGAAGAAGAGGGCTCTTTTGCGCAAAGAAACAGGGCTGGGTTCAGAGAGGAGGAGAAAGCGAGAAATCCCCAGCCCCGTTGGAGGATTCTACAAACCTATACCGTTTTTGCCAAAAAATGTTCATGTTCCGATTAAATCTAAAGGATTTGGCCGATAATAGCGGCGACGGCAGCAAAGTATAACTAAGGCAAAATCCCCTCTTAAGCACACAGAAACAGGGCTGAGGAACGCGGAGGGAGAGGAGAAAGCGAAATTTCCCCAGCCCTGTTATATTGCTCTAAATAAAGAATACATCAAAAAGCAGTGCAAGTCTATACCAATCTTGCCCAAAAATGCTCTTATCCGGCAAAAACAATTATAATCGCCCAAAAAACGAGCAAAACCGACTGTTAATCAGGTGTGGATATTAAAAACAATTGACCTTCCGCTTGTTTTTCGCCGATTATTTTACTAAAATACTTACATTAAAGCAAGTAAAATTCGACGCCAAGTGCGAAAAAAATTTAAGGTCAGTCTATGCTTACAGATAACATTCTCGAACTCATCGGCAATACGCCGCTGTTACAGTTGAAAGGCGAAAGGATTTTCGCCAAGGCCGAGTTCTTGAATCCCGGCGGCAGTATCAAGGACCGTGTGGCGCTGGCGATGCTTGAAGCGGCCCAGCGAGATGGCAAGCTCAAGGACGATTCTATCATCGTGGAGCCGAGCAGCGGCAATACGGGAATTGGCCTGGCTCTGGTCGGGCGATTGATGGGCTATCGCGTGCGAATCGTTATGCCGGAAGGTATGAGCGAGGAGCGAAAGAAGCTAATCAAGGCCCTAGGGGCCGAGCTTGTTCTTATCCCTGACGAAGAGGGTCTGGGCGGTGCGGTCCGGCGAGTTGAACAAATGGCGGCTGAGGACAAGCGGATTTATGTGCCGCAGCAATTCGAGAACCCGGAAAACCCCCGCGTCCATTATGAGCAAACCGCACGAGAGCTATGGCGGCAGATGGGCGGTGATATCGCCTGCTTCGTGGCCGGCGTGGGCAGTGGTGGAACGCTGCAGGGCGTTGGCAAATTCCTTAAAGAACACAAAGCCAATGTGAAAATCGTAGCGGTGGAGCCTAAAGACAGCTCGGCGCTGTTAGGGCACGAGCCGGGCCTGCACCAGATTCAGGGTATAGGCGATGGGTTTATCCCCGATGTGCTCGATGTCTCGATGGTCGATGACGTGGTAGAGGTAAGTGACGAGGATGCGATTGAAACGACCCGAGAGTTGAGCAGAGACCACGGGCTGCTGGTCGGTATCAGCTCGGGAGCAAATGTGTGGGCAGCGCGAGAGTTGGCGAAAACCATCGACGGCAATATCACAACGGTGCTTCCGGACCGGGCGGAGCGCTATTTCAGCACGGCTTTGTTATAACCTATGCAAAGCGCCCAACCGGGCAAAAAACCTGCTAAAAAAGCGCACAAAGAACCCACCTCAAAGCTTTGGGCAGGAAAAATTCCTGCGGGCTTTGAGGAGCTCGAAAATCGCCTGATACGGCATCATCAAGCAAAATTCTGCGTGCAAACACATACAATCCTGCCTTTGTGCTTCGAGTCAAAGGTGGCAAATGTCTATAGGAAAATCCCAACAATGCTCGGTCTTTTGCCAGATTTTCCTTTAATTCCTGGCAGAAGCGGGCCATAATTAAGAGGTGAAATCTATTCTCTTGGGTATTCTGTCAGTAGGCGGATTAAAGCTGTTAATGTAAAGGTATTTTGCCGGAATAAATAAGTCAGAATATTTTAATGAAAGGGCGAAACCATGAAAAAAACGATTTTTACAATGGCGGCAATTCTGGCCATATCAGTTGTGATACTGAGCGGCTGCAAGAGCAAGGAGCCGGCAGAAGAGCCTGAAGCCAGCAAAAAGGGACCGGAGTTTACACTGAAAAGCTTCGATGGCAAAGAGGTAAGTCTCTCGGATTACAAGGGCAAGATTGTGGTGCTGGAGTGGTTTAACGACGAATGCCCCTACGTCCGATACCATTACGACACGGTACATACGATGGTGGAGCTTGCTAACAAATACAAGGCAAAAAATGTCGTCTGGCTCGCAATAAACAGTACAAACCATACGACGCCACAACAGAACAAAGACTTTGCAGCCAAGCACAACCCGCCTTACCCGATACTGGACGACAGGCCGGGCAATGTTGGCCGAGCCTACGGTGCAACGAACACGCCGCATATGTTCATCATAGACGCCAAGGGCAATATCATCTACGAGGGTGCAATTGATAATTCGCCGATGGGCAAGATACCAGAGGGCGAAAAGCTGACCAACTACGTTGACAAAGCTTTGGCAGAGCTGACCAGCGGTAAAGCGGTGAGTGTGCCAAAGACTCAGCCCTATGGCTGCTCTGTAAAATACGCTCGTTGAGTTTCGTAGGAGTCGGTGATGTTCTGAGCGGTAATAAACTGACCTGTATTCTGCAGGCAGGCAGGACGATTTCATTGTTAGAGGCAAAACATTTAGGAGGCCGAAAATGAAACTGAATGTGAAAGCTTTCGCGCTGACATGTGGGTTGGTCTGGGGGCTTGGTATTCTTGTCCTTACCTGGTGGATAATTGCTTTCGAGGGGGCAACGAGAGACGTTACCTTCCTTGGGCGGGTTTATCGCGGGTATAACATAAGCCCGCTGGGCAGCGTCATCGGCCTGGTCTGGGGGCTTGCAGACGGGGCGATTGGAGGTGCGATTTTCGCGTGGCTCTACAATCTGATTGCGGGCCGCAGATAGAACAAGAAAGAGACACAATCGTAACTGGGCGCTGCTCCGCCCAGCCCAGCCAATGCAATTTTATTAGTCAAACAGCCAACAAATCGCCGATATTTATAGAAGCGATATATGGCAGGCGTAAAGAATAGATATAAGGAGCTATAGCTGTTCGAGTTTATCGCACAGCTCGGCGGGGCCGAGTTAACAGCCTGAAAACCCTCAGATGCGAGAGGTGTTAAATGGCAAAATGGGCATTCTGGACAATACTGCTTTATATCAGTTTGGTTATGGTATTATTTGCCCCTTTGCTTTGGTGGCTGGGTTTCATAGGTGAAGAGAGTATGGCCGATGCGCTGGAACTGTATGGTATCTGGCAGTTCTGGTCTTTGTTCGGCATCTTCATTTTAATACAGGCAGGCCTTCTTTTGATACCCGTGAAAATCGCCAGCGACAGCTATCAGCCCCGACGCCACGTCTGGGTCCCGATCGCGGCGACCGCCCTGGCGTTGTCCATAGTGCTGATTGGAATAATATGGTCGATATTGGTCGCTATTTGGGGGGATGAGTTCTGGGAGACACTCTACTCCTGGGTCAGCCTGGTATTCGTCGGTGTAAGCTGGCTCATCTGGTCAATATTATTTTATCGTTTCTACCGCGACGCCGAGCCAAGGTCCTTGACTCAGCGTCTAACAAGCTGGTTGATTCGCGGCAGTATCCTTGAGCTTCTTGTGGCGGTGCCCAGCCACGTTATTGTAAGGCGCAGGGACGATTGCTGCGCTCCGGGCTTTACTTTTTTCGGCATGGCGACGGGGGTGGTAATTATGGCACTGGCCTTCGGGCCTGGATTATTCTTTCTGTTCCGCAAACGATTCGAAAAAATGAAACCCGGAAGCAAACGTAATATTCCTCAGCCTTCTAACTAATACTCATGACCGCAGCGCCGGCGCGGGGGACCTGGCCACTGGTCAATCGGCTAATATCAAATATCAAAGGCCATTATTGACGAAACATCTCTATTCGACTATCCTAAAAGATAGCGGATAGCGCTTAGTTTCCCTGTTTGCTCTACGCACTACGATAGAGAATAGCAAGGGGCAGCAATTTTTTTAGAGAGGTTTGAACGATGCTCAAAAGAACACATACCTGCGGGCAGCTTCGATTGGAAGATGCCGGCAAAAAGGTAACTTTGGCTGGTTGGGTCCACTCTTATCGCGACCACGGCAACCTGGTATTCATCGACCTGCGCGATAGAGAGGGGCTGACGCAATTAGTTTTCAATCCTGAAACTCAGCCCAAAGTCCACAAGCTGGCAAGAACAGTCCGCTGTGAATGGGTAACAGCAGGCAAAGGAATTGTTCAGCCGAGAGGCGAGGGACTGGAAAATCCGAAGCTGCCTACCGGCCAAATCGAGGTGGCCGTCGATGAACTGGAAATCCTTAATGTCTCAAAGACGCCGCCTTTTGAAATTCAGGAAGCGGAAAAGACAAACGAGGAGCTTCGGCTGGCCAGCCGATATATTGACCTGCGTCGGCCTCAGATGCAGGACAAACTGTGGATACGCCATCGGGTAACGAAGATTGTGCGGGACTATTTCGACCGGTTAGGCTTCTGGGAGATTGAGACACCGATGCTGGCCAAGAGCACGCCGGAAGGGGCGAGAGATTTTCTTGTGCCAAGCCGGCTGCATACGAACTGCTTCTATGCTCTGCCTCAATCGCCGCAATTGTTCAAGCAGATTCTGATGGTAAGCGGGGTCGATAAATACTTCCAGATAGTGCGGTGCTTCCGCGACGAGGACCCGCGGGCCGACAGACAAGCGGAGTTTACACAAATCGACGTCGAGATGAGCTTCGTTGATGGCAATGACATTATCGGTGTCCACGAAAACCTATTAGCAAAAATCTGGAAGCAGATACTGGATGTAGATGTAACCGCGCCGATGCGGCGAATGAGCTACAAAGAAGCGATGAGCGATTACGGCACCGACAGGCCGGATTTACGCTTCGATATGAAACTGCGAGATATATCCGATATCGCGAAAGTAAGCAGCTTCAAGGTGTTCACCTCTGTTGTTGAAAAGGGCGGGGTGGTCAAAGGGCTTTGCGCGCCCGCCGGCGAAAAATATTCCAGAAGTGACATTGAAAAGACACTGACCGAATTTGCGGGCGACTACGGGGCAAAAGGCCTGGCCTGGTTAAAGCTCAAAAAAGAAAACAACAAGCTCACACCGGTCGGCGGGCTCGCCAAGTTTTTCAGCGATGAGCAGTTCCAGCAAATAATCGAGCGATTCGATGCAAAAGACGGTGACCTGCTTTTGTTTGTCGCTGACGATGCAACGACCACCAACAAGGCCCTGGCCCCGCTGCGATGCAAACTTGCCAAGGACCTAAAACTCTACGATGAGAACGCTTTCGAGTTTATCTGGATAGTGGACTTTCCCCTGCTTGAGTGGAATGAGGACGAAAAGCGCTACGATTCCTTGCATCATCCGTTCACGGCACCTGTTGAAGAGGATTCGGACAAACTTGAAACCGACCCCGGCAACATTTGCTCGCAGGCCTATGATATTGTCGTCAACGGCTCTGAGATTGGCGGCGGCAGTATTCGTATCCATAAGTCGGAAGTTCAGCAAAAAGTCTTTGAGCTGCTGAAAATATCCAAGAGCCAGGCACAAGAGCGATTCGGATTTTTCTTAAGGGCCCTGGAATATGGCGCTCCGCCTCACGGTGGAATAGCGCTCGGCCTGGACAGGCTGATTATGCTGCTTACCGGCACAGATAATATAAGAGATGTTATTGCATTTCCGAAGACCCAGCGCGGCCAGTGCCTCTTAACTGATGCGCCGAGCGAAGTGGACCAAAAACAATTAGACGAGCTGAACCTGCGAACACAAAAACACCTGCACGCAATCGAACAAAAACCCGACGAGCAACAATAATAGCTGCACCAAAAGCTAAAGCTATAAACTTAATATCCTAAATAGAGAGGAGTTAGCAAGTATGAAAGCCAAGATCAAAATACCAGTTTTACTCCTTATCGGGGCACTGTTAGGTTTTTTCGTGGCGATAGTCTTGTACACCATAAATACAGGTGGGGGTGGGTTCCATTTTGACTCTCCGGATGGCAAACAAAAGTTCCTTATTGGAGGTTTCGACAAAGGGATTTATGGTAAACACCAAGTTGCTATAATGCATCAGAAAAATCAAACCTTGACGCTGGAACCTGTTTTCACTTACCTGCATCACGCCGGAGGGTTATATCTTAGGGAACAAGAGAATAAAAAAATTGAATGGTCAAATGATTCGAAAAGTGTCAAGGTGACATATGAAGATAAAATATATGGTGAAAAAGTCCTCATGAGCTTTGAATATAATGTTGATTCGGAGGACTGGGTACTTAAGAAAACCTCTGGATAATTGCCGGGACGGTAGGTATCAAGTTTATGCGAAGGCAAATACACAACATTTATCATAAGATTTTGGTATTCCTGCACCTTTCGCCTCTTTCATTAGCGGCAAAGTGCAGGATAACGTTTGGCGGGGCGGTGGTGCTTGTATTGGCGCTGGCGCTGGCGATTCCCTACATATGGATGGGGCAGCTGACAAAAATGGGTTTTCTTGACGCCGAGAGGAGAAAGTCCGAGACGCTGCTCAGTCGGCATTTCCAGACGAAGGAAGCCAGCGAAGCGGCCCCTCCCACATTAGACAATACCGGCGCGACTCTCGATGCAAACGATACACAGATACGCTGGATTCGTTTCACAAAAGACGATGAAAATAAACTGCAGCAGTTAACCGATGAGCAGATAGAGATGATTGAGCTTCTAAAAGCCGATGAGGATAGAGACGATAGAATCTGGCTGGCCAAGAAACAGGGTAAACTTGAAAGCACGTATGTAAGAATCTTCAAAGCCACTGAACGGTGCATAAGCTGCCATAATCCCCAGGGTTCCGCCAGCGCTTTTTCGAGGAATGAGACGATAGGTGCGGTGATTATTCAACGACCGGCCCGGAGTATCAGAAAAACGGGAACGATGAACCAGGTCTGCGTTATAATCGCCGGACTTATCGCTGGAATAGGGGCTATCGTTGCCTTTTACATGATAACTCAGCGAGTCATTCTCCGGCCGATACGACAACTCAGGGCAATTGCAAACAATGTCGCTGAGGGTAATCTCGATATCAGAAGCTCTATAAAGACCGGCGACGAATACGAGAAGCTCGCTAATGCTTTTAATCATATGCTCGATGGACTTCAGCAAACACAGGAAAAACTCAGGAACGCAAACAAACAACTCGATGACAAAATTGCAGCGCTTTCAGAGAGAAATATCGAGCTGTTCAAGGCAAATAAAATAAAGGGCGAATTTCTCGCTAACATCTCACACGAGTTCAGAACGCCTCTAAATGCAATACTCGGATTTGCGGAGATATTACGGGAAAAGCCGGCGGTTCTGAAAGAAGAGAAAAGCCGAAGATACGCCGAAAATATCATCACCAGCGGCAACAGACTCCTGAATATGATTAACG